>Ga0137409_10000013_pt1 | contig 145046 bp, 127 predicted proteins | sample CZODoug1_16funga_FD_122059 | JGI IMG/M metagenome (GOLD analysis project Ga0137409, IMG submission 122059) | Vadose zone soil fungal communities from Angelo Coast Range Reserve, California, USA - CZODoug1_16fungal (Hybrid Assembly) | ecosystem: Environmental > Terrestrial > Soil > Vadose zone... | reverse complement strand
GAACGACCCTGCGGCTTTCAGTCGATCGGCGAGCAGCCGCAGATCCTCCGGCGTGTTGACCGTCCGGTAGCTCTTCGCGGTCGTGCCCGCGTCCGGCGCGTACTCTTTGGCGAGGCTGCGGAAGCCGAGCTCGTTGAAGATCTGAAACGAGCGCTCGCGTGAGCCGCCGCGATACCGGACGGCGTCGGGATCGAACTCCACCGGCACGTCGGTGCGGATGCGCGCCAGTGTCTGACTCTGCCGCGCAGCGTCCGCGTGCGCGAGCAGCCCCTCGCGATACCGCTTGTTCTTGATCTCCGCGGCGTGGGCGATGAGATTCTCCATGGTGCCGTAGGTGGCGATCAGCTCGCGCGCGCCTTTGTCGCCGATGCCCGGCACGCCTTTGATGTTGTCGATCGTGTCGCCCATCAACGCGAGGACGTCCACCACCTGTGCGGGCTCGACGCCCATCTTGTCCTTCACCGCGGCCGTGTCGTACCACGTCCCTTCGTCACGAGGATTGAACACGCGGATGCCGTCGCCGACGAGCTGAAAAAAATCCTTGTCCAGCGTGACGATGGCGACTTCAAAGCCCGCTGCGGCCGCCTTCATTGCAAGGGTGCCGATCACGTCGTCGGCTTCGTAGCGTTCCGACGTGATGATCGGCACGCCGAGTGCTTCGCACGCGGCGTGCACCATTGGGATCTGCTCCGCGAGCTCGTCCGGCATCGGCGCGCGGTTCGCCTTGTACTCGGCGAACATGTCGTCGCGGAACGTGCGGCCCGGCGCGTCGAACACCACGGCCATGCTGTCCGGCGCGTAGTCGTCGAGGAGCTTGTAGAGCATGTTGACGACGCCGAGCACGGCGCCGGTGGGCTCGCCGCGCGCCGTCGTCAACGCCGGCAGCGCGTGGAACGCGCGGTAGAGGTACGAGGAGCCGTCGACGAGAACGAGCGGTCTAGCGCCCATTCTCGCGCTTCTCCTCATCGGTTGGCTCGGCCGGGGCGCCGTTCGCCGGCTCGGCGCTCGGCGCGTTGGGGTCGATGCGTTGGATCGGTCGCGCGGAGTCGGGGAGGCTCAACGGGCCGCGTTGGCCGCAGCCGCCGGTCACGGCCGCCGCCGCGAGCAGGGAGGCACAGAGGGCGCGCTGCCAGCGCCGTTCCGTCACCCCTTTCGTCACGATTCCTCACCGCGCAAGCGTGCCGCGACGCGCCGGTAGGCCTCCCGGAACGGCAGGCCTTCCTTGACGACGAGCTCGTTCGCTTGCTCGGCCGCATGGAGCTCCGGGCCGAGCTCGATCTTGTCGGGCTGGAAGCGCACGCCGGGCAGCGCATGCGCCATGATCGCGAGCACGTCCTCCGCGAGGTCGATGCTGCGGAATAGCGGCGCTTTGAGCCGCTGCAAGTCGCGGTGATAGCCGGAGGTGAGCTTGGCCGTGATCGACAGCGCCTCTTGAAGCGCGCCCGTGATCGTCGCGGGCGCGGCGCGCACGAGCTCGAACACGTCGGGATTGCGCTTCTGCGGCATGATCGACGAGCCCGTCGTCATCTCCGCGGGCAACGCCACGTACGCGAACTCGCTGGTATAGAAGAGCAGCAGGTCGGCCGCGAGCCGGCTCAGGTCGCCGAGCAGCACCGCGAGCTCGAAGATCAGGGACGCTTCCGCCTTGCCGCGGGAGAGCTGCACTGCGGTGACCGGCTCCTGCGTGCGCTCGAAGCCCAACGCGGCGCGGGTCGCCTCCCGGTCTAGCCCAAGGCCCGGAACGCCGTAACCCGCGGCGGAGCCGAGCGGGTTGAGCTCGGTGCGCGCGTGCACGCGCAGGAGCGCGGCGCGGTCGTCCTCGATCTCGGTGGCGAAGCCGCGGGCCCACAGCGCGACCGAGCTCGGCATCGCGGGTTGCATGTGCGTGTAGCCCGGCAGCGCGATCGCGCCCTGCTCGGTGGCGACGTGCTCGAGCGCGTCTTTGACGCGGGTGGTCGCCGTCGCGAGCTCGGTGATCGCATCGCGCAGGTACAGCCGCAGCGCGGCGAGCACCTGGTCGTTGCGCGAGCGGCCGAGATGCACGCGGCCGCCGGTGGCGCCGATCCGCTCGATCAAGCGCCGCTCGAGCGCGCTATGCACGTCCTCGTCGGCGAGCTCGATACGCCACTCCCCTGCGGCGTGCGCGTCGGCGAGCGCCTGCAGGCCGCCGCAGATCGCGGCCGTGTCGGCCGACGTGAGGAGACCCTGCTTCTGCAGCATCCGCGCGTGCGCGATTGACGCGCGCACGTCGTAGCCGACGAGCCGCCCGTCGAGCTTGTGATCTTCGCCGGCCGTGAAACGCAGAATGCGCTCATCGAGCGGCACGCCTTTGTCCCAGAGCCGCGGCATCGCGTTCAGCTCGTCTGCCGCCCGGACGGCGGCGAAGCCTTCGACGACTTGCCGGGGGACGACTCGCCGGGGGACGACTGCTCCTCGGGGCTCAGGTGCTCGACGTCGTTGACCACCAGCGTGCCCGTGCCCTCGTTGGTGAACACCTCGAGCAGCAGGCTGTCGGGCTGCGAATACGAGATCACGTGCACGCGCGGTACGCCGCCCGAAAGCGCGCGCTCGATCGCGGCGATCTTCGGCAGCATGCCGCCCGAGATCTTGCCTTCCTCGCGGAGCTTGCGCAGGCCCGCGCGATCGACGTACGAGACCAGCGAGCGCGGATCGTCGAGCGACTCGAGAATCCCCGGCACGCCGGTAGCGAGCACGAACTTCTCGGCTTTCAGCTCGCAAGCGATCGCGGCGGCGACGGTGTCGGCGTTGATGTTGAGCAGCGTGCCTTGGTCGTCGGACGAGAGCGGGCTCACGATCGGCACGAGGTCGTTGTCGAGCTGCTTCACGAGGATGCTCGCGTCGATCCCGTGGATGTCGCCGACGAAGCCGTAGTCCACGGTCTCGCCGTTGTCGCGCTGCACCGGCGGACGCCGCTGCGCCTTGATGAGGCCGCCGTCCACGCCGCTGATGCCGATCGCCGGGATCCCGAGCGCGCGGCACATCGCCACGATCCGGGTGTTGATCTCGCCGTTCAGCACCATCGTCGATACCTCGAGCGTCGCGGCGTCGGTGACGCGGCGGCCCTCGACCATCGTGGTGGCGAGGCCCAGCCGCTTCGACAGCTGCGTCGACTGCGGCCCGCCGCCGTGCACGACGACCACGCGGATACCGACCTGGTGGAGGATGCCGATCTGCTCGAGCAGCGCGCGCGTGTTCTCCGGCGAGATGAACGCGTCGCCGCCGGCCTTGAGCACGAAGGTCTTGCGCTTGTACACGCGCAGATACGGCACCGCGTGCCGCAACGCGGTGACCACGATCGCACGCTCGTTGCTGGTGAGTCGAGTCATGACGGTCATCCTTTCAGCATTCCTTTTTTCATCGTTCCCCCTTCATCATTCCCCCTTCATCATTCGATACACGACGGCCATCTGCACCACCATGCGGTTGCGCGCCTCCGGGATCACAATGCTGCGCGGGCCGTCCAAGATGCGGTCCGCGACCACGACGCCGCGGCGCACCGGCAGGCAGTGCATGAACTTACAATCCGCTCGTGCGTTGGAGAACCACGGCTCGTCGACGCACCAGGTGCCGACGAGCTCCTCGCGCAGCGCCTGATCGCCGAGCTTGTCGCCGTAGTGGCGCGTGGACGAATACGACTTCGCGTAGATCACGTGCGCCCCTTCCATCGCTTCGCGCCGGTCGGTCGTCTCGCGCACGCTGCCCCCGGACTCCGCCGCGGCCTTGCGCGCTCGCTCCATGATCGCGGGCGGCAGCTCGAAGCCGGGCGGCCGGAGATGCACCACGTCCATGCCACGCTTCGCGGCCATGTGGATCGTCGCCGCCGGCACCGCGAGCGGCAAGGCTTTCGGATGATACGCCCACGACAGCACGAACTTGCCCTTGTTGGCGGGGATTGCCATGTCGTCGAGCGTTTTCCAGTCGGCGAGGCTCTGGCACGGATGGTCGATCGCCGACTCCATGTTGATCCACGGTTTGTCGATCAGCGAGGTCAGTGCCTGGAAGTCCTTGTCGGCCAAGTCGTGCGCGAGGTCGCGGCGCTCGGCGAACGCGCGCACGCCCATCGCGTCGCCGTACGACGCGATCACCGGGATCGCCTCGCGCACGTGCTCGGCGGCCATGCCGTCCATCACGATGCCGTAGCGCGACTCGAGGCCGTGGATCGACATCTCCGGCGAGATCACGAACGCGCCGCCGCCGAGCCGGATCATTGCCGCCTGGAACGACGACAGCGTGCGCAGCGACGGGCTCAGGAACAGCAACGACAGCACCTTGCCCTCGAGCGCGCGCGGCTCGGGATGTTTGTCGAGCCTCGCGGCGAGCGCGATGAGGTTGTGAATCTCCTCGCGCGAGAAGTCGGCGAGATCGTTAAAGTGGCGCATCGGTCAAGTCCTCCAGGGCGGCGGCCAGTGTCTGCACGTGCTCGGTTGTAAGGATCAACGGCGGCAGCAACCGCAGCACGTGCGGGTCGGCGCTGGTGCCGGTCAAGATGTCGCGGTCGAGCAGCGCGTCGCGAACCGCCGCGGCCTTGGGCCTAGTGCGGAGCCCGACGAGGAAGCCCTTGCCCTGCACGCCCACGACCGGACCGACGACGCACTTCGCGCGGATCGCGGCATGCGTCTCGCGGACGTTCGCGAGCAGGTTCTCGCTGCGGATCGCCTCGATGACGGTCTTGATCGCCGCGCAAGCCACCGGTCCGCCGCCGAACGTCGTGCCGAGCGCGCCGGCCTTGAGCGACTTCGCGATCTCGTGCGGCAGCAGCACCGCACCGCATGGAAAGCCGCCGCCGAGCCCCTTTGCGACCGTGAGCAGGTCGGGGCGCACCTTGTAGAGCTGCGCGCCGAAGGGCTCGCCGAGCCTGCCCATCCCGGTCTGCACCTCGTCCAGGATCAGGAGCGCGCCCGCGCGGTCGCAGGCCGCGCGGGCCGCGTGCAGGAACTCCGGCGCGAAATCGAACGCGCCGGCGAGGCCTTGCACCGGCTCGACGATGACGCCGGCGGTGCTCGAGTCGACGGCTGCATTGAGCGCGGCGATGTCGTTGCGCGGCACGAACTGCACATCGAACGGCGTGCGCGGGAAGCCGTACCACGACTCCTTCGCGCCCCAGGTAACCGCCGACGCGGCCGCGGTGCGGCCGTGGAAGCTCTGCTCCATCGCGACGATCTTCGCGCGGCCCGTGAGCTTGAGCGCGAGCCTTAGCGCGTTCTCGTTGGCCTCGGCGCCGCTGTTGATGAAGAACACCTTGTCGAGCCCCGGCGGGCCGAAGGCGGCCAAAGCTTCGGCGGCTTCGTCGCGCACGCGAAGCGGCAGCGCGTTCGTCTGGAACACGAGCTCGCGGCTCGCGCGCGCCAGCGTCTCCGACAACTTTGGATGGCCGTAGCCGAGCGCAGCGACCGCGTGTCCGCCGTAGAAGTCGAGCACCCTGCGACCCGCCGCGTCCTCGAGATAGACGCCCTGCCCGCGGACGGGCGTGAACGGCAACAGCGAGTAGACCTCGTTCAAGTGTGCCGCGGAGTCCGACCCCTGGGGGTCTGCCCCTATTTTCATGACCTTCATCAGAGCCATCCTGCCGCAGGCGCGGCGAGTCCCGAGTGTTCGGGCAGCCCGAGCAATCGATTCGCCCATTGGATGCTGCCGCCCGCCGCACCCTTGAGCAAGTTGTCGGCCACCGAGCAGACGACGAGCGTGTCGCCTTCGACGGCGGCATGCAGGAACGCGTAGTTGCTCGCGACGATGTCCTTTACGCGCGGCGGCTCGCTCGACACCTTCACGAACGTCGAGCCGCGATAGAACTCCGCGAGCGCCTCTTGCGCTTGCGCGGCCGTGAGCCGCTCCTTCAGGCGCGCGAAGATCGTCGCGTGGATGCCGCGCGCGAATGGGCCCGAGTGCGGCACGAAGCTCAAGCGTGCGTTGCGGCCGGTCGCGTTCTTGATGAGCTCGCGCACTTCCGGATCGTGGCGGTGCTTCAGCACCTGGTACGCGAACAGGTTGCTCTGGCGCACGGGGTGATGAGTCGTCTCGCGCGGCGTGCGGCCGGCGCCCGTGCTGCCGGTGACGGCGCTCACGTAGAAGTCGTCGGCGAGGCTCGCGAATGGCACGATGCCGAGCAGCATCGTCGTAGCGAAGCAGCCCGGATGCGCCGCGTGCGGCGTGTCGATCTCGGCGAGGTGCTCGGGCACCGCGCAGGTGAACTTCGGCAACAGATGCGGCGTCGCGTGCGGATGGCCGTAGACCTCGGCGAATGCCTCGCTCGTCGCGAAGCGGAAGTCCGCCGACGCGTCGACGACCGTCATCTGGACGTCCGCGCCCGCCGCCGCGTTCAGCAGCCGGTCGACGAGCTGCGCCGACGCGCCGTGCGGCGCGGCCGACAGCACGAGCCAGTGCGGCGCCTCCCCAAGGCGCTCGACGGTCGCGTCGAGCGAGACGAACGTCTCCCCGGGGAAAATCGGCGCGAGGTGGCCGAACGTCTTGCCGATCGGCTCGCCGGCCTGGCTCGTCGACACCACGCCGCCGATCGTGAGGCTCGGATGCCCGGCGATCAGGCGCAGGAACTCGCCCGCGACGTAGCCCGAGCCGCCCAACACGATCGTCGGATAGACGTTGGGGGGATAGATCGCGGCGCTCATGCGTTGACCTTTGCGAGCCGGCCGCCGAGCCCGATGCTCTGCTGGAGCAGATCGCCGAGCTCCGCCGAATGCGTCATGGCGTTGACCGCGGCGACGTTCGACCGCTCGCGGATGATGTCGATGCCGACCTGGTTGTCGGTGGCCGGCCCCGAGATCACGGTGGGCTCGATGCCGAACTCCTCGCGGAGCAGCTTCGCGCCGCCCCAGGCGCCAACCGGGTCGTTGGCGCAAAGCACGACGGACGTCAGCGCGTCGACGATCTGCTTGTCGCGCAGGATCGCCTCCACGCCGTACGCGCCGAGCAGGCCGTCGCCGAGCTCGAACACGATCGCGTCGGGCTTTTCGTCGGAGAGCTCGTTCAAGAGGCTCCGCGTGAGCGCCGGCGCGTTCTTCGACGTCGTGGCGCAGATGCCGAAGTCGGAGAACATCGCGACGTGGCGCGCGCCCGAGTCTTCCATGGCCAAGATGTCGCGGCGCAGCGCGACGCCCGTAGACTTGAACGCGTCGACAATGAGCCCGTTATGGCGGAAGCGGCTCACGATCGCGCACGCGGCCGCGGTCTTGCCGGAGTTCATGCAGGTGCCGGCGATGGCGACGACCGGCACGCCGTGCGTGTCGAGCGGCACGTCGAGCTTGAGCGGCTCGTTGGAGACCCGCGCGGGCACGCCCACGCGCTGACCGAGGTACGGGAAGTCGAGCACGCAGCCCAAGACCTTGCAGTCGAACGGCTCGCCGTGCGACGGACTGATCGAGTCGCAGATGCCGATCACGCCGCCGAGATTCAACAACTGCACGACGTCGCCGGGCTTGAGCTCGGTCGGCAGGTGGCCCGAGTAGCCGAACAGCGCCTTACGGTGCCCGAGCGCGCCGACGACGATGTCGCCCTTCTTCACCTCGGCCATGCGGCCGCTCGTGAGCTCGAGCGTGTTGTAGCGCGACTTGTTGTTGAGCACCTCGATCGCGATCAGCACCCCCTCCTCGCAGGGAATCTCGGGGCTGACGCGGATCTCTTGGCCGAGATCGGCCGCGAGCGCGACCGACGCGATCTTGTCGACGGTGACCGAGCGCATTGTCACTGTCCTCCGGCCCGGGTGTGGAACATGCCGGGCAACGCCATGATCTTAGAGAAGCCGAGAGCGTCGGCCGCGGTCCACTCGCCGGCCGCCTCGCCGTACTTGCCGCGGCTCGCGGCCATCAGCGAATGCGGCGACGTGACGCCGAGCACGAACAGCGAGCCGGGCCGGAGCTGCACGCGGGCCGTGCCCGTTACGCGCGCCTGCGACGACACGTACAGGGCCTCCACGTCGCGGCACGCGGGGTCGAGCTGCTTGCCCTCGTGGATCAGCTGGCCGTACTCGGCGCTCACGAGCTCCTTGACGCGCGATTGCGTGAGCGTGAGCGTGAGCTTCTCGAGCTCTCGGTGCGCGCTGATGAGGATCTCGGCGGCGGGCGCCTCGAATGCGACGCGGCCCTTCGTGCCGATGATCGTGTCGCCCAAATGGATGCCGCGGCCGATGCCGTAGGCGGCGCCGAGACTCTCGAGCTTCTCGATGAGCGCGACCGTGTCGAGCTTCTGGCCGTTCAAGCCGACGGGCACGCCCTTGGCGAACTCGATGTCCACTTCGCTGAACGACTTCGGGTTATCGAGCGCGCCGGCCGAGAGTACCCACGCGGACTCGGGGATGCTGCCCTTGGAGTCGAGCGTCTCGGTGCCGCCGATGGTCACGCCCCAAAGCCCGCGGTTGGTGGAGTACGCCGAGCCGCGCGTCGGCACGGGCATCTCGCGCTCCTCGAGGAACTTCACCTGCGCGGGCCGCTGCCACGCGTGGTCCCGGACCGGCGCCAGGATCGTGAGCTCGGGCGCGACGGCTTTGAGCACGATCTCGAACCGCACCTGGTCGTTGCCCGCGGCCGTGCAGCCATGCGCGACCGTGTCGCTGCCGAGCTCCTTCGCGAGCTGCGCCAAGTACTTCGCCTGCAAGCCGCGCTCGGCGCCCACACACAGCGGGTATAGGTTGCCGCGCTTGATGTTCCCCATGATCAGGAACTTGAGCACCCGGTCGAAGAACTCGGGCCGCGCCTCGACGAGCCGATGGTCGGCGGCGCCCAGCGCGCGCGCGCGCTCGTCGAGCTGCTTCGCGGCGGCCGCGTCGATGCCGCCGCAGTTGACCGTGACCGTGACGACGGGACGCTTGTACGTCTCCTTGAGCCACGGAATGCAGAACGAGGTGTCGAGGCCGCCCGAAAAGGCGAGCACGATGGGCTTGGACGAGGTCATGGCGTTGCCTTCTTCAGATGTTGACGCAGCCGGCCGCGAAGCCGGCGCTGTTGAGTCGACCCCACGGTCGCGACGAAGATCGTGTCGTCGCCCGACAGCGTGCCGACGATCTCGGGCCAGTTGACGTGATCGAGGGCGACGGCGACCTGCTGCGCGGCGCCCACCGCCGTCGTGACCACGAGCAGATTGGGGCCGGCCGTGCGGATCTCGCGCACGAACTCGGCCACGGACTGCAGCGCCTGCGCGTTGCCTTGCTCGCTCGGCTTCGGCAAGCTGTAACCGTTCTTCAGCTTCGCCGCGCCAAGATCGCGCAAATCTCTGCTGACGCTCGACTGGGTGGCGGGAAAACCTTCCTGCCGCAGCAGCTCGACGAGCTCCGCCTGACGGCTGATCGCGTGCGCTTCGAGCAAGCGGGCAATGGCTCGCCGGCGCTCGTGCTGTTCCAGGGTCGCGCTGGGCATGGCTGCAGGGGTTGAATAAAGTTGCGCATATAGTAACTGCTATGCGCAAATCTGCAAGGGGCTGCCGCGCATGACCGAAACGACGCTCGCGACCGTCGAAGTCGAGACCGGACCGATGCCGCGGCTCGCTGTGATTTGGCTGCACGGGCTCGGCGCCGACGGCCACGATTTCGAGCCGATCGTGCCGCAACTCGGCGGTGCCGGTGCCGTTCGGTACGTGTTCCCCCACGCGCCGCATCGCAGCGTCACCGTCAACGGCGGTTACGTGATGCGCGCTTGGTACGACATCCTCGGCTTCGAGGCGACGGCGCAGGAGGACGCGGCCGGTATCCGCGCGAGCGCGGCGGCCGTGACGAAACTCGTCGACCGCGAGATCGGCCGCGGCGTGCCCGCCGAGCGGATCGTGCTCGCGGGATTCTCGCAAGGCGGAGCGATCGCGCTGCACACGGCGCTCCGCGATCCGCGCACGCTAGGCGGCGTGCTCGCGCTCTCGACGTATCTGCCGCTCGCGGCGACGCTCGCGAGCGAGCGGAGCGCGGCGAATGCCGGCGTGCCGATCTTCATGGCCCATGGCAGCGCGGACGCGGTGCTGCCGCTTACGCTCGCGGAGCGGTCGAGGCGAACGCTCGAAGGGCTCGGGTACACCGTCGATTGGCAGGTCTACCCGATGCCGCACGCCGTCTGCCAGGCCGAGATCGAGGCCATCGACCGGTGGCTCGCGCGGATCGGGGCCAACTCGCCGTCCTAGCCCGGCGCGATCCGGAACCTCTCCCGGACCTCGGACGTGAGCCGCGCGGCGGCGTCGAACGACCGTTCGGCGAAGGTGACCTCGCCGGCCGCGTCGATCGTGACCACGGTGGACGAGCGCGTACCGTAGACGGGTCCCTCGATGAAGTGCGCGCTTCGATACCGGTCCGCGGCCGGCCCGGTGCCGCGGCGGGCGAGCAGCTCGAACAGCGCCTCGCTCGGCGCGGCGCTCGTGAGCAGCGCCTCGGCGCCGGCGCGCGCGGTGAGCATCTTCGGCCAGTCGGCCCCGAGCGCGGCGTTGCTGAGCGCGTGCACTCCGGGCGCGAGGCGGGCCCGCGGCCCGCGGTTGCTCAGGTAACGAAGCTCGCGGCCGTCGAACAGCAAGAGGTTGAACGGCCCGTATTCGCGCTCGAGCGGCGCGGTTGCGGCCTCGTACTCGTCGATCGAGGCGGTGCCGGCGAGGAAGTCGGCGGTGAGCGCGCCGCGCGACCGGCTCTTGGATCCCTGCTCCGGGTCGCGGAAATTGGTCACCGCGGCGAGGCGGCCGCTCCGGTCGATCGCGAGCCAGCTGCCGTGCGCCTCGAGATCGCGGCCGCCGAGCACGCCCGGCAGGTCCTGCCACCAGGCCGCGTGCGCGGTCGGCCGATCGTGGCGCTCGTCGCGATTGGCCGCGACGAGCAGCCGATAGTGCGCCGCCACGCCCCACGCGACCACGGCGAGGCACACGGCGCTATCCCGCGGCGGAAGCGAGCGCGTAGCCCGCGTCGCGCTGCTGGAACAGCAGGCACGCCGGGCACGCCGAGCGCGGCAGCGACAGTAGGTCGAATACGTAGCAGATCGAGCAGGTTTCGCAGCGTGCGATGCCGAGCTCGTCGCCGCGCCGGATGCAGAGTAGGAGATTCCAGCCCCACTCGAAGGACAAGAGGCCGCGCGGCACGAGCGAGTCGTACGTCTCGAAGCACTCGCAGAACCGATGGCCGAGATCGGTGCTCCCCTTGAGGTTTGGGCCGGGCGGTTGCTCGATCGAGAACAGGCCGTTCGCGAGCAGCAAGTTGGCGAACAGGCCCGACTCGAGGGCGCGCACCGGTGTGCGTACGAGCGGCCCCACGCGCGTCGGCGAGCGGCCGCGCCGGCGCCGCACGGGCGCTTCGGCAAACTTGAAGTAGGTGGTGTAGAGCTTGCGAATTCGATCGTCGTTAAGGCCGGTCCAGTAGCGGATGGTTCCGGTCCGCGCTTCGTGGCGGATCATCCGCATGGCGAGGTCGAATTTCGCCTGCTCGGTGCGATAGCGATCGTCCGTTGCCCGCATCTCCCCCCCTTTCTTCTCACTTCATGAACATTCGAGAGCTTAGCGTACATTTGCCGCTAATGGTATTTTAGGACCATATGTGGCAAAAACCACCGAAAAAGGCACCCCGATGACCGACCGCAAGCAGGGTCTCGATCAGCTCGAGCAGATCCAAGAGCTCAACAGATTGTTTCTCGCATTTCTGCGGTCGTCGGCGCGCGACGGCCTCGACTGCCTTGGGCTGCCGGACCGCGCGAGGACCGTGCTGCTCGCCACTAAGCAGGACGCGCTCGACGTGCTGGCGGAGTTTCCGCGTGCGCTGTTTCGCCTCGCGTTCGACGAGCGCGTGCCGGCGCTCGCCATCGATCCGCTGCGCAGCCGCCACGACGGCGAACGCTACGCGCTGTCGCTGACGATTCTGCTATGCGCGTGGACGTTGAGTCGGCAGAGCGTCTACCAGGCGCGCTTGCTGCTCGGCCTCGAGTCGCGGGCGATGCAGCAGCTGCGGGCGATGCAGTTGGGAGCGATCCAGCACCTGGCGCATGCGCCGCATCTCGTGCTCTGCGCGTTTCCCGATCGGCCGTGGCTGTGGCCGCAGCTGCTCGTGGAGACTCGCCCCGAAGGCCGCCAATATCTCGCGCTGATCGCGCTGCAGCCGGGCATCGACAAGGACTGGCCGGCGAGCCGCACGCCGGCCCGGCTCTCGCTCTGACCGCGGGCCGCGGCGCCGACCGCGCGCCCGACCGCGCATTTCCACTCGCCGCCCTTACAATAGCGGCCCCGAGGAAGCACTGACTCGTTGCGGTGGGCGAATGGCGGCACTGGTCATCAAGGATCTCAAGAAGGTCTATCGCAACGGCGTCGAGGCGCTCAAGGGCATCGACCTCACGGTTCGCGAGGGCGACTTCTTCGCGCTGCTCGGCCCCAACGGCGCCGGTAAGACCACGGCCATCGGCATCGTCACCTCGTTGATCAAGAAGACGAGCGGGTCGGTCAGCGTCTTCGGTTACGACCTCGAGCGCGACCGCGAGGCGGCAAAATCCTGCGTCGGCGTCGTGCCGCAGGAAATCAATCTCAACATGTTCGAGCGCAACGACTACACGCTGATCAACCAGGCGGGTTACTACGGCGTGCCGCAGCACATCGCGCGCGCGCGGACCGAGAAGTACCTGAAGGCGCTGCACCTCTGGGACAAGCGCGAGGGCATTGCGCGCACGCTGTCGGGCGGCATGAAGCGCCGCCTCATGATCGCGCGCTCACTCGTCCACGAGCCGCGCCTCCTGATCTTGGACGAGCCCACGGCCGGCGTCGACATCGAGATCCGGCGCTCGATGTGGGACTTCATGCGCGAGATCAACGCGGCCGGCGTCACGATCATTCTCACGACTCACTACCTCGAAGAGGCCGAGAGCCTCTGCCGCAACATCGCGATCATCGACGACGGCCGGATCATCGAGAACGACAGCATGAAGAACGTGATCAGCAAGCTCCAGGTCGAATCCTTCGTCCTGAGCTTGCAGGAGCCGGTCAGCGAGGCGCCGGCGCTCAACGGCTATACCGTACGCCTGCGCAACGAGCACGAGATCGAGGTCGACGTCACGAAGGGACAGGGCTTGAATCAAGTGTTCGCCGAGCTTTCGGCGCAGTCTCTGCATGTCGCGAGCATGCGGACCAAGACCAATCGCCTCGAGGAGCTGTTCATACGGCTCGTCGAGGACAAATCTGTGCAGCACGCGCAATGAACGAGCTAGCGACCCCGCGCGCCGACTTGGGGGCGCCGACGGCCCGGCCGAATCTGCTCAGGATCAACCTGGTCGGGCTCTCGACGATCGTCCGCAAGGAGGCGCGGCGCGTCGTGCGGATCTGGATCCAGACGATCGTGCCGCCGGCGATCACGATGACCTTGTACTTCGTCATCTTCGGCAGCCTCGTCGGCGGCCGGATCGGTCAGATGGACGGCGTGTCTTACACCACGTTCATCGCGCCCGGCCTGATCATGATGGCCGTCATCACCAACTCGTTCGCGAACGTCGTCTCCTCGTTCTTCTCGAGCAAGCTGATGCTGCACCTCGAGGAGATGCTCGTGGCGCCGCTCGCGCATTCGACGATCGTGCTCGGCTTCGTCGCCGGCGGGGTGGTTCGCGGGCTCCTCGTGGCCGCGCTCGTCGTCGTCGTGGCGTTGTTCTTCACCGACCTGCACGTCGTGCATCCGTTCGTGACGGTCACGACCATCCTGCTTACGGCGGTGGTGTTCTCCGCGGCTGGGCTCTTCAACGCGATCTTCGCCAAGAGCTTCGACGACATCTCGATCATTCCGACGTTCGTGCTCACGCCGCTCACGTATCTCGGCGGCGTGTTCTTCTCGACGTCGTTGCTGCCGCCGTTCTGGCAGAAGGTCGCGCTCGTAAATCCGATCCTGTACATGGTCAACGCGTTCCGCTACGGAATGCTCGGCAAGTCCGACATCCCGATCCTGTGGGCGTACGCGATCATGATCGCCTTCGCCGCGGCCCTGTTCGCGGCAGTGCTCGTGATGCTGCACAGGGGCACCGGAGTCAGGGCCTGACGTGTGCGGCCGGTTCGCGCTGTTCGCCACGCCCGAGCAGCTCGTCGAGTACTTCGAGCTCATGGAGGCGCCGAGCGCGGCGCTTACGCCCCACTACAACATCACGCCCGGACAGCAGGTGGCCGCGGTCCGGGTCGGCCGTGACGGCGGCCGTCGCCTCGGCCTCCTGCAGTGGGGCCTGGTGCCCTTCTGGGCGAAGGACCGCAAGATCGGCTACAAGCTCATCAACGCGCGCCTCGAGGGCCTCGCGGAGAAGCCCGCGTTTCGCGAGGCGCTGACGCGCCGGCGCTGCCTGATCGCGGCCAGCGGCTTCTACGAGTGGGTCGACGCGGGTGGGCGGGCCAAGCGCAAGCCGTACTTCGTGAGGACGCCCGACGAGACGCTGCTCGCGTTCGCGGGCCTGTGGGAACGGTGGCGCGGCGGGGACGGCCCGCCGCTCGAGACGTGCACGATCGTGACGACGGCTGCCAACCCCGAGCTCGCGCCGATCCACGACCGCATGCCCGTGGCCGTCGCGCGCGCGGACTTCGCAACCTGGCTCGATCCGACCACCGGCCTCGAGGAGCTCGCCGCGCTGGCGGCGCGCGGGCCGTCGTTCGAGATCTGGCCCGTCGCACTCCGCGTCAACGATCCGCGCATCGACGACGAGCGGCTGATCGAGCCCGCGCCCGACGCGGGCTCCTGAGGCGCTACTGCGTCAGCAGGAAACGGCGGCCCTGCTGGCTCAGCACCGCGCCGGTCCGCCCGATCGACACGACTCTCGGCCCTTCGGCGAGCTGCTCGCCCTCGACATACTTGCGGCCGTTGATGAACACGAAGCGCTCCGCGGGGCGTTCGCTATAGGCATGCAGCTCGAGACGCAGCTGTGGGACGGCGATGCCTTCCGCGGCGAGCGCAGTGGCGCTCGGCAGCGTCGGCGCGTCGGAGTCGAAGTCCCGAGCGGCAGCCACCGGAGCACGGGCCGGGACGGCGGCCGTCGTGTCGGTCTGCGGTGCCTGTGGATCGTCCGCGGCCACGGCCGGCGGCGGTGCGGCCACGGGCGTCGGCTCGACGCGCGCGGCGCGAGTCTCGGGCGGCGGCGCCGACGGCGCGGGCGGAACCTCGAGCGGCACGCTCGCGATAGCGGGCGCCTGCGTCGCGACCCGCGAGCTGCGCCACCAGGCGCCGCCGAGCGCGATCAAGGCGACCACGAGCGCGGCCACCAGGGCGAACATCCAACGGGGCGTCTCGCGCCGCGGGGCCGCGTACGGCACGTTCGAGATTCCGGGCACCGCGCCTCGTTGCCGCTCATGCTCGGATTTGCGCAATGCGTCGAGGATGAACGACACGTCAATTCTCCTCGATCAGCGAGGGAGTGCCCGGAACGTCGAGGTCTGCGACGAGCGCCACTTGCGTGCGCGCCCCGACGATGCCGTCGACGGTGAGCATGCGCTCGCGCTGGTAACGCCGGACCGCGTTCTCTAGCGCCCGATCGTAGAGCGGGGATCCGTCCGCGGGCGGTTCCTCGCCGTGGATTCGCGCGAGCGTCGCCCGCAGCCAAAGCACGTCCGCATCGCGCATGCCGGGAGTAAGCGGCTGCGCGATCAACGGCCGCCACAGCAGCAGCTGGTCCCCGTACCACGAGTACGCGAGCTCCGCGAGCGGCAGCTTGAACATCTTACCGTTGGCGAGCACCGAGGCGGCGTCGTAGCCGAGCGCCGTGATCACGACGTGGTGCTGCACCCCCTGCTCGTCGACGAGCGGCAAGATCGTGGGCCAGTTGACGCGGCGCAGCTCGAAGAGCGAGCCGCGATCGAGAGGCAGGCAGCGCAGCCCTTGCTGCTCCGCCTGGTGGCACGCGTCTCCCTCCGCCGGGTCATAGGCCGCGCCCCAAAGCGCGAGCAGCGTTCCGACCGCGCCGTCGCGATCGGTCCGGAAGTCCGGATCGCGTAGCAGCTCCGCGAGCGTCAGAGACTCCGCGGGCGCCGCCGCGGCGGGCGGCGTGCCCCCGAACGCCGGTTCCGTCGCGCCCGGGCCGGTGGCCGGCGCGCCGGCGAGCGAAGCCTCCGCCGCGCGGGGCGCCTGCTCTACGCCCAAGCCGGCCGGCTCCCGGTGCCGCTGCAACAGGTTGGTGGTCGCGAGCGCGAAGCTCGCGAGGCCGAGCGCCACGGCGGCCCATGGCCACCAGCGGCCGCCCGGCCGCCGGGTGCCGAAGACCTCGGCGGCCGCCCGGGCGATGAGCTTGCCGTCGACGCCATGACGGTCTTGCGTGTAGGCGGCGAGCAGCGCGCGGTCGGCGACCACGTTGATCAGCCGCGGAATGCCCCGCGAGCTCGAGTAAAGCCGCCGCACGCCCGACGCCTTGAACACGTCGCTTTGCGCGCCCGCGACGCGCATCCGATGACGGATGTAGGCGGCCGTGTCTTCCTTGCTCAGAGGCTCGAGGTGATAGCGGCCGGTTACACGCTGCGCGATCTGCCGCATCTCCGGGCGGCCGAGCAGGTCGCGTAGCTCCGGCTGCCCGATCAGGATGATCTGCAGCAGCTTCTGCTTCGCCGTTTCGAGGTTGGTCAGCAGACGTACCTGCTCGAGCAGCTCGGGGGAGAGCGTCTGCGCTTCGTCTACGATGAGCACGACGCGCTTGCCGGCTGCGTGTCTCTCGAGCAGATGGGAGTTCAACGCGTCGATCCGTTCTTTGACCGAGTCGGCGCGCGGCGGCGCCGTCCCGAGCTCCTCGCAGATGACCTCGAGGAATTCCCGGGCCGAGAGCTGGGGATTCAGGATTAGCGCGATCTCGGCCTTCTCGGGAAGCTGCTCGAGCAGGCTCCGGATCAGCGTGGTCTTGCCGGTGCCAACCTCGCCGGTGAGCTGAATGAACCCGCCGCTTTCGGAAATGCCGTAGATCAGGTGCGCGAGCGCGTCCGCGTGGCGCGCGCTCATGTAGAGATAGCGCGGATCCGGCGTGATCGAGAAAGGCTTTTCGGTGAGGCCGAAGAATTCGGTATACACGTCCGCGGCTCGCTGACTGTCGTCCTACCCGTTGATCGCCGCTCGGGTCGATCGTTCCCGAGCTAGCGCACGTCGATGGTTACGGGCGCCGACGCAATCGCCGGGTCGAACGGCACGTGCGCGTTGTCGCCGAGCAACAGCCGCAGCTGGTGGCGGCCCGGCGAGAGCGTGATCACGGTCTCCGTTTGTCCGGCGCCGAAGTGCACGTGTTGTGCGTCGCTCGGGATCGGCGCGTCGAGCGGCGGGAGCTCCGCGTCGATCAACAGGTGGTGATGGCCGGTGTCGGGGCGGTCGACGCCTGCTGGCGCAACGCCGACGCCCTTTAAACCGAACTGGATCAGGACCGGGTTGTCGACCGTCGCGCCGTCCTCTGGAGAGACGATGTACGCGACCGCTTCCGCGGGTGCCGGTTTCCGCACGGCCGGCGGCGCGCCGGGCGCCGGCGCGGCGACGGTGCTCGCCGCGGGCTGGGTGGTAGGGGGCGGAGTGGCTTCCTCGCGCCCGCAGGCGGCGAGCACACCGCAAAACAGGATCCATCCGCGCGTCCGCATGCCGGCCTCTCTTACCCGGGTGTCGGGGGACTCTAGCACAGGGCCGGGAGCCCGCAGGGCCGCGGGCCGTGGCCTCCCTCATCCGGCGACCGCCCGGAGGCCGTTTAGGGCGTGCCCGACGGACGGCGCGGGAGATCGCGCGGGTCGAAGTCGTCGACGCCGGTGAGCTCGAGCACCTTGCGATCGAACGCGCGGATCGCCGCGCCTTCCGCCGCGGTGATGAGACCCAAGCGCTCGGCCTCGTCGATTTGGCCGGGAGTGTCGTCGGCCTTGATGTCGCCGGCGCGGTGTGCGTCGAACACGCGGCGCTCGAGCGGCTTGACCTGCTCGGCGACTTCCATCGCCTCTTGGAGCGCCCCGAGCGGATTGCCCGGCTCGCGCGTCGTGTAGGCGCCGGCCGCCAGGCGCTCGCGCGTCTCCGTGGGATTGATCAGAAGCTCCACGATCTGCTGCCCCAGCGCGTCCGACGGCGCCGAGTAGGTTCGGCCGCGCGGGAAGATCAAGAAGCGCAGCACCGCCGCCACCCAGCGATTCGGGAAGTTGCGCAAGAGGCCGTGGAACTGCTCCTGCGTCCGGTACAGGAGCGTCCGGCACGCCCATTCGACGAGCGGCAGATCCGCGGGCGGCTCGCCCTGGTCCCGGTAGTGCTTGAGCACCATCGAGGCGAGATAGAGGTAGCTCAGGATGTCGCCGAGGCGCGCGGAGATCAGCTCGCGGCGCTTGAGCTCGCCGCCGAGCGTGAGCATTGCGGCGTCGGTGATCAGCGCAAACGACGCGCTGTAGCGATTGATGTGCTGGTAGTAACGGCGCGTCGCCCCGGTCTCGGGGACGTCGGTGAAGCGCGCGAGGGTCACGGCTAACACGATCGAGCGCGCCGCGTTCGACATCGTGTAACCCAGGTGCTTGAACAGCAAGCGATCGAACGCCACGAGCCCGCGCTCGCGTTCGGGGTCCTTCGCGGCGTCCATTTCGGCGCGCACGAACGGATGGCAGCGGATCGCCCCCTGGCCGAAGATGATGAGGTTCCGGGTGAGAATGTTCGCGCCTTCGACAGTGATGGCGATCGGTACGGATTCGTAGTTGCGCGCGAGGTAGTTCTTCGGGCCGAGCATGATGCCCTTGCCGCCGTGCACGTCCATCGCGTCGTTCGCGATCTGCCGGCCGAGCTCGGTGTTGTGGTACTTCAAGATCGCCGACGGCACGGCCGGTTTCTCGCCGTTCGCGAGCGCCGTGCACGTTACGCGCGACGCCGCGGTCATGATGTAGACGTTGCCGGCCATCCGCGCGAGCGCCTCGCCGACGCCGTGGAACTTGCCGATCGGCAGGTTGAACTGGCGGCGCAGCCGCGCGTACGCACCGGTGGCGTAGACCGCGGCCATCGCGGCGCCCACGGCGTTGCTCGGCAGCACGATGCTGCGGCCGACGGACAAGAGCTGCACGAGCATGCGCCAGCCTTGGCCGGCCATCTTCGGCCCGCCGATGATCGCGTCGAGCGGCACGAACACGTCGCGCCCGCGCGTCGGGCCGTTCTGAAACGGGATGTTGATCGGGAAGTGGCGGCGGCCGATCTCGATGCCCGGCGTGTTGGTCGGGACCAGCGCGGCTGTGATGCCATAGTCGTCGACGTCGCCGATCAGGTGCTCGGGATCACGAAGCTTGAACGCGAGCCCGAGCACGGTGGCGATCGGCGCGAGCGTGATGTAGCGCTTCTCCCAGTTGAGTCGGATGCCGACGATCTCATTGCCGTCGTACGTGCCGCGGCACACCACGCCGTTGTCGATGAGTGCGGTCGCGTCCGAGCCCACGCGCGGCGAGGTCAACGCGAAGCAGGGCACCTCCTCTCCCGACGCGAGGCCCGGCAGCCAGCGCTGCTTCTGCTCGTCGGTGCCGTAGTGCAGCAGGAGCTCCGCGGGGCCGAGCGAGTTCGGCACGCCGATAGTCGACGACGCCGTCGCGTTGCGCGACGAGATCTTCGTGAGCACCATCGAGCTCGCGAGCGGCGAGAAGCCTAGCCCCCCGTACTCCTTCGGGATGATCATCGCGAAGAATTTCGTCTCCTTGAGGAACCGCCAGACCTCGGGCGGCAGGTCCGCGAGCTCGTGGGTGATCTGCCAGTCGTCGAGCATGCGGCAGAGGTCCTCGCACGGGCCGTCGAGGAACGCTTGCTCCTCGGGAGTGAGCTTGGGGGGCGGCAGGCGCTGGAGCTTGCGCCAGTCGGGCATGCCGGAGAAGAGCTCCCCGTCCCACCAGACGTTGCCCGCTTCGAGCGCGTCCTGCTCGGTCTTCGACATGCTCGGCAGCATTTTTCGGTAGACGCCGATCACGCGGCGCGTGAGGTTGTCGCGCCGCAATGTCTCGACGTTGAGGAACGCGAGCCCGGCGAACAGCACCCACAGTACGGCCTTCCAGAACACGCCGTCGCAGAACACGGAATACGCGAGCAGCAGCGCGCCGAGCGTGATCGTCGCGGTTCGAAGGTCGGTGCGCCGATAGGCGAGCGCCACGCCCGCGCCGAGCAGGAACAGGAGCCACAGCAACGTCACCATTGGTACTCCTCGAGCATCGGGCACTCCTCGAGCATCGGCCGGGCCTCGCGGCGCGAGGCTACGAAGCGATCGTCAGAGCAGGTCGGCGACTCCGGCGCGTTCCTCGCGGAGCTCGGCATCGGTGGCGGCGAGCCTGCCGCGAGCGAACTCGTCGATCTCGAGGCCCTGCACGATCTGGTACTCGCCGCGCACGCAGCGTACGGGGTACGAGTAGACGACGCCCTCGGGGATCCCGTAGCTGCCGTCGGAGGCGACGGCCATACTGACCCAGTCCTCGCGGGGAGTCCCGAGCGCCCAGTCGCGGACGTGATCGATCGCGGCCGAGGCCGCCGACGCTGCGGAAGAGGCGCCCCGCGCCTTGATGATCGCGGCGCCACGTTGCTGCACGGTCGGAATGAACGTCTCGTGGTACCAGTTGAGCGGAACCCGCGACAGCGCGGGCTTGCCGGAGATCGTGGCGTGCGCCAGGTCGGGGAACTGAGTCGCGGAGTGGTTGCCCCAGATGATCGCGCCGCCGACCTCGCCGACGTGGACGCCGGCCTTCGCGGCGAGCTGCGCCTTGGCGCGGTTGTGGTCGAGCCGCGTCATCGCGGTGAAATTGCGGGGGTCCAAGCTCGGCGCGTTCTCGCGAGCGATCAGCGCGTTCGTGTTCGCGGGATTGCCGACGACCAGGACCTTGACGCGCCGGTCGGCGACGTCCGCGAGCGCCTTGCCCTGCGCGGAGAAGATCTGCGCGTTCGCGAGCAGCAGGTCCTTGCGTTCCATGCCGGGGCCGCGCGGCCGGGCGCCGACGAGCAGAGCGTAGTTGATGTCGCGGAAGGCGACGTCGGCCTTGTCGGTGCAAACGATGCCGTGCAGCGTCTCGAACGCGCAGTCGTCGAGCTCCATCGCGACGCCGTTCAACGCGGGGAGCGCCGGCGTGATCTCCAACAGCTGGAGGATGATCGGTTGGTCGGAGCCGAACAGCTGGCCCGATGCGATGCGAAATGCGAGCTGGTAGCCGATCTGCCCTGCGGCGCCGGTGATCGCCACGCGCACCGGCGGTTTGCTCTTCTGCTTCATGCGTCAGGTCTCTGCTCGGGTGGATAGAAAATGCGCCCGCGTCGCGAGCGGCCAGAATCTTAGCACGCGCTTTCGGCGCGGCTTTGGCACGCGTTCTATTCGGGCAGTGACTCCGCGGGCGACTCCGTGTCGCCGGGGCCGGGCTTCGAGAGGCCGTGCTTGCGCAGCAGGCTGCGGAGCTGGTGGTAACTCAGGCCGAGCAACTTCGCCGCGGTAGTCTGCTTGAATTGCGCGCGCTCGAGCGCGCGTCGCAGCACGCTGCACTCGAAATTGGTCACGGCGGAGCGGAAATCCGGCGGCACTTCGTGGTCGTTCGCCGCCGCGACCGGGCGCGGCTCCGCTTCGGCGGCAGTCTCGCGTGGTGGCGGCGGCGCGTACGGCGATGCGAACGGATCGAACAGGATTAGGTTGATGGGCTTGGCCGCGTCGTCGGAGCGGTAGACGCTGCGCTCGACCGCGTTCTTGAGCTCGCGGACGTTGCCCGGCCACGCGTAGCCCAGCAACGCGGCCTTCGCGTCGCTGGTGAATCCCGGGAAGAACGGCCGCTTGAGCTCGCTCGTGACATTGACCCCGAAGTGATACGCGAGCGTGTCAATGTCCTCGGGGCGGGCGCGCAGCGGCGGCACGTGGATCACGTCGAACGCGAGGCGATCGAGCAGGTCCGCCCGGAACCGCCCGATCTCGGCGAGCCGTGGGAGATTTTCGTTGGTCGCGCCGACGATCCGGACGTCCGTCGAAATAGTCTCCGAGCCGCCGACGCGCTGGAACTCGCCGTACTCGATAGCTCTCAAGATCTTTTCCTGCATGCGCGGCGGGATCGTGCCGAGCTCGTCGAGCACGAGCGTGCCGCCGTCCGCTTGCTCGAACCGGCCGATGTGCGTGCGCGTCGCACCGGTGAACGCGCCGGCTTGGTGGCCGAACAGCTCCGTTTCGAGCAGCGTCTCCGTCAGCGCCGCGCAATTGACCTTGACCAGTGGCTGCTCCCAACGCTCCGACAGATAGTGCAGCCGGGAGGCGATCAGCTCCTTGCCGGTACCGCGCTCGCCGATGACCAGCACCGGCTTTATGAGCTTCGCCGCGCGCGAGACGTGCTCGAGCATCGCGAGGAAGGAAGGCGCTTCGCCGATCAGAGCAATGCTTTCAGGGGTCGGGGCCGTCGCGGTTGCCAAAGTCGTCAAACCTTAAGGATTTCGGCGAAATCTTAGCCGATTCGTTCAGCGAAGCACCATAGAATTTTCGGCTTGACAGCGCCCTAACCCCGCGCCGCCCTTGGACTTGCGTGCGCTCGCGAGGGCTTGGCACAGAAACTGCTTTGAGCCGACCAACTATCGACAAAGGACAGGCTGCCATGGGCATCTTCTCGCGCTTCTCAGACATCGTGAACTCGAACATCAACGCGATCCTCGACAAAGCCGAGGACCCGGAAAAGCTGGTTCGCCTGATGATCCAGGAGATGGAGGACACGCTCGTCGAGGTCCGCTCGACCGCGGCGCGCGCCATCGCCGACAAGAAGGAAATCTCGCGTACCTTGAACAACCTCGACCAGGAAGGCCGCGATTGGCAGGCCAAGGCCGAGCTCGCGCTCGACAAGGAGCGCGACGACCTCGCCAAGGCGGCGCTCGCCGAGAAGGCTCGCGTAATGACCTCGGCCGAAGGTCTGCGCACCCAGCAGAAGGGGATCGGCGACGGCCTCGAGAAGCTCAACGACGACATCGTGCGGCTCGAGGAAAAGCTCCTCGACGCGAAGACCCGCCAGCAAGCCATCTTCGCCCGCCACCAGACCGCGAGCCGCCGGCTCGAGGTCCGCAAGCGTCTGCACAGCTACAAGATCGACGATGCGTTGATTCGCTTCGACCAGTTCGAGCGCCGCATCGACGACCTCGAAGCGCACGCCGACTCGTACGACCTGGGCGGCAAGAAGGATCTGAAGACCGAGTTCGCCGAGCTCGAGACGGAGGACGAGGTCGCGAAGGAGCTTCGCGAGCTCAAGTCGAAGCGGGCGGGCCAGAAGCGCAGCACTAACGAACCGGTGTAGGTCCCATGCCCTTCACCGTCGCGGCGTTCGTCCTCACCGTCCTCTGCGTGACGATCATCCTGCCGATCGTGATAGTCATGCACTACATGACGAAGTGGAAAGCGACCAAGGGATTGTCCAACGACGAGCAGCGATTGCTCGAGGATCTCTGGCGGGACACGCAAGCGATGCAAAGCCGGGTGAACGCGCTGGAGACGATCTTGGATGGCGAGGTCCCTGATTGGAGGAAGAAGTCATGAAGGGCAACGACGGGGTCGGGTCGAAGAACCGCCTCTATCGCAACCGGCGCAAGGGATTCGTCTTCGGAGTCTGCGCGGGGATCGCCGACCACTTCGCCTTCGACGCGACCGTCGTGCGGGTGCTGACGGTGTTGTCGACGTTCGCGTTCCCGCTCGTCTGGATCGGCTACATCGTGCTCGGGTTCATCTTGCCGGTGAAGCCGTACGAGGGGCCGGAGCCCGAGCAGGTCGACCCGGTGCAGCGCCAGGTTCGAGCGGATCCGCACGACATGCTGTCGAGCGTGCGTCACCGTGCGCGTGACCTCGACGCCCGGCTGCAACGCCTGGAGAAATACGTGACGTCGAATCGCTTCAAATTGGATCAGGAGTTTCAACGCTTGCGCGACTAGCCCAACCGCGCGCAGGTAAAAGCCGCGGTCCGGGGAGGGACCATCGATGAATCCGTTTGAATTTGCTTTCGCGGTCGTGTTTCTCGTCCTGGTGTACAAGGTGATCAGCCGTGTGCTGCAGAACAAGGCGATGCGCCCCGTCGACCAGGCGCCGGAAGTGAACGCGGATCTCGCGCGCCAGATCGTCGACCTCGAGGAACGCGTGCGCGTGCTCGAGCGGATCGTCACCGACGATCGCTCCGACCTCAAGAGACAGTTCAGGGAGCTGGGCAGCTGAGCGGCCGCAGCGGAGCTACCTGGCCGTCGGCGGCGGGTTCGCGCCTTTGAAGGCCCTGACCTGTTCGTTGAATGCCGCGGCGACCGAGTCCATCTCCGTGATCGCAGTGTCGTGGCGCTTGTCCATCAACACCTTGTACTCCGCGGGCGCGTCACCGCCCTTCGCGGTGGCTTCTTCGTCGACGCACGCGAGGTAGTCGTTCATGGCGGCGATATAGGCCTTCACCTCGCCCTGCGCGCCGACCATCTGATCGTTCGTCGAAGTCTTGCCGTCGGGAATCGTGGGTATCTTCGGGGTTTCGCAGGCGGTGGCAGCGAAACTCAAGCAACTCGCAATCCCCACCACCACGCAAGACGTCCACGTTCTCATCTCTTCACCCCGTTATAGTCGAAGGTTTGGCGCGCCGCGCAATATAACCCAGCGCCCGCGCGGCCGTCACCGGGGAGCGGTGATGCACGATTCGCCCGCTCCTCATGCAAACAACGCACGGTACTTACCGCTGCCCTCGTTCTCTGCGATCAACAGAGCGCAGAACTCGTCGGCTGTGACCGGATCGCCGAACAGGTGCCCCTGCGCATAGTCGCATTCGTGCTTGCGCAGGAACTCGAGCTGCTGCTCGTTTTCGACGCCCTCCGCCACGACGTCGAGCTGCAGGCTGTGCGCCATCTGGATGATCGCGTCCACGATCGCGGCGTCGTCGCGGTCGATCGCGACGTCGCGGACGAACGACCGGTCGATCTTGAGCGTATTGATCGGGAACTGCTGCAGCGCCGACAGGGACGAGTAGCCCGTGCCGAAGTCGTCGATGGCGAGATGCAGGCCCATGCCGTACAGCGCGTCCAAGATCCGGATCGTCCGCTCCGGGTCCTCCATCAGCGTGGTCTCCGTGATCTCGAGCTCCAACGAGGTCGGCGACACGCCGTGCGAGCGGAAGGTCTCGCGCACCTGATCGAGGAAGCGCCGCTGCCGGAGCTGCCGTAACGACAGGTTCAGAGAGACGCGGCATGGCGACGGCACCGATCTCTGCCAGATGCGATAGTCGGCGCAGACGCGGTTCATGACCCAGTCGCCGAGCTGGAGTATCAGGTTGGTCTCCTCGGCGAGCGGCACGAAGTCGGACGGCAGCACGATGCCGCGCTCGGGGAGGTCCCAACGCAACAGCGCTTCGGCCCCTTCGAGTCGCCCCGTGCTCAGCCGGTACTTGGGCTGATAGTGCAGCCTCAGCTCGTCGCGCTCGAGCGCGCGGCGCAGCTTGCTCTTCAACATCAGCCGCTCGACCGCGGCCGTGTTCATGTCGGTGGAGTAGAACTCGGCGCAATTGCCCCCGGCCTTCTTCGCCTGATACAGCGCCGCGTCCGCGTTGCGGATCAGGTCGATGACGTTGTCGCCGTCGCGTGGGTACACGGCGATGCCCATGCTGGTCGTGAGAAAGATCTCCTCCCCGTGCACCTGAAACGGCTTGCCGGTGGCCTGCAGCAGGCGCGGCGCGATCTCGGCTAGGCTCTGGAGCATCGTTTCCACGCGGTCGAAGCCCGCGAGCAGCACCGCGAACTCGTCGCCTGCGAGCCGCCCGGCGTGCGCGGTGTCCGGGAGCTCCGCGAGCACGCGGCGTGCGAAGATCTCGAGGCTCGTGTCACCCGCCGCGTGGCCGAACGTATCGTTGATGTCCTTGAAGCGGTCGACGTCGAGATAAACGATCGCGAGATATTGCTGCGTGCGGCGCGCCCGCGCGATGCCCTGCTGGAGCAGATGTTGAAACTGCATGCGGTTCGCGATCTTCGTGAGCGGGTCGGTCCGCGCGAGATAGCGGATCCGTTGCTCGACGCGTTTGCGCTCGTCGATGTTGTGGGCCGCGTAGACCCGGCCTTCCACGTCGTTGCCCCGTCCCAGGATGTGCGAGACCGTATACGAGATGCTCGAGGTCGAGCCGTCCTGCCGGAGTACGGTTCCTTCGCGCGGTCGCGCGGTGCCGCCGACCGCCTGCCGCCGGTCGTTCGAGACGATGAGATCGTCGGCGCGCCGGCCGACGAGCTCCGCTTCGGCAATGCCGTACAGCTCGCTCGCGGCCGCGTTGGCGCGCTCGATCTTGCCTTCGGGGTCGGTGATCAGCAGCGCTTCGCCCATTCCCGCGAGGAGCCGGTCGAGATAGTCGCGCGAGATCGTGCTCGAGCGCAGGCTGGTGCGCATGGACTCGACCGCCGTGCCGAGCTCGTGCAGCTCGCTTGCGTCGCCGAGATCGAGAGTCGTCGCAAAGTTGCCCCGAGCGGCGCCCGTGAGCGCCGCGGCCACCGAGCGCAGCGGCTTCGCGAAGCTGTCGACGAGCATCGCGATAAGCCCGAGCGCGGCGCCCGCGGCCACCGCAAGGTCGGCGAGGAGCAACCACCCGAGCCCGCGATTGCCCACGGCGCCCGACGAGTGCAGGTAGAGCAGGAGGCCGGCCACCGCGAGCGCCGCGACGGCGACGGCCGCCATCGCCGCGAGATAGCGGCGCTTCAGCCCGGAGATCGCGGATGACTTGATGATTGAAAGAGGGAACATCGGCAGAGAGACCAAGTCCGTTTGCTATATTTGTTGTTGTTACGGCGGCTCAAGGATCGGGTCGAGCAGAGCACATTCCGGCCGCCTTGCCCAGTCGGATGCAACAGAATTCGGCAAGCTCGTACCGAGCGCGACCCTCGGTTGTCCGACGACACAGTCTATTACGATGCATCATACCCCGCACCCCGTCGGGGGGTTTCGCGCCCCTCTCGGCTTGCGCCACAGGCACGTTCAGTCACTCCTTGCGGGGGGGCCGTTTCGCGGCCGCGCGTTGCGGCGCCTGGCCGCCGGCCTGCTCGGCGCTGCGCGCCGCGAGATCGTCGACTGCGGCGACGGGGTGCGGCTGCTCGGGTTCAGCAGTACCCGGTCGAGCCCGAGCCGCGGGCTCGCCATTCTGCTGCACGGTTGGGAGGGCAGCGCCGACGCGAGCTATGTCCTGTCGGTGGGAGGCCGGCTGTTCGACGCGGGCTTCGAGGTATTCAGGCTCAACCTTCGCGATCATGGCGAGAGCTATGACCTGAACCGCGAGCTGTTCCACTCGTGCCGGATCGACGAGGTCGTGGCCGCGACGCGGCGCATCCTGGCCCTCCACCCGGCGGACCGCACGTTCCTCATCGGCCACTCGCTCGGCGGCAACTTCGCGCTGCGAGTCGCGGCGCGCGCGCCCGCGGCGGGCTTCCAGCTCACGAAGGCCGTGGCGATCTGCCCGGTGTTGCGGCCGCATAGCACGATGCGCGCGCTCGAGGAGGGGCTGTGGATCTATCGCGACTACTTTCTGCGCCGCTGGCGCCGCTCTCTGCTCGCGAAAGCCGCGTGTTTCCCCGACCTCTACGATTTCGGCGACCTGCGGCGCTTCCCCACGCTGACCGCGACCACCGACTTTTTCGTGAAGCACTACACCGGCTTCGCCGATCTCGACGCGTACCTGTCCGGTTACGCGATCACGGGCGCCGCGCTGGGGGGTCTCACCGTCCCGGCGCGGCTGATCGCGTCCTCCGACGATCCCGTGATTCCGATTGCCGATCTCCGCGACGTGGCGACGAGCGCCGCGCTGCGGATCAGCGTCTTCCCCCACGGCGGACACTGCGCGTTTCTCGAGGACTATCGTTTGCGCAGCTGGACCGATCGGGCCGTGCTAGCCGAGCTCGAAGAGGCTTGAGCGCGGATTCGACGACTGCGGTGCGCCGAGCTCCGCGCTCGAACCCGTGATCGAACCCGTGATCGACCCCGTGATCGACCGATAGCGGCGCTCCCACCTCGCGCGGCTAGGCCGGGCTCGCGTCGGGGTTGCGCTTCTCCTGGAACTTGGTCGGCACGGTGCCGCTCGTGACCTTGATCTCGCCTTCGATGACCGCGCCTTCGGCAACCGCAATCGAGTTGCCGGACAGGCTGCCCGCCACGCGCGCCGTGCCCGTGATCTCGACGCGCTGCCGCGCCATCACGTCGCCTTCGACGACGCCCGCGACGACGATGTCCGTGGCCTTGATCGTGCCCTTCCAACGGCCGCCGTCGGCGAGCGTCACTGGGCCGTCGATATCGCAGTCGCCCTCGACCGTTCCACAGAACACGTAGGCCCCTTGTCCGCTGATCGAGCCGACGATCTTCGTCGAAGGTGCGATGTAGGTCGTGGGGCCCGAGGTCGAGTCTTGAATGCGCCGTTTGAACATGAAGGTCTCCGCAAGGATGGCCAAAGGTAGCCGAGCCGGTGCCGCCGCGCGAGAACGAGCTTCACGCGGCGGCCAATCGCCGTGCCGCGGCAACTATTGACCGCTTATGTCAGGGCGACGCGGTTCACGGTCGGCCCGCCGGGGCCCACCGCGCCTCGGGCGGCCTGCCTTGGCACGCTCGTTGCTTGAGTGCGCGCAGGCTTGGAAGGCAGGAACGGTCCCATGGACGGCAACGTCGAGATCATTGCGCTCGTGCTCGGGGAACCGAACGAGCGTTGGCACGCCAACCAGCTCGGCGAGGGCGCGCAGCGCCTGGTCCGCCGTTCCGACGGCCGCGTGATGCTCGAACCCGTGGAGTCGCTCGAGGAGTTCGAGCGCACGGTCCGCACGACGGGCTGCTGCCGGCGCGGCAAGGCGATTCGCGACCCCGACACCCAGGAAATCATCGGCTACGAGATGGAGCAGGTGCCGATGCTGCGCGCGGCGGCAGAGCCCGATCGGCCGCGGCGGCGTCAGTAGCCGTAGCCCAAGTTCTTCACGTCGACGACGAAGCCGTTCTCGAGCCGCACCTGCCGCATCAGCTGGTATGGACCGAAGTTGTAGGTCCAGTCCTCGACCACGATCTCCTCGACGAATCCCCGGGACGCGTAGATTCGGCCGCCGTCCGTGGTGAACGCCCGCTGCGCGAGCCGCGACTGCACGGTGACGGGGTCTCCGCAGAACTGCAAAAGCTTCGATACGTGATCGCCGCGGGAGACGATCCGGTTGCCGCAACGGAACGCATGCGCGGGCGCGGCCGCCAACAGCAGTGCGGCCAGTGCGATTGCGCCGATCTTGCGGCGGTCGAGGGTCCTCATGATCGCGACGCCTTGTTTTGTTTCCCCAGTCGGTAGGCCTTTGGGACGACGGTAGCGCGCGCCCATGAACGTACGCTGAATCGCTGCCGGCGGCAATCGCCGGCCTATAATGCGAGTCCTTTCGCCGGACGCACGCAAGCTTGGCCACCAACGAAAAGACGACCGGAGCCGACGACGGAGCGTTCGCGGCGCGCCTCCACTGGCTCGAGGCGCCGGGTAATTCGCGGTTGCTGCGCGGCGGGTTACGCGGCGTGGAGAAGGAGAGCCTGCGCGTCGGGGCGGACGGCATGCTGTCGCATCGGCCGCATCCGCGAGCTTGGGGCGCCGCGCTCACCCATCCCTACCTGACTACCGACTACTCGGAGTCGCTGCCCGAGTTCGTTACGCCCCCCCAGGGCAGCAACTGGGAGACGCTGCAGTTCCTCTGCGACCTGCATGTCTTCGCTCACCGGCACCTCGACAGCGAGCTGCTGTGGCCGGCGAGCATGCCGTGCGTGCTGAACGGCAACGACGAGATTCCGATCGCCGACTACGGGACGTCGAACCCCGGCCTCATCAAGACCGTGTATCGGCGCGGGCTCGGTTTCCGCTACGGGCGGTCGATGCAGGCCATCGCCGGCGTGCACTTCAACTACTCGTTGCCGGGCGACTTCTGGCCGGCGTACCGCGACCGCGAGCGCTCGCTCGAGCCCGCGCAGGACTTTCGCTCCGAGCGCTTCCTCGGCCTCGTGCGCAACTATCGGCGCTGCGCGTGGCTCGTCACGTACCTCTTCGGCGCGTCGCCGGCACTCGGCAAGTCGTTCCGGCCTGAAGGTCACGAGCTTTTGACCGAGCTCGACGCCGCGACGTGGTACTCGCCGTTCGCGACGTCGTTGCGGATGAGCGACTTGGGTTACCGCAACCAGACCCAGGGCCGGCTCGCGATCTCCGCCAACTCTCTCGCGGAGTATGTGGGCGGCCTCACCGCCGCGATGACCACCGTCGAGCCGCGCTACGCGGCGATCGGCGTCGTGGTGGACGGTGAGTACCGCCAGCTCAACGCGAATTTGTTGCAGATCGAGAACGAGTATTACAGCTCGATCCGCCCGAAGCCGAGCAAGGCGAGCTCGAGCCGCCCCGCGGCCGCGCTGCGCACCCACGGCATCGAGTACGTCGAGGTGCGGACCCTCGACCTGAGCCCCCGCGACCCCGTGGGCATCAACCAGAACCAGCTGCGGTTCATCGAGACGCTCCTGCTCTTCTGTCTGCTGGCCGACAGCCCCCCGATCGACCCCGCGGAGCAGGCGGAAATCGATTCGCGCGACTTGACCGTCGCTCGCGACGGCCGCCGGCCGAGCCGCACGATCGTGCTCGGCGGAAAGGAGCGCCCGCTCGCGGACGCCGGCCTCGCGATCGTGGCGCGTCTCGACCGCATTGCCGCGTTGCTCGACACTGACCGCGAAGGCTACGTCGCGGCGCTGGAGCTCGCGCGCGAGGCGCTGCGCGAGCCCGAGCGCACGCCCGCTGCCGGCCTGCTGCGGGACTTGACGGCGGAACGCGCCACGTTCTTCGAGTACGGACTGGCGCTCGCCCGTGATCACGCCGAGTACTTCGCCAAGCTCCCCCTGGCGCCCGCTCGCGAGCGTGCTCTAAACGAGACCGCGGCCCGGTCGCTGGCCGAGGCCGCGGCCATGGAACGCTCGCAGACGCCGCCGTTCGAGGAGTACCTCCGCGACTATTTGGCGGCCATATGACTCTCCATCCCAACGGGGGAGCTTGAGGTCGGCATTCTGTGAATCGGTTAACCGCGCGGCGAGCGGCTGGCCTCGATACTCCCGGCTTCGCGCATAGGGCACGATCATGAGAACAGCCTTCTTCATCGCGGTCTTGCTCGGGTTCAGCGGCGTGCTTGCGGCCGCCCACTTCGTGCCGTGGATGGGGCATACGCGCTTGCCGTCGCAGACCGAGGTCATCGCGAGCGGCGGCCGCGCCGAGCAATTCCTCATCAGGCTGCCCGTCGACCGGATCGCCGCTACCGGCGCGGGGGCGAGCCCGCTGCGAGCGACGCCGGCGGCCGCGGGCATCGCGCTGCCCTCCGAGCTCACCGCTCAGCCGCTGCTCGTCGAGCACTTCAAGGTTCGCGATTCGGCCGGCAACGTGATCGGCCTCGCGGCGCGGCATTGGAGCTCGGATGCCCACGGTGTCGGCACGGCCTGGTCGGTTCTGATCCCGAGCCGCGGCGCGCTGCTGCTCACGGCGCCCGGTGAGGCGAAGGCCGCGCTCGACGGTGCGCTGCAAAAGGCCGGCTACCGTCCGGGCAGCGCATGGAGCGGTACGTCGGCCGCGCCGGCCGTGGCCGTGGAGCTCACGCCGCGCGACGGTGGCGAAGTCGCCGCCGGCAGCGACGAGTTCGAAAAGCTCGACGGCAACTACAAGGAAGTCTGGAAGGTCACGGGCGTGAGCGAAACCGGTGAGTTGCGCGGCACGATCGAGCTCAACACGGTTACGCGGCGCGGCTCATGAAATACCTCTTCGCTATGATCGTCGGACTGCTGCTCGGCGCCGCCGCGGCCGGTGGCGTGCTCTACTACAACCCGCTCACGGAGTCGTCCGGGCCCGAGCCGGCGGCCGCCGACCGCGCGCTGCACTACGACCTTCCCGCGCAGGTGCTCGGCGTCTCGCTCGGCGAGCGCGCGTTGTTGCCTACGCTCGGGTCGCGCGACACCGCGCTCTGGGAAGACACGATCGACCGAACGGCGCTTCTGGGGCTCGTCTTGCAGGACGATGCGAACCGGCCGGCCGCGGTCGCGAGCCGCTTGCTCGCCGGCTCGGCCCGCACGGACCTGTTGCTGCGTGGCGTGGTGTTGAGCGACTACTGGCTGCTCACCATTCCCGACGAGGGCACGCTGTTCGTGCGCGTCGACACCAACGTCTGGCCGTTCCTCAAGCAGACGCTGCTGCCGGTCTGGTTCTTCGACCGGCCATGGCAGGGCCCGGTCGAGTATCGGCCGACCGCCGGCCCGGGCGCGCAGAACACGGCGATCGTGATCGGCGCCACCGGCCGGTTCAGTGGCGTCGAGGGCAGCGCGGTGGAGCGCTACCGCGTGACCACTCTCAACCGTGCGGCCAACAAGGCCGAGGGAGTGGGCGAGCTGCACCTGCACTTCTTCGAGCCGCAAGTCACCGCGGAGCAGCCGACGCCGGGCGACGGTTAGACCGCGCGCGCCGCGAGGTCGATCGTCGGATCGCTGATCTCCGCCGCTGTCACGGCCGCGCCGGCGGCCACCAGCTTCTTGCCGTTCATGAAATCGTGCGGGCTGTTGACCGCGTCGACGGCGATCACCCTGCCGCCTGCGAGGTAGTAAGCGGCGAAGCTGTGCGACGTCGCACCGGGGCGGATCGCGACCTCGTCGTAGCCCGTCGACAGGCCGGCGATCTGCAGTTTCAGGTCGTACTGATCCGACCAGAACCACGGCACCTCCGAGTACGTCGTCGGCGCACCGAGCATTCCGGAGGCAGCCACCTTCGCCTGGTGGATCGCGTTCGGCACCGACTCGAGGCGCACGCGCCGCCCGAGCGTGCCGAGCGGCTGGTTGGTGCAGTCGCCCGCCGCGAACACGTGCTCGTCGGCGGTGCGGGCGTGCGCGTCGACGACGATGCCGTTGTCGCAGGCCAGGCCCGCGGCGTGCGCGACCGCGATGTTCGGCACGACCCCGATGCCGACGATCGCGACGTCGCAATCGAGCCGCCGGCCGTCGGCGAGCTCGACGGCGCTCACGCCGCCGGTGCCGTGAAACGCTCGCACCGCCGCGCCGTAGTTGAGCGCGACGCCGTGCTCGCGGTGCCGACGGTCGTAGAACTCGGAGACCTGCGGCGCCACCGTTCGAGCCATCGCGCGCTCGAGTGCTTCGACGACGGTCACGGCGAAGCCGCGTTGCGCGACGACCGCCGCGACCTCGAGGCCGATGTAGCCCGCGCCCACGAGCAGCACGCGCGCGTTCGGCGCGAGCCGCGCGGCGATCGCGTCGACGTCGGCGATGGTCCGCAAGTAGTGCACGCCGGGGAGGTCGGCGCCCGGGATGACGAGCGTGCGGACGGCGCTGCCGGTGGCGAGCAGGAGGCGGTCGTAGGCCAGCGTGCGGCCGTCGTCGAGCCGGACGATGTGCCCCGCGAGGTCGAGCTCCGTCGCGCGGCGGCCAAGCTCGAGCGTTACGCCCTTCTCCGCGTAAAACGCGGCGTGCCGCAAGAACAGGCGTTCTCGCGGCAGCTCACCCGCGAGGTATTTCTTCGAGAGCGGCGGTCGTTGGTACGGCAGATGCGGCTCGTCGCCGATCAACGTGAGGTTGCCGGCGAAGCCCTGTTGCCGCAGCGTCTGTACCGCCTGCGAGGCGGCCTGGCCGCCGCCCACGATCACGAAGTGCTTGCTCATCGAGGTGTATATTCCGGGCGCGCAGCGAAAATTCCAACAACGAGGCGGAGCATGGCCCGCGCAATTCGATTCGAGCGGTTCGGTGGCCCGGAGGTTTTACAGTACGTCGACGTCGCCGTGCCGGAGCCCGGGGCTGGTCAGGCCCGCGTCGTGCATTCGGCCGTCGGCGTGAACTTCATCGACATCTACCACCGCACCGGCCTGTACCCGCTGACGCTGCCGAGCGGCATCGGCGGCGAGGCGGCGGGGATTGTCGCCGCGACGGGGCCCGGAGTCACGCACGTGCGGGCCGGCGACCGGGTCGCCTACACGGCGCACGCGCCGCTCGGCGCCTACTCGACCGAGCGCGTGCTCGACGCGCGCTGGCTCGTGCGTTTGCCACCGGGCATCCCCGACGAGACGGGCGCCGCGATGATGCTCAAGGGACTGACGGCCTGGTACCTGCTTCACCGTAGCTTCGAGGTGTCGGCAGGCGACTGGATCGTGCTGTACGCCGCGGCGGGTGGTGTCGGCTCGATCGCCGCGCAATGGGGGCGGCATCTTAAGGCGCGTGTGATCGGCATCGTCGGCAGCGCGGCGAAGCGCGAGGTCGCGCTCGCGAACGGCTGTGAGCACGTCCTGCTCGCGGGCGAGCCGATCCCGGCGCGGGTCCGCGAGCTCACGGGCGGCGTGGGCGTTCCCGTCGTCTACGACTCGGTGGGGCGCGACACGTTTCTGCAGTCGCTCGACTGCTTGCGGCCGCACGGCGTGCTCGTGAGCTTCGGCAACTCGTCGGGCAAGGTGGAGCCGTTCTCCCTGCTCGAGCTCATGCGGCGTGGCTCGCTGTACGTCACGCGGCCCACGCTGATCGACTTCATTCGCGTGCGCGAGGATTTGGAAGCGGGCAGCCGTGCGTTGCTCGAGCTCGTCGAGAGCAGCGCGATCAAGATCGGGATCGGGCAACGCTACGAGCTCCGCGACGCGGCGCAGGCGCATCTCGACCTCGAGGCGCGGAACACGACCGGATCGAGCATTTTGCTTCCCTGACCGGCGCGCATTTCCGTCGATTACCCGCAGAAACTCGGGTCGCGCGCCGCGGCGCGGCTCGCTAGCGTAGTGGACGTCAGGACGTCATGGAGGACGCCGTGCCGACGCAACGCCACGAGGCGCGCTTCTCGGAGCCGCTCACCGCCGTATTCTCCGCAATGATCGACGTGGTCGCGCGTGGCCGCTGGGGTGGCGGCGCGATCGTCGCGGGCACGCCGCCGCCGCGCGCAGGGTGCCAGTACGCGCAACAGCGCGGCAAGGTATTCCGCCGCGGCAAGGTGCTCGAATGCCTGCGACCGGTGTCGCTCACGGTGCAGGAAACGCTGCTCGATCCGCCCTGCTGCGTGAAGCTCCGGCTGCATTGGCGCATCGAGCCGCTCGAGACCGGCTCGTGCGTGCTGCTCGACGCGCGGTTCTCGCTGAACGGCGCCGCGTCGCTGCGACGCCGACACTGGTGCGGGCGAATCGAGGGCCACTGCGAGCGCATGCTCGGCCACGTGCGCCGCCTTGCCGCCGCCGAGCCCGCGCGCGCCGCGCGCCGCACGGAGCAGAGCGCCGACCCGCGGGAGCTCGCGCTGCGCCGCATGTTCGCGCTGCATTGAATGTGTGAATTCGATTCACGTAGAAACGTGAAGCCGCGCGCAGAAGGCCGAAACGTGGTTACTATACTCAGAGCAACGGCACGTCTGCCGTTCTGGTAGCGCGCTGCCGAGCAGAGGGAGACGCGCTTGCGCACGAAATCGGAGCGGATTCACAGGGTCGCCAGCCTCAAAGAGTTCTTTCGCGACTCGGTTGCGGAGGCGATGGAGAAGCACCGCGTCGCGGCCGACGACCACACCTCGCACTACGTGGTGAACCTGCTCACGCTGTTCGCGCGCTCCGAGCAGGCCTACGCGGCCGACAATCCGGGAGCGCGGTTTCAACCTCTCGCGCTGCTCCTCGCCGACGCCGCGGCCAACGCCGATCCGCGCGAGCGTGATCTCGGCCTGCAACGCGTCGGCGACATCGCCTTGTTCGTCGCGGGCTTTTTCGGCGACGGGTTCGTGCGCAAGCCCGTGGACGTCGACTACTACATCGATGTGGGCGGCGCCGCGTATCAGTCGCTGTCGGCGAACGTGCGGGGCACCGCCCGCGGCCGTGCATTCGGCGGCGTGTTCGCGGAGCTCGGGGCGAAGTTTCGCGACTTCGTCGACGTGCTGGCCGAGGTCCGCGATTCCGGAAAGTCCGTCGACGATCTCGACTTGCTGCGCCTCTACGAGCTCTGGCTTCGCACGCGCAGCGGCCGCGCCGCCCGCATCTTGCGCGACCGCGGCATCGAGCCTGCGGCGTCGCTCGACCCCGCCACTCGCCACTGATCGCATGTTGCTTGGCAATCTGCAGGCGCTGATCAGCGACTTCTACGCGCTCGAGCTGCCGTATTGCGTCGACGACTTCCTGACCACCGACGCGCATCTCGCGCAAGCGCTCGACGGCGGCGGCCGGCAGGTCGACGAGAAGCTCCTCATCGCCGAGGCCGACGGTGAGGCCGAGGTCTGCTTGTACTTGGAGGAGCGCCTGCTCGAGCGGCTCGCGAGCAATGACCCGTTGCAACGTCTCGACGCCGACAACCTCGAGGACTTCTGGACCGCGTTCGAGGGTGTGAGCCACTTCACCTACTACGCGTGGAACGCGCAGCGGGAGAAGACCGTGACCCTGCTCGAGATGGAGCTCCAGGCCGAGGTCGATAAGTTCGTCGCCACGACCCTGCTCTTGCTACGCCAAGGTAGTCCCGACGCGCGGCGGCTGCACCACTGGTTGTTCGAGCTGCCGCAGCTCGATCGGCGCCTCGACGGCGACGAGCTCGACCGCTATCGCGACGCCAACCGCTATGCGGCCAAGTACTGCCGCCGGCTCGCGGCCGCGCGCGAGCGCAGCCCCGAGCACGAGCCGGTGCAGTCCGAGCTGCGCCGCTTCTACCGCCTCTCGCAGACCTCGAAGATCGAGCACATCGACGCCGAAAAATAGGGTAGGAGGATTAGGGTCAGACCCCGGGGCCAGAGCAACGGCTCTGGCCCCGGGGTCTGACCCTAATCCTCCTGTCCCTATTTTTCGGCTCCGCCGCCGAGGAAGAGACGGTAAGCCGGGTTGTCGGTCTCGTCCCAGTGCGCGTAGCCGAGCGTCGCGAGATGCTCGGCGAAGCGCGCGCGGTCAGGCGGCGCGACCTGCACGCCGGCGAGCACACGTCCGTAGTCCGAGCCGTGATTGCGATAGTGGAACAGACTGATGTTCCAGCGTTCGCCGATCGCCCGCAGGAACGCGAGCAGAGCGCCTGGCCGCTCGGGAAACTCGAACCGATACAGCAGCTCGTCGGCGAGGCCCGGCACCTGTCCGCCCACCATGTGCCGCACGTGTAGCTTCGCGAGCTCGTTGCCGGACAGGTCGAGGACGGAATAGCCGCGGCCGCGCAGCGTCGCGAGGATCTCGTCGGCTTCCGGCAGTCCTCGCTGCAGCGATACGCCCACGAAAATTCGCGCGTTCTCAGCGGGGGCGTAGCGATAGTTGAACTCCGTGATATTGCGCGCGCCTAGCGCCTGACAGAACGCGAGGAACGCGCCGGGCCGCTCCGGGATCTCCGCGGCGATCAGGGCCTCGCGGTGCTCGCCGATCTCGGCGCGCTCGGTGACGTGCCGCAGGCGTCCGAAGTTCATGTTGGCGCCGCTGTTGATCGCGACCAGCGCGCGGTCCCGGCCCGGATGCTGCTCCACGTACCGCTTCAGTCCCGCGACGGCGAGCGCGCCGGCGGGCTCGAGGATCACCCTGCTGTCCTCGAAGACGTCCTTGATCGCGGCGCAGATCTCGTCCGTGCTCACGAGGATCACGTCGTGCACGACCTCGCGCGCGAGCGCGAACGTCTCGTCCCCCACGCGCCGGACGGCCACGCCGTCGGCGAAGGTGCCGACGCGCTCGAGCGTCACGGGCCCGCCGCGGCGTAGGGCCTCGTGCATGCTCGCCGACTCGAGCGGCTCCACGCCGATGACGGCGACGTTCGGCTGGCGGTGCTTCAAGTACGCGCCGATGCCGCTGATGAGCCCGCCGCCGCCGATCGGCACGAACACCGCGGCCGGCGCTCGGGACCACTGGCGCTCGAGCTCGACGGCGATCGTGCCCTGGCCGGCGATCACGTCGGCGTCGTCGAACGGATGCACGAACGTCAAGCGCCGCTTCGCGGCGAGCTCCAGGGCGTGCCGGTTCGCGTCGTCGTAGGTCGCGCCTTCGAGGATCACTTCGCCGCCCAATGCCGCGACGGCCTCGACCTTGATCGACGCCGTCGTTCGCGGCATCACGATGACGGCGCCGAGGCCATAGCGGCGTGCCGCGAGCGCGACGCCTTGAGCGTGATTACCGGCCGAGCTGCAGATCACGCCTTTGCGCAGCGCCGCCGCCGACAGCTGCGCGATCTTGTTGTACGCGCCGCGCAGCTTGAAGGAGAACACGGGCTGCAGGTCCTCGCGCTTGAGCAGCACGTCGTTGCCGAGGCGTGCCGAGAGGCGCGGCGCGTGGTCGAGCGGCGACTCGATCGCGACGTCGTACACGCGCGCTTCGAGGATCTTCGGCACGTAGCGCGCCGACACCGGGCCTGGCTTCGCGGGGGCATCCATTCGCAGATGATGCGCGTGACGCTCTGCGCTGCCTATTCGGTCCTACTCGGGGGGGCGCCGGCGTCTGAAGGCGGGCGCGCGACGGGCGCGTCAGCCGGCGGGCGGCTTCAGCAGGTCGGACATACGGCGCGTCATCTGGTCGTATTGGAACGCCGCGATCTTGTAGCGCCAGCCGGCCGTGCGTTTGTTGATCTGCTCGACCTCGGCGGCACGCTCGGCGGCGCTCGCCGCAGGCGCGGCGGCGGCCGCCGGCTCGGCCGCGGGCGGGTTCGCCTCCGGAGGCAGGTTCGGATCCGCCGCCGGGGCCGGTGTTCCGGCGGCCGGCGCGAACCGCGCGGCCTGGTCCGCGTCGAAGCGTGCCGCGACGGTGATCCAAGCGCTGTCGTCCTGCTTCGTGCCCGTGACGTCGAGGATGAGCCCGTCGAAGGTCCGGAACTCGACACGGATGGGTTTGCCGGCGGCGGCCAGCGTGTCGGCTGGTGCCGGCTTGTCGGCTGACGCCGGCTTGTCGGCTGACGCCGCCGCCGGGGGGGCCGGCTGCACGTCTTCCAAATTGAGCTCGCGCAGCGCGTTGGCCGAGACGTTGGCGACGCCGGGATAGAGGAGCTCGCGGCCCTTCGGCACGCCCGCAACGTCGTAGTTCTGGAGCCTGGCAGTGGGCTTCGAGATCGTGATCGTCTCGCCGTCCGGGTGCTTGATCGTGACCTGCTGCACGCGCTCGCTGTTGACGTCGATGATCGTCGGCGCGAGCCACTGGCCTGTGCCGTGCGGGAAGTTGGGGTCGTGATCGAGCAGATAGCTCTGTTCATCGCCCGCGCGGCGCGCATAGCGGTACTTGCTGCCCTGGGCGTCGCCCAAGATCACGGTCGGCAGCGCCTTGCCCGCGGCCGTGAACGACACCGCGATGCCGGTCGCGGTCGGCGCCGAGACGTCGACGACGCCGAGCCGGTCGTAGAGCTCGGGTGTCGCGGTCTTCTGCTCGAGGATCTTGGCTTCCGCGAGTGCGCGCAGTTGCTGCCGCAGCTTCGCGACGTCGGCCGGGTAGTTGTTCTTCTCGACGACCACCCACGCGCCGTCGCGGCGCTCGAGCGTCGCGACCGCCTCGTTGCCGGCCTTCACGAGCGCCACGCGCTCGAGATCGTTGAGCGCGGACTCGAGGCCCGGCACGAATGCCGACCCCTGAGCCGTGCTCGGCGCGCGGCTGCGCTGCGCCACGACCACGACCACGCCCAGCAAGACGAACGCGGCAAGCAGAATCAGCAGATTGCGCTGGCTCATCGTGGGGCCGCCTTCCTGCCGCGCCGCCAAACCACGATGCCGAGCGCGATCCCGGTCAAGAGCAACGGCCAGACGAGCACGTTCAAGATTTTGAGCGTGGTGCCGAGGTTGTCGATGTCGCGGTCCAGGTCGCGCCGGACCGTGCGCAGCTCCCCGCGGATCCGGACTTGCTCGTCCAAGAAGCGCTGGATCTCGGTCTGCTGCTCGGGGCTCATCAGCAGCGAGCTTTGGTCCTTGCGGGCCGACTGCAGCTCGCCCAACTTCTGCTCGGTTTCGCTGAGCTCGGCTTGCAGCTGCTTCTCGGTGTCGCTGAAGCGCGCGTCCGCGTCGCGCTGCAGCTTCTCGACCCTCGTGAACGGCCGCGTGAAGGTGGCGCGACTCCGCAGACCGATGAGGTCGGCGCTGCCCGACAGATTGTCGAGCGCGCCGAATACGAAGTCGCCGTTATTGGCGAACGCGCTCACGATCCGCTGCCCGAGGAAGCTCTGGGCCTGCGCCCAGAGCCGATCGCTCAACATGTCCACGTCGCCGACGAGCACGATGCTGGCGTTCTCCGTGGAGGCGATGTGCTGCGACGCGAGCGCCGTATCGACGGGCGCGTCACGCCCTTCCGGCTTCTCCGCCTTCGGGGGGCCGTCGGGATAGGCGCTCTTGAGCGCCCCCTCGAGCCGCGCGGCGAGCACGTACTGCGTGCCGGTGGGCTTGAAGCCGGTCAGGAGCTCGGCCGGGTCGGGCAGGAACTGAAAGCGGTCGCTGGTGAGGATCGCCGCCTCGTTGCTCGACCGGAGCAGCGGCGTGAGCTTGGCCGTGGCGCCGTCTTCGAGAGTGAAGTGGCCGGCGACGTCGAGATTGACCGTCTCCACGCCGGACGTGAGCACGTCCTCCTGGCTCATGGCTTCCTTGTCGAGCCCGATGATCCCCAGGTGGCGGACGGCGCCGCCTTGGCCGGCGCGAATCCTGAGCGCGTAGCGGCTATCGGCGACGACCTCGGTGGGCGAGAACTTCACGCCCCACGCCGCGAGCAGCGGCTCGAGCGTCGAGCTCGGCGCCGGCGTTCCGAATTGGGGTTGGCCCCCGGCCGCCATGATCTCCGCGAATGGATCGAGGAAGATCAGCGCCCGGCCGCCGCGCATCACGAATTGGTCGATCGCATAGAGCGTCGAGGGCTCGAGGTCGGCCGGTTGCACGATCCACAGCACGTTGATGTCGTCGTCGACGCGCAGCGTGCTCGGCTGCAGCGCGCGGATCTCGAACAGCTGTCGCGCCTGCTCCGCGACGATCCACGGCTGGGTCGGCTGCTGCGTTTGCGGGTCGAAGCTGCCGCTCATGGGCGCGCCCGACAAGAGACCGATGACGGTCTTGTTCGGATGCGCGAGGTTGTAGACGAGCTTCGCCAGGTCGTACTCGAGGAATTGCTCCTTCGGCGGGCGCTCCGGTGAATCCGGCAAGAACAGCGGGATGACGTCGCTCTTGCCGATGCTGTTCGTGCCGGCGAGGCCGAAATACACGGGCTGATCCATCGTGCCGATGTTCGTGACGCCGAACTGCTCGGCACGGTCCTCCTCCTCGGAGAAGGGCACCGGATCCAGCACGTGCAGCAGGAGCTTGCCGTCGGGAGCGTGCGCGACGAGCTCGTCCAGCATCTCGCGAACCCGGGTCTCGTAAGTGCGCAGCTGCGGGGAGCTCTTCGTCGCCTCGTCGGAGAAGAACAGATAAAGATTGATCGGCTCGGCGATGTTTTGCAGCACCGAACGCGTGCCCGGCGCCAGCGTGTAGAGCTTGTTCTGCGTGAGGTCGATTCGAAACCCGCGCAGCAGCGTATTGCTGGCCATCACCGCCGCGAAGAACGCGAGCAGCAGAATCACCAACGTCAAAGCCCCGAGCGTATGTCTCGATCGCGTGCTCATCGGGTCAGTCCGCCTTCTTGAGGTGCAAGACGATCGTGTTCGCGTAGAGGCAGGTGGCGATCAACAACCCGAAGTAGACGAGGTCGCGCAGATCGATGACGCCCTTGCTGATGGTGTTCTCGAAGTGCGTGAGAAAGCCGAAGCTAGCGACCGCGTCGCGGAACCACTGCGGCAACAGCGATAGCAGGTTGAGCACCGGATCGTATCCGGCGACCGTGAACACGAGCGCGAGCAAGACCGAGATGATGAACGCGATGACCTGGTTCTTCGTGGTCGCCGAGATCAGCGACCCGAGCGCGAGGTACGAGCCCGCCATCAGGAAGCTCCCGATGTACGTCGCGAAGATCACGCCGTTGTCCGGGTCGCCGAGGTACGTGACGGTGATCCAAATCGGAAACGTGAGCGCGATCGCGATCCCGGTGAACGCCCACGCCGCGAGGAACTTGCCGAGCACCGCTTGCCAGATCTCGATCGGCAAGGTGAACAGCAGCTCGATGCTGCCGGATTTCCGCTCCTCCGCCCACAGCCGCATGCTGAGCGCGGGCACCAGAATCAGGAACAGCCAGGGATGCCACCTGAAGAACGGCTGCAGGTCGGCGAGTCGACGCTCATAGAGAAAGCCGAAGAAGAACGTGAACCAGCCCGACGCCACCAGGAAGATCACGATGAAGACATAGGCGATCGGCGTCGAGAAGTAGCTGCCGAGCTCGCGCTTGAATACGGTGACGACGGACTTCATGCCGCGGCTCCGCCGGTGATGGACCGGAACACCTCGTCGAGCCGACCCGACTCGAGGTGCAGCTCGGCGAGCTCCCAGCGCTGCTTCTCCGCGAGCGCGTTGATCGGCGCGAGCGGCAGCTTGCCGCGTGCGGGGAAGGCGGTGATGCGGCCGGTGTTCTCGTCGAGCTCGGTGCTCTCGACCTCGCTCAAATCTTCGATCGCTTTGCGCGCCGCCGACACCAGGTCGGGCTTCGCGAGCTTGAGGGACACCGCGTTGTGGAACCGCGAGCGCGCCTCGAGCCCGTGCGGCGTGTCGTCCGCGAGGATCTTGCCGCGGGCGATGATGATCGCGCGGTTGCACACGGCCTCGACCTCTTCGAGCAGGTGGGTCGAAATCACGATGATCTTGTTCGGCGCCATGCGCCGAATCAGCTCGCGAACCTCGTGCTTCTGATTGGGATCGAGGCCGTCAGTCGGCTCGTCGAGGACGAGGACCTCGGGGTCGTGCACGATCGCCTGGGCGAGGCCCACGCGCCGGCGATAGCCCTTGGACAACGTATCGATCGTCTGGTCGAGGACGTTCTCGAGATGCAGCAGCGCGTACACCTCGTCCAGACGCTGCCGGCGTTTCTCGACGGGAATGCCGCGGGCCGCGGCGACGAACTCCAGGAACGAGCGCGGCGTCATCTCGGGATAGCTCGGCGCGCCCTCGGGCAAGTAACCCACCCGGCGCTTGGCCTCGACGCCTTGCGATTCGACGTCGAAGCCGCAAACGAGCGCGCGCCCCGAGGTGGCGGGCACGAAGCCGGCGACGATTCGCATCGTCGTGGTCTTGCCGGCGCCATTCGGCCCCAGAAAGCCGAGCACCTCGCCCGGTTGCACGCGGAAGCTCAAGTCGTCGACGGCGCGTAGTCGCCCGTACTGCTTGGTAAGGCCCTGGCACTCGATCATTTGATATTAGCGGCGGATCAAAAGGTTGAGCAGGTCGCGTCGCGGCGCACAATTCTGCATATTGCGATTTTTCGTTTCAAGCCGTTCGTCGAGCCGCCGCGTTGACCTCATCGACATCGACCTTGCCGGCGAGTTCCGCATCGGGGCTCCGATAGCAGGAGGCGCGCGGTGGTGACAAAGCTCGGTTTGCGCATGGATCCTCTCGTCGAGCGTTAGAGACTTCAGTCGCGAATGCGGGCCGTGCCGGCGTCGACGACGCCTGTGGCGCGCTTGCCCGTTGAGATGGCATCCTCGCCCCGAGGGAGTATAGGCCGGTCCGCGAAGAAAGCCCGAGGAGACGCGAGGTTTGAAACGTGAGCTGTATCCACCGATCGAGCCGTTCGACCGCGGAACGCTGCAGGTCGACGGCGGCCACGCGATCTACTACGAGCAGTCGGGGAATCCCACGGGTAAGCCGGCGGTGTTCGTGCACGGCGGTCCCGGCGGCGGCGGCGACGTCAATGCCCGGCGCTTCTTCGATCCGCGCGCGTACCGGATCGTCGCGTTCGATCAACGGGGCTCGGGCCGGAGCAAGCCGCGCGCCTCGCTCGAGGCGAATACGACGTGGCACCTCGTCGCCGACATGGAGCGACTGCGCGAGCGCCTCGGCATCGAGCGTTGGCTCGTGTTCGGCGGCTCGTGGGGGAGCACGCTCGCGCTCGCCTATTCGCAGCGGTATCCGCGGGCCGTCAGCGAGCTCGTGCTGCGTGGAGTCTTCCTGCTACGCCGCTGGGAGCTCGAATGGTTCTACCAGTGTGGCGCGAGCCGGCTGTTCCCGGAGCTCTGGCAGCAGTTTCTCGCGCCGATCCCCGAGGACGAGCGCGGCGATTTGCTCGCCGCCTATCACCGCCGCTTGGTCGGCGCCGACGCGCGCGAGCAGCTGGAGGCGGCGCGCGCGTGGTCGATCTGGGAAGGCGCCACGAGCTCGCTGTGGCCGAATTCGGAGCGCGCGAGCCAATTCGGCTCGCCCGAGTTCGCGCTTGCGTTCGCGCGCATCGAGGCGCACTACTTCGTCAACCGAGGCTTCTTCGAGAGCGAGGACCAATTGCTGCGCGGCGTCGACCTCATTCGCCCGATTCCGGCAGTGATCGTCCAAGGCCGCTACGACGTCGTCTGTCCGCCGCAGACCGCTTGGGAGCTCCACGAGCGCTGGCCCGAGGCGGACTTTCGCGTGGTGGGCGACGCCGGCCACTCGGCCTACGAGCCGGGCAACACGTCCGAGCTCGTGGCTGCGACGGATCGGTTCGCGGCGGACCGCGCCCGATGAGCCCCCCATGAGCACGCTGGCGCTGATCAACGCGCGGCTCGTGAACGAAGGGCGGATCGTCGACGCCGACGTGTTGATCCGCGGCGAGCGAATCGAGCGTGTCGGCGCGGGAGCACTGCCTCCTGGCGCCGCCGTCGTGGATCTCGCGGGGAAGCACTTGCTGCCGGGCCTCATCGACGACCAGGTCCACTGCCGCGAGCCGGGCCTCACTCACAAGGCCACGCTCGCGACGGAGTCGCTCGCCGCTATCTGCGGCGGCGTCACGAGCTTCCTCGACATGCCGAACACTCGGCCGCCGACGGCCGACAGGGCGCTGCTCGCCGCCAAGCGCGCGATCGCCGCCGCCACCTGCTACGCGAACTACGGTTTCTACCTCGGAGCGACCAACGACAATCTCGAGGAGATCAAGGCCGTCGGCCCCGACGACGCGTGCGGAATCAAGGTCTTCATGGGCGCGTCGACGGGCAACATGCTCGTCGACGACCCGGGCACGCTCGAGGAGATTTTCGCCGGGGCGCACTTGCCGATCGCGACGCACTGCGAGGACTCGCCCCTCATCTGGGAAAACGAGCGCCGGTTCCGCGAGCGCTACGGCGACAACGTGCCCATCGAAGCGCACCCGCTGATTCGTTCGGCCGAGGCTTGCTACAAGTCGTCGTCGCTCGCCGTCGATCTCGCGCGCCGGCACGGTACCAGACTGCACGTCTTGCATCTCAGCACGGCGCGCGAGCTCGACCTCTTCGAGGCCGGCCCGATCGCGGGCAAACGCATCACGGCAGAGGTCTGCGCCCACCACCTGTGGTTCGAGCAGTCGAGCTACGCGACCCTCGGGGCCAAGATCAAGTGCAACCCGGCGATCAAGACGGCTGCGGATCGTGAAGCGTTGCGAGCCGCCGTGCGCGACGGCGTGATCGACGTGATCGCCACCGACCACGCGCCGCACACGCTCGAGGAGAAGGCGCGCCCCTACTTCGAGTCGCCGTCCGGGCTGCCCTTGGTGCAGCACTCGCTGCTGATGCTGCTCGAGCAGCACCGCGACGGGCTCTTCAGCTTGGAGCAGATCGTGGAGAAGACGGCGCACAACCCCGCGGTGCTGTTCGGCATCGTGGATCGCGGTTTCGTTCGCGAGGGCCACTACGCCGATCTCGTCGCGGTCGATCTCGGCGGGACCACGCGCGTCGACGCGGCCCAGGTGCGCTACAAGTGCGGCTGGTCGCCGCTCGAGGGCACGGAGTTTCATGCGGCGGTCGATTTGACGGTGCAGAACGGCGCGATCGTTTACCGCGAGGGCGCCCCGACCGGTGTCCGGGCGGCTCAAGCGCTGAAGTTCCGCGGCCGGGAGTGACCCTTACGCAGTCCGGAGGTGATGCATTACCTTGCCGGCATTGCGTCCCTATGCTGGACTGTTTCGTATGAACCGGGGCCGTTCCAGCGTCATGGCGCTCGCCGCGATCGTCGTTGCCGGCGCGTTGGCCGCTTGTGAGCGCTCGTCCCCGCCGACGCCCGGCGCAGCGGCCGTCGAGCAGCGCCGCGCCGCGCCGACGCCGCGGCTCGAGGCCCCGGCACGGGCCGCCGTGCTGGAGCAGCAGCTCGCCTACGGCGAGGCCAAGAGCCGAAATCTCGTGGGCTTTTTGGCGATGCCGGCCGACGCCGCCGAGCCGCTGCCCGCGGTGATCGTGATCCACGAATGGTGGGGCCTCAACAACGAGATCAAGACGCTCACGCGCCGGCTCGCCGCAGAGGGTTACGTGGCGCTCGCGGTCGACCTGTATGGTGGCGCCACAGCGACGACGCCCGCTGACGCGGAGAAGCTGATGACAGGGGTCTTCACCGATCCCGAAGCCGCACGCGCCAACGTGCGCCAAGCCTACGAATACCTCGAGAAGTATGCGTTTGCGCCGCGGATTGGCAGCATCGGCTGGGCGTTCGGCGGGAGCTGGTCGTTGGAGGCGGCGTTGCTGCTGCCGAATCAGCTCGACGCGACGGTGACCTACTACGGCCCGCTCGTGACGGATGCGGCGAAGCTGCAGCCCATCGACGCTCCGATCCTCGGCCTGTACGGAGCCTTGGACGAGAGCATCCCGGCGCGCGACGTCATCGCCTTCCGGGCGCTCCTCACCAATCAGCTGCACAAGAACGCGAAGATCGTGATCTATCCGAACGCCAGGCACGCGTTCGCCAGCGTTGGGGACGGAGATTACAACGCGGAAGCCGCGGCGCAGGCTTGGAGCGAAACGCTCGCGTTCCTGAACGAGAACCTGAAGCTGAAGGCGGCGCGGCCCTAGGCGTGGCGGCGAAAAAAAAGAGGGCCGGGTGCAAGAACGTCCATATTCTTCAGTGCGAAGACATGTCCCTGTTCGCTGCCGGAAACCCCGGCCCCCCGAGTGACGGCCGTCCGACTCGGCCCAGCGGACCTCCACGGGGGGAGGAGTGGGGTCCGCTTTTCCTGACTACCGCTTAGCCTCGCGCGTGCAGCTCGCTGCTTGCGACCTCGAGCTTCGGCGCGGTAGCGCGCCTGAGATCCGCATCGACGGTCACCTTGATTTGCTCGCTAACCGCGCGCATGTAGCTCTCGACCTCGGCCCGATACGCCGCCGGCGTTGCTCTCACGCCGATGGTCGCTGCGGTTCCGTAAACAACTAACTCTTCGGTGGCTGAGGCCTGCTGAGCGAGCAGGCCGGCCGCCAGTCCGACGACCAGGGTTGCACCTGGGGTCAGAAATTTGCGTGTGGCCATACTCTCATCCTTTCGTTACGATTTTCCGACAACCCGATCTTCAATCGACCGGAAATCACTTGCAGCTACATATGCACGGTACGTGCCAATTGCAAGACATAGTCAAAACAACGAGTTACATCACATATACAGCTCTCGGTATTCCGTGAATTACGGATTTCCGTTGTCATAGCCTACGGTATTCCGTAAACTAGCCGCATGTCGCTCGAAGATCGCTATCAATGGCTGTTCCGGAAGTGCCCCGCTCTGATCGTGTCCTTGAACGAGGACGGATACTTCCTCGATGCGAGTGACGCGTGGCTGCGCCGGTTCGGCTACACGCGAGAAGAGATCACCACCGTGCGTCCGCAAGACCTCGCGAGCGCCGAGGCGGCGAAGCGGATCGTCGAGGAATACCTGCCGGTGCTGCGGCGCGCGGGGCGGCTCGACAGTGTGCCCGTGGATCTCGCGACCAAGCAGCGCGAGCGCATCGACTGCCTCGCGAGCGCGATCGTCGAGCGCGGCGCGTCCGGCGACTACCTGAGAACAGTGGCCGTCTATACCGAGGTAGGCCAACAGGCGCGCATCGAGCAGCACTATCGCGAGCTCTACCGGGCAACTCCCGCAATGCTACACACCGTCGACAGCGGTGGCCGAGTCATTCACGTCAGCGACCGCTGGCTCGCTAAGTTGGGGTACCGTCGCGAAGAGGTTCTCGGCCGCGTCATCACCGATTTCATGGGCAGGGACACTCTGGCCACGCTGGCCGGCGGTCGCTTGCTCGACGTGATCGCTCACGGCGAGCTCGAGAACGAGCCCCGCAGCTACGTTACGAAGTCCGGCGAGATCGTCGAGGTCGTGGTCTCGGCGACCGCCGACCGCGACGCGACCGGCGCCGTGGTCGCGCTGCTCGTCGCGTCGAAGGACGTCACCGAGCGCAACCGCGCGGAGCGCCAGCTGCGCGCCGCATTCGAGGAAAACGCGCGGCTGCGCGAGGAGCTGGAGCGCGAGCGCGACTATCTCCGCGAGGAAGTGCAGGTCTCGATGAACTTCGGGCGGATCATCGGCGAGAGCCCGGCGTTGCAGAAGATGCTCGCGCGGCTCGAAGCCGTGGCTCAGACGTCCGCCAGCGTGCTGATTCAGGGCGAGTCGGGCGTGGGCAAGGAGCTCGTCGCGCACGTGATTCACGCGCGCAGCCCGCGCAGCCAAGGCCCTCTCGTCAAGGTCAATTGCGCCTCGATTCCTCACGAGCTGTTCGAGAGCGAGTTCTTCGGGCACGTGAAGGGCGCGTTTACGGGCGCGCATCGCGATCGCGTGGGGCGCTTCCAGCTCGCCGACGGCGGCACGATATTCCTCGACGAGGTCGGCGAAATCCCGCTCGATCTGCAAAGCAAGCTGCTGCGCGTGCTGCAAGAGAGCGAGTACGAGCGTGTCGGAGACGATCGCACGCACTCCGTCGACGTGCGCGTGATCGCCGCGACCAACAGGGACCTCGAGCGCGCGGTCGCCGAGGGCAGGTTCCGCGAGGACCTCTACTATCGGCTGAGCGTGTTCCCGATCGACGTGCCGCCGCTGCGCGAGCGCGGGGACGACGTCGTGCAGCTCGCGAGTCACTTCCTCGAGCGCACCTGCCAACAGTTCGGCCACCGGCCTCTGACTCTCTCGAAGCAGCAGGCCGCCTTGCTCAAGCGCTACGACTGGCCGGGCAACATCCGCGAGCTCAAGAACGTGATCGAGAGGGCCGTGATCCTGTCGCGCGGCAAGGTGTTGCGGCTCGATCTCGCGATGAGCGACATCCTGAATCCGGTCGTCGAGCGCGAGGACGACCCTGCCACCCCCGGCGGCGGTCCGCTACTGACGGAGGCCGAGATCCAGGAGCTCGAGCGCAAGAACATGCTGCTGGCACTACAGCTGGCCGACTGGCGCGTGTCCGGACCGAACGGCGCGGCGAAGATGCTGGGCGTGAAGCCGACGACGCTCGCCGACCGGATGCGGAAGCTGCGGATCTCGAAGCCGCGTGACGGTGCCACGCCGGCGCGGTAACGCATTCGGTGATCCGTCAAACGGTTGCGCGGCTAAGGTGACCCTGGTATACACGTTGACGATCCCCGTAGGACCGTGTGCCCAGAAACAAAGGGCGATTCCTAAGGGGCGCCACACAAACCTAGAACAACAAGGCCCCGACATGTCGCAGCTGGCCGAGCGATTCGCCGAAGCGGTTCGGACTCTCGTGAGCGACGGACCGATCAAGCAGCGCCTGAGTCGCGCGTATACCGAGAACCTCGAGGGACTCGACCAGGCGGAGTTGCCCGCCGGCGTTCGCCGGGAGTTCAGCGACCTCGAGGCCGCCTTGAGCCGCATCGCTCCCGTGGGCAACGAGACCCGCGTGCGCGCCAACGTGCAGAAGATGTCGCCGGCGGAAGCCGGCGATCACGCGAGCACCATCGTCAAGCTTTACGTCGAGCTCATGGGCCAAGCGGGCCGCGCCGAGCCCCTCAAGGTTGTCACGACTTCCAAGAAGACCCCGCGCTACCTCGCAAGTCGCTCCTGAACAAAACGCCGGCCGCCGCCAGCGTTGCGACCTCGGTCAAGGAATTCCCCTACGCTCCGGGCGATACTTCGCCCGACGTAAATTTCCACTCCATGAGCATGCCGGGGCTTTCGATTCCCAGGAACGCCAATGCCGACACTGCGAGGGCCGTCGGCGACGGCTACGCGCCTTATGGTCAATTGGTCAAGATGCTCCTGCCGAGCGCCGGCAGCATTGCGATCTACGACGCGGCGCACGAAGTCGTCTGGTGCTCCGACGGCTATGCACGTCCCGATCTTCGCGCGCTGCTCGATCGGCTGACCGCCGCGGGCCCCGAGACGCTCGCCGGACGCGGCAGCGTCGAAATGACCGCGGCCGGAGTGCCGGCGTTCGTCGCGGCCTTGCGGACGGAGCTGAGCCGGCCGCTGGGTGCACTAGTCCTCGAGCTGCGCAGCGACCAAAGCCCGCGGCAGACGGCGTCGCTGCTCTCGGGCCTGCTACGGCCGGTCTTGGACTGCCTCGAGAGCCGCCTGAACCTGGAGAACACGCTGCGCACGGGCGAGCGCGACGGCGCCAGCGACGGCGTCGAGCTGCTGCTGACCGTCGACGAGGACGACCGCGAGGACGCGAGCGCCCTGCGGCGCCTGCTCCAGCAGTGCGTCGCGGATTTGGGCTGCGTGCTGGGCGCGCTTTCGATTCCCGATAAGAATCTTGCGATCTCGTGCGCGCCCGACGACTCGATCAAGACCTCGCAGCTGCTCGACCGAACGCAAAGGCACCTGCTGGCTTGGGCCCAGCTCAACAATCGACCGATGGTCGTCAATCGCGTCGGCAGCGCGTCCGAAGTGGCGCCGTACAAGATCCTGAGCTGCCCGATCCGAGACCTGCAGAACCGCGTCGTGGGCATCGTCGCGCTGTTCCGCTTGACGACCGCAGCCGATTTCGAGCTGCGCGATATCCGAATCCTCGAGTTCGTAAGCCGCAAGACGGTGAGCGTGCTCCGCAGCCAGCACGACGGGTTGACCGGGTTGATCAACCGTCTGATCTTCGAGCGCCGCGTTCGGGCGCGGCTCGACGCGTCCGCCACCGATCGGCACGCGCTGCTGTACGTCGACATCGACAAGCTCGAGGCCATCAACCAGGCGTTCGGCCTGCACGCCGGCGACGAGGTGATCCAGCGCGTGGCCGAGGTCGTGTCCCGCGCCGCGGGCGAGAACGCGCTCGTGAGCCGCATCGGCGGAGACCGCTTCGCAGTGTTTCTCGCGCAGCCCAACGCCGCGCAAGCCGAAGAGGTCGGCTCGACGATCTTCGACGCGACGACGCGCTTGGTATACATGAGCGGCGCGGACACCGTGCCCGTGTCGGTGAGCATCGGCGTCGTCGGCGCGTCGCAGCGCGATCGCGTCGGACATCTGCTCGCGTGCGCGGAGCTCGCATCCAAGCGCGCGAAGCAGCAGGGACGCAGCCAGATCGTGTTGCACGACGAGGACGTCGCTCTGCTGCCCGCGCGGCGCCGCGAGACGCTCGCGTCGGAAAGCCTGCAGGAAGCGTTCAAGACCAACGATTTTCGGCTCGAATCGCAGCCGATTGTCGGTCTGCGCGCGCCCGAGGGCGACCCGCTCGCCCACGAAATCTTCATCCGCATGCGCAACGGAGCTGGCGAGCTGATCGCAGCCGACAAGTTCCTCGCCGCGGCGGAGCGCTACGGGCTGCTGCCGGCGCTCGACCGGTGGGTGCTTTGCACGCTGCTCGACGTCGTGAAAGCGTCGCCGCCCGAGGCCTATCGCTGCTTGACCGTCAACGTGTCCGCGCAATCGTTGGCGAGCGGCAAGTACGCAAGCTTCGCCCTCGAGCAGATCGAGCGAGCAGGCCTGTCGCCCTCGATGTTTTGCTTCGAGCTCAGCGAGTCGGCGGCCGTGCATCGGCTCGTGGAGGCGGAGCGGCTGATCCGCGAGCTCACGGCGGCCGGCAGCAAGATCGCGCTCGACGACTTCGGCTACGGCATGAGCTCGCTCGCCCATCTGAAGCGGTTGCCGGTCCAATTTCTGAAGATCGACGGCCGCTTCGTCCGCAGGATCCTCGACGATCGAATCGCGGAGTCCATCGTGTCGGGGATCGCGCGCGCCGCGAAGACGCTCGGGGTCGGCCTCATCGCCGAGCACGTCGAGAGCGCCGCGCTCGCCGACAAGTTGCGCGAGCTCGACGTGGAGTACGGCCAGGGATTCTTTCTGGGGCGCCCGCGCCCGTTCGTGAAGATCAACGAGGAGCGGTCGGCGCCCGCCGCGGTCCGTACCGGCGCCGTCTAGGCTGCCGCTCGCGGCGAGAGCCGCCGACGCAGTTCACATCGGCGCCGGCGGTGGGCGGCCTATAATCGCCGACATTACGTCAAATTTTCGAGTTGACGATGCGAACAACGCTGGCCCTCGCAATCCTGCTCGCCGCCGCGACCGTGGCGGCCGCCGAGACCGCGTACGTGACGGACAGCTTGCGCCTCGGCCTGTACGCCGACGCGGACGCGAGCGGCACGCCGTCGCAAAATCTCGTGAGCGGCACCCCGCTCGAGGTGCTCGAGCGGACCCAAGGGTACGCGCGCGTGCGCACGGCTGCAGGCAGCGAGGGCTGGGTCAAGTCGACCTACCTCGTCGACGAGAAGCCGGCGCGGCTGCGCGTGGCCGAGCTCGAGGCCGAGCTCGCGACCTTGCGCGGCGACGCGGACCGCGCGCGCGCCGCCCGCGTGAACGCCGAGGACGAGCTCCATCGACTCGGCAAGCAGGTCGCCACGGCCACCGGCTCAACGGACGCGATCCAGGACACGCTCGGCCGGCTCAAGAACGAGAACGAGACCTACGAGGCGCGGCTCGAAAGCTATCGCTGGAGCTTGCCGCTCCCGTGGGTGGCCGCGGCGCTGGTCGTTGCGCTCGGGGCGGGCTTCGTCAGCGGGCTATGGTGGCTCGACGCGTTGATACGTCGGCGCCATGGAGGTTTTCGCGTCTACTGAGGCGCGGCGCCGCTTCTTGGTCGTCTCGCGCCAGTGGTTGACGCGCACGCCGAGCAACACCGTCAACAAGACGGCGTACAGCAGCGGCTCCGCCACGTCGAGCTTCACCTGCCACCAGAAGTGCACGACGCCGAGCACGGCGATCGCGTAGACCAGGCGGTGGAGCCGCGCCCAATTGCGGCCGAGCCGTCTCTGCAGGGCGTTCGTCGAGGTTGCCGCGAGGGGGATCATCATGAGCAAGGCGGCGAATCCCACCGTGATGTAGGGCCGTTCCGCCACGTCGTCGACGATCGTGCCCCACTCCATGGCGCGGTCGAGGAACAGGTACACGAGGAAGTGCAGAACCAAGTAGAAGAACGCGAACAGCCCGAGCAGGCGCCGAAACGCGATGAGCCGATTGATCCCGGTGGAGCGTCGAATTGGCGTGATGCAGAGCGTCAGCAGCAACAGGTTCAGCGTGGTCTTACCGCAGACGTGCAAGACCTCCTGGACGGGGTTCGCGCCGAGGGACAGCGACCAGATCCCGTTGGCGCGCAGCACGAGCAACGCGAACGGCGCGAGGCACGCGCCCCAGACGAGCACTTTGATGAAGGCCACCCGGCGCGTCATTGGAACCGCTGCGCCGACCGCGCCGCTAATAGTTCTTGACCAGATCGAGCCCCGTGTAGAGGCTCGCAACCTGTTCCGCGTAGCCGTTGAACATCTGCGTCGCGGTCTTCGCTGCGAACAGGCCCGGCCCCAGCCGCCGCTCGGTAGCCTGGCTCCACCGCGGATGGTTCACCTTCGGATTGACGTTCGAATAGAAGCCGTATTCGTCCGGAGCCGCCATGTTCCAGCTCGTCTTCGGCTGCTCCTCGGTGAAGTGGATTCGAACGATTGACTTGGCGCTCTTGAACCCGTACTTCCATGGCAAGACAACGCGAATCGGCGCCCCGTTCTGATTCGGCAAGACCTTCCCGTAGAGACCCACGGCGACGAGCGCGAGCGGGTTCATCGCCTCGTCGATCCGCAGCCCCTCGCGGTATGGCCACTCGAGCGTCCGAGAGCGAACGCCCGGCATCTGGTCGCGGTCGGCGAGCGTGAAAAACTGCACGTACTTCGCCTTCGAGGTTGGCTCGAAGCGCTTCAGCAAGTCGCCGAGCGGGAAGCCCACCCATGGAATCACTACGGACCAGCCTTCGACGCACCGCAACCGGTAGATGCGCTCCTCGAGGTCGTGGGGCTTCAGGATGTCCTCGAGGGTCAAGGTGCCGAGCTTCTCCGCCTCCCCCGTGACCTGTATGGACCAGGGCTTGGTCTTCAGCGTGCCGGCGTTCTTCGACGGGTCGCTCTTGCTCGTGCCGAACTCGTAGTAGTTGTTGTAGGTCGTGATGTCCTCGTACGAGTTTGGCTTCGCGTCGCCGGACCCGGGCCACTTCTTGAGATTCTCGAAGGCGCCGTTCGGCGGAATCGTCGCCGCCTCGCCGGGGTCGCTCATCGCGCCGACGAGGCCGGCCGCGACGGCGGCCTTGAGCAGCTCGCGGCGCCCGAAGAACGCTCCCTCAGGCGTGATTTCCGAAGGTTTGATTCCGCCGTGAATTCTCTGTGCCATGATCGTTACCTTCTCGCTCGAATACGCCTGGGACGCCGCCGTAGCACGAAGGTTGCATCGTGCCATCGTCCGCACCAACGTCGTGCAACGCGCAGTCCGAGTTCGTAGAATACGCTGGTAGCAGAAATCCGCCAAAGCATCCGCCGTCGGCGTTGCTCCGAACGATTCAACCGCGAAGGGGGCCCGAATGAAGCTGATTACGGCCGTAGTGAAACCGTTTCGCCTCGACGACGTACGCAATGCGTTGGCCGAGGTGGGTGTCCAGGGAATGACCGTGACTGAAGTGAAGGGCTTCGGCCGGCAGCGGGGGCACACGGAGCTGTACCGCGGCGCCGAATACGTCGTCGATTTCCTGCCGAAGGTCAAGGTCGAGGTCGCGGTCACCGACGATCTCGTCGAGCGCGCGATCGAGGCGATCATCGCGGCGGCGAAGACCGGCAAGGTCGGGGACGGCAAGATCTTCGTCACCGCCCTCGAGCAGGTTTATCGAATCCGCACCGGTGAGACTGGGGACCAAGCCATCTAGGCTCCTATTCCAACGACAACGTCTCCGGCCACAACGTCGCTACCACCGGGGGGAAGAAGCGATGCAAATGACGAGGATGAATTGGCTCGCCGCCGGTCTCGGCGCGATGCTCGCGCCGGCGCTCGGCCACGCACAGACTGCGGCTACCGGCGACACGGCCCGGTGCTACACGAGGAGCGGGGCTACAGCCTCTAGGCGGCTTCGGGGAGGCGGTCGAGCGGGAACTTCAGCACCACCTCGAGTCCGCCGTCCGGCCTGTTGAGCGCGCGGACGCTGCCGTGGTGCAGCTCGGTCACGCGTGCGGTGATCGCGAGCCCGATGCCTTGGCCGTCCTGCCTGTGGTCGCGACTCTGGTCGGTGCGGTAGAACGGCTCGAAGATCTTCGCGAGGTCCTCGGGCGCGACGCCCGGGCCGCGGTCGAGCACCCGCACGGCCGCCTCGCCCGCCTTCGCCTCGAGGCGCACCTCGATCAGCTGCGCCGGATCGGAGTAGATCAGCGCGTTGCGCACCACGTTCTCGACGGCGCTCTTCAGGCCGTCGGGGTCGCCGAGCAAGCTCACCTCGCCGCTCGTGGAGTACTCCACCTTCGTTTTCGGATGCTCGTAGCGTGCGTCGTCGACGACTTCGGCGACCAGCGTGTCGAGCCGCACGACGTCGCGGCGCGGCTCGGTGGCCGTCCGCAGCCGCGTAAGCGTCATGACTTGGCCCACGAGCGCGTCCAGCCGCTCCGCTTCGCGCTCGATGCGCTCGAGATCGGGCTGCGCGGCTTGGTTGGCGCGGCGCTGGGCGAGCGCCAGCGCCATGCGGATGCGCGCGAGCGGCGAGCGCAGCTCGTGCGAGACATCTCGTAGCAAGGTTTCCTTGTCGGTCACGAGCGCCTGGATCCGCTCGGCCATCTTGTCGAAGTCGCGGGCGAGCCTGCCGACCTCGTCCTTGCGCCGCGTGAACGGCTGCCCCACGCGCGCGTCGAGCGCGCCGGCGGCGAGCGCGAGGCTCGCCTTCTGGAGCCGCGCGATCGGCGAGGAGAGATAGCGGGCGAGCAGCAGCGCCATCAAGGCCGTCGCCAAGACTGCGATGCTGATGACGGCGAAGGGCGTGCCCGGCCACGTCAGCAGGCCCAAGAACGTGGACGGTGCCCGCGCGAACAGCAGCCGGTATTCCTCGTCGTTGGGTCCGATCAGCGTAGAGGTCAGCTGCATCGGCCGCAGGTTCGACGGCGGCGGCGACGATTGCGGGCGGAACGGCCGCGTCCTGAGCAGCTGGAAGAGCTCGCGCGGCATCGCGCGGCCGAGCAGCTCGTCGCCGCGCTCGTTCATGACATACAGAACGATGCCCGGGGCGATGCGCAGGTGATTGTTGAGCCAGATCTTGAGCCCGCGCTCGCCGCCGTGAGACAAGGCCGCGGCCGCCTCATCGGTGATCTTCGCGCGGCCTTCGACGTTGAGGGCCTGATCGAACAGCTGGTTGGCCAGGCGGAAGCTCACGTACACGGTGCCTACGAGCGTCACGGTCATCGCGACCATGAACGACATGAAGATCTTCCAGAAGAGACCCACGGCTATCCCCCCGGAGGCACGAGCACGTAGCCGCTGCCGCGGATGCTGCGGATCACGACGTCGTCCTGCTCTTCACCGCCCACCTTCCGGCGCAGGTTGCTGATGTGCGTGTCGAGGCTCCGGTCGTCGGGCAGCAGCTGCCGCCCGAGCGCCGTGCGCGTCAGCGACTCGCGCGACACGACCTCGCCGGGTGCGCGCATCAGGGTCACGAGGATCACGAACTCCGCGTTCGTGAGCTTGAGCGGCTCGTCGGCGAGCCACGCTTCGCGGCGCGGCAGGTTTGCGCGCAACTTGCCGACGGTGATCTCGGCCACTTCGTCCGTCGCCGGCTCGGTGGTTCGGCGCAGGATCGCCTTCACGCGCGCCAGCAACTCGCGCGGGTTGAACGGCTTCGACAGGTAGTCGTCGGCGCCGAGGTCGAGGCCCACGATTCGATCGACGTCGTCGCCGCGCGCCGTGAGCATGAGCACGGGCGTGCGCGAGCCCGACTCCCGCAGCTGTTTGAGCACGTCGAATCCTGAGAGTCCGGGCAGCATGACGTCCAATACGATGAGGTCGTAGTTCTCGCGCTGGGCGCTCCGCAAGCCCTGAACGCCGGTGGCGACCGTGGTCAGCTCGATGCCTTCCGGCGCGAGGTACTCGACGAGCATCTCCGCGAGACGCTGGTCGTCGTCGATGATCAACAGCCGATGCTCTGCCACGTCCTGCCCCTCGCGCCTCGGAAAAGTGCCACAAAAGCTCGGCGAGCCAAAGTGTTGCGCCGATACCCTGACAAATATTGAGACTAACCGCCGAGATCAGCCGGTCGAGAGTAACCGCATAAGCCCGCCGCGGCTATGACCACAGACCGAGCTGGCCGCCCGGCGCCGCCGGCCTTCGAAACAGGCTCGTGTTCAAGCTCGTCTCCCGGTCGAGACCGTGCGTGCGCCGCGCCCGCTCGAAGCGCGCCCGCAGCAGCTGCGCGAATGGTCCCGCGCCCCGCTGGCGGTTGTGAAAGGTCGAGTCGTAGAGCGCGCCGCCGTGCATCTGCCGGATCAGGCTCAAGACGTGCTCCGCGCGGTCCGGATAGTGCTCGCGGAGCCACTCCTCGAACAACGCCTTGACCTCGTGCGGCAGCCGGAGGAGCACGTAGCCCGCGGAGCGCGCTCCGCACTCGGCGGCCCGCTCGAGGATCGCCTCGAGCTCGTGATCGTTGAGAGCGGGGATCATGGGGGCGGCCATGACGCCCGTCGGTACGCCGTGCGCCGACAGCTCGCGGAGCACGTGCAGTCTCTCCTTCGGGCCGGCGGTCCGCGGCTCGAGGCGCCGCTTGAGCTCGTCGTCGAGCGTGGTCACGCTGACATAGACCGCGGCAAGCCCGTGGGCGGCGAGCTTCTCGAGCAAGTCGAGGTCGCGGAGCACGGCGCCGCTTTTCGTCACGATCGTGAGCGGATGCCTGAGCTCGAGCAGCAGCTCGAGGATGCCGCGCGTTAGCCCAAGCCTGCGCTCCACCGGCTGATACGGATCCGTGTTCGTGCCGAGCGCGATCGGGCTCACCAAGTAGTCGGGCCGCGCGAGCTCGGCTGCGAGAAGCTCGACAGCGTTCGGCTTGTAGTAGATCTGCGTCTCGAAGTCGCGCCCCGGCGAAAGATCGAGATAGGCGTGCGTCGTTCGCGCGTAGCAGTAGACGCAGCCGTGCTCGCAGCCGCGGTACGGATTGATCGATTGGCTGAACGGGAGGTCGGGCGACGCGTTGCGCGCGATGATCGTGCGCGCGTTGTCGACGTGCAGCTCGGTGCGCGGCGCGGCGGGCGCCTCGCCGTCGAGCGCGTCGGTGCACGCCGTCTCGGCGTCGAGCTCGGTTGTGTGGCGCGCGAACCGTCCCTCGCGATTCGACAGCGCGCCGCGACCTTTGGTCTTGATCGGTTGCCTCGTGGGTGTGACGCGCCGCACGCTCATAGCTTGACATAAACGGCGCGCGCGATGGGCGCCCCGTCAACGCGCTGGCGCTCGCGCCGTTGTGTATCTCGAACTCAACGAATCATGGTCCGGGAGGCCAAACGAACATGAAACGGGATGCGCTTCTGATCAGCCTCGCCTTATTGGTTTCCACGACGCAGGTTTGGGCCGACGCCTCGGACCGCACCGACGGCCGCGGCGACCGCATCGAGCGTCGCCTCGACAATCGCGGCGACCGTATCGACAACCACCTCGACCGCCGCGGCGACCGCGCCGACCGGCGCTTCGACCGCGCGTCGGATCGCGCCGCGGCAACGGGCCACGACGTCGCGGCCGCCCGCCTCGACGCGCGCGGCGATCGCATCGACTCGCGGCTCGACCGCCGCGGTGATCGCATCGACAACCACCTCGACCGTCGCGGCCGGGAGATCGACCGGCGGATGGATCGACGGGCCACGCGTCGCGGCTGACCGCTGCGCGCTAGCAGCACCGGCCGCGTGGGCCAAGCGCCCCGCTGCCGGTTCCTTTTTCAGCCGGCGCGACGGCGGCGTCGCGCACCCGCAGCCGCGGCGAGCGCGAGCAACGCCAACCATGACAGCGTGCCACCGCCGCCGGAAGAGGGCGGCGCGCTCACGCTGACGGCGATCGCCAAGTTGTTGTCGGCCGGATTGCTGTCGGAGTCCCCGGACGACGCGGTTACCGACACCTGCTGCGCGCCCGCGGCGACGCCGGTGAGTGTGAGCGTGAGCACGATGCGGCCGCGCGGCGAGAGTGCTTGCGGCGCACACGTCACCAATTGCCCTGCGATCGTACACGCCCCGCCCGCGAGCGTGGCCTGGTCGGCCCGGAGGCCTGAGCTCAGCGTCGCGACGAGCGCGACGCCGGTGGCGGCGAAGTCGCCGTGGTTCTCGACGTTCGCGACGACCGTGAGCTGCGCGTTGGCTTGCCCGCTGGCCGGGTCCGCGGAGAGCGCGACGTCGACGATCGGCAGCACGCTGACGACGTCGGCGAGCGAGTCGTTGGCGTTCGCGCGGTCGTCGGGCGAAGTCGCCGCCGCGCTCACCGTGTAGTCGCCGGGTGTGTCCGCCCGCAGCGGCACGGTGATTTGCCGCCCGGCGCCGCCCGCGACCTCGCCCAAGTCGCAATCGATGCGTTGGCCACGCGCCGTGCAGCCCTGCGGCGCGGCGCCTACACCCAGGCCATCGGCGAGCTCAACGGTGAGCCGGCTGGCCGTAGCCGGCTCCGAGCCAAGATTGGCCACGGCGAGGACGTAATCGAAAGGCGCGCCCGCGGGAACGTGTTGCCGCGGCTGCGGCGTAGTCAGCTCGAGGTCGGGTCTGACGATCGGCGTAAGGCACGCCGCCGTCGCGATCTTCGTCCGCATCTGCGCCAGGCTGCAGTCCGAGAACCTGTCCGAGCCGTTGATGGTCGGCGCCATCAGGAAGGTGGAGGGCGTGGTCTCGCACACGGATCCCGCCTGCGCGTCGTGCGGCGCACCGAACGTGTGACCGATCTCGTGCGCGGCGATGAGGCTGTCCATGGTCGGCCCACGCCGCGCTTCGCTCAGGCCGGAGGCAAAGCTCCGATGCAGAGCGTCGGACGGGCTGCGTTTTCCGCAGACGCCGCCCATGAACGCGATTCCGGCGGTCGTACCGTCGAGGTTTCTGCCGGTGAACAGGTGCGTGAGGCCGAGCGCGTCCTGCTCGGGCGTCGCGCCGCGGTGCGCGGCGACCTCGTCCAGCAAGCCGTTGGCGCTCGTCTTCGTGAATGGGTCCGAGTCGTCGGTGAACACGTCGACCCTGGCCGCCGTGATCTGCACGCCCACCTGCTCGCTGAATATGCCGTCGACGTTGTTGATTCGGGTGAGCAGCGCGCTCGACGCGGCCGGCCCGAAGTTGGTGCTGAACTCGAAGTCCGCGATCACGCCGATGTCGAGATTGCGGGCCGCGCTTTGCTGCGCGAGCGGCTCGAGCTCGGCCGCCAGCATCGCGAGCGCCGTGCCCGCGTCCATGCGAGGCTCTCCCGTGGCGCAGGTCACGGCGCCCGGGTCGAGATAGACGTCCGCGAGTCGGTAGATCGTGGGCTGCGACCGCCCGCCGGAGTCCACCGCGCTGTCGTCCGCGCGCTCGAGCGCGTAGATCTCGGAGCCGTCGGCGATCAGTCCGGCCGGACCGGCCGGCGTCAGCACGATCCGCGCCCACGAGTTCTCGTGCCCGGCGACCTTGCCGCGAAAAGCGGCAACGCCCGCTGCGCGCCCGAGACGGGTGACGAACGGCTCGAGGCGGGCGTTCGGCTCGAGCACCACGACGAACTCGCGGCCGAGCGCAACGAAGCTCAGATCGACGATTCCGGGGGTCGTGGCCTTGGCCGCCGCTGCGCCGACGCGCGCTTCCACGGCATAGTCTCGTATCGGTTCGGAGTATTGGACGGCGACACCGTCGGCCGCCGCGACGATCCCCGGGGCGGCACACCACAATACGGCAAGCGACGGTGCAAGTCTCGCCATCAGGCCAGCTCAGGGTCCCCCGTGAGTTAGCTAGAACGTGAACGCAAGCGTACCCGTCGGCCGCGAGCCAGTCGAGCCTCGCGACGACAGCGGCTCACTCGCTGTCGTCGGCGCTCCGCTCGGCGGCATCCTTGGAGACGTAGTAGCGGAACAGGTGAGTGAACCGGACGTTGTCGGTGGCCACGGGCTCGCCGCCGACCAAACGGGGCCGGAAGTGGGTCTCGCGGAGTCGACGCGTGAACCGGTTCTCGATCGGCGACGGCGGACCCTCGCGGCCGGCGATCGACACGTTGTACGGGCGGCCGTCGGCCGAGAGGTCGAAGTGGGCCTCGAGTTGCGCCCACGAGTACGGCCGCCGCGAGCGTTCGCCGCGGTCGACGGCGTCGAGCGGTGCGATGAAGTCGAGCAGCACCGGCTTCGCGAAAAAATCGCCCACGTCGACGTCCGGCTTCGCGGCGAACGCGTCCCACGCCTGCTTGTAATAGGCGCGCGCGCCCTCGACGTCGTCCGTGACGGTGGCCCAGTCGCCGAGCGCGGCGAGCGACAAGCCGCGCTCGACCGGATCCGCGTCCTGGTTCTGCTCGAGGATTGCTTTGAGCCGGGTGCGCGCCTCGTCCGTCTCGCCCTGGGTCGTGAGCAAGTCGATCTTCGCGAGCTGGCGCAGCGGGCTCATGAGCTGCGGGTCGTTCGGCGCGAGCTGCGCCTCCTGCGACTTCAGGACCTCCGCGTACTGCTCCCTCGCGCTGTCGGTGAGCCGCGAGCGCTGATAGTAGTCGGCGAGCTGATAGCGGAATGGAAAGACGCGCGGATCGTTGGCGCCGAAGCGCTTCACCGCGTTGTCCAGCCGCGCGAGCTGCATGCGCCGCGCTTCGCCGGTGTCGCCGAGGCCGAGGTACGCGGTGGTGATGTCGTCGATCACGCCCGATTGCTCGACGTTGAATAGCCCGAGGTTGCGTTGGCTGATGTGCTGCGCCTCCTCGAGAACCGTGATCGCCTCGGGGTAGCGTGCCCCTTTGATGTAGGCGCGGCCGAGCCCGCGATAGGGCTCGACGAGGGAGATGGAGAACTCGCCTTCGGCTTGCTCGACGATCTCGATCGCCTTCAAGAAATTGCTCTCGGCCGGGTCGAGGCGCGCGAGCTCCGCCTGGATCCGCGCGAGCGCGGTGAGATCTTTCGCGTAGTCGGCGTCGCGTTGGGTCTCGTCCTGCCTCGCGACCACTGTCTGCGCCGGATTCAAGGCGGCGTCGAAATCCCTGATCCCCATGAGCGTGTCGCGGGCGCGGCGCAGCGAGTCGAGCCGTCCGCCGCTGTCCTCGGAGAAAATCGCGCCGGTCGGCGGAGCGGGCGGCTGCGCGGAGCCCGTCGCGGCACAGAGCGTCGCCACGAGCGCTGCCGCGAACACGATGGTCGCGACGCTAGTCCGCGGATTTCCCGGTTTCTGCGAGCGCATCCGGCGAGTACCGATAGTTGAATTGCAACGCGAGACCCATCGCCGGCGCGAGCTCGCCGTCAACGATTTGAGGCCTGAAGCGCGACCGTCTTACGTGCCGAAGCACGGCTTCGTCCTTCAAGCCCGGCGGTTCCGATTCGACGATGGTGACGTTCGAGCTGTGGCCCGCCGAGTCGAGGTCGAAGCGCACGAGCACGTGCCCCATCGGCGCTTGGGGATCCTGGCTCAAGCCCCGCTGGCTGATCGGCTCGCGCAGCACGTAGATCGGCCCTTTGAACCAGGAGGTCCGGAGGTCGGCGCCGTTCGGCATCTCGCCGAGCAGCTGCCACGCGCGTCGATACTCGGCGCCGTTGTAGTCGACCTTGCTGAACGCTGTGTCCCAGTCGCCGAGGTCGCGCAGCACCTCGGCGATCGCGAGCGGGTCGCGCTGCGGTTGGGCGAGCAGCAGCGTCAGCGCGTCGTTCAGCGAGCTTGCGCCCTGACCATCGGGTATCCGTTGAACGCGGAAGCTGTTGCCGATGGCCGTCAGCGGATGCACCAGGCGGACGTCCGCTTTCCCGTAGCTGTCGCGAATCGTGCGCACCGCCCGCATGTATTGGTCGCGCTCCTCTTGATAGCGGCTGCTCTCGCCCAACCACGCCGCGTACTTATAGATCGCCGCGATCGCCTCCGGCGACTCCGGCGCCCGGTTGCGCTCGACGAGGTGCAGCGCCTCGAGCTGCTGCTGATCGGCCTGAGCCGGTTGATTCATGCTGATGAGCGACTCGGTCATGCGGTCGATCAACGGGATCTGTTCCTCGTTCAACAGCCCGTAAGCGCGCCGGTTGATCGTTCGCGCCTCGCCGTACGCCGACACCGCCTTCAGATCGTTGCCCGAGTCGTGATAGTTGTCGCCGAGCCCGGTGAGCGGCGTGATCACGAGCGGGGAGAACGGCCCTTCGACTGCGCGGTAGATGTCGATCGCCGCGAGGAAGCTTTTTTCGGCGGCCTCGGGCTCCTTGGCGCGGCGCTGAGCGTCGCCAAGCTCCGCGTATGCCTTGCCTGTCTCCACGTTGTTTTTGCCGAATTCCTGCTGGGTGAGCTTCAACATCTGCTCGCCGACCGGCAGCGCGTCCTTGAATTTCTGATCGGTTACGAGCCGCGAGAATTCGAGATTCGCTTCGATTCGGCTCACGAGAGCTTCGCGGCCGAGCACCGACTGCGCTTCGTTCGACGAAGACTCTGTGGATGCTTGGTTCGACGCGGCGTCGCTCGGCGTCTCGTTGCCGGCGGGGGGAGCTTGCGCGGCGGCGCGCGCGGCGGGGAGGCACATGCCAAGGGCGCAGAGAGCGATGACGCACGGCAGTTGGCGGTGCATGCGCCTGTCGAAAAAGACGCGCTGAATACTTCCCCAGAACGGAGCCATCGAGGTCATTCTATCCTCAAACCCGCCCAGATAGCCTCGGCTCGCGACGGCTGCGGAGGTCCTGCGAGATTACCCGGAAGTCGAGGGACGGGCGGTCGTCGGTGAGTCCCGGCGCCGCCGCCGAACGTTCACGATTTGCGCGTGTCTCGCGGCGTCCCTTGAGTCTATAATGATGTGTTCCTTAGGGGGTGTAGGCTGATGGTTTGCGCTTTGTGTGGTCGTCGTCGCGTCTCCGCAGAAATCGCCGCAACGTGGCGCGCACGCACCTCGCGCGTGCAGCAGTGCCAAGCCCGCCGCTGCTGAACGTTGCCCGCCCCCGCCGGTCACAACCCACTGACGCTCGATAGCAGAGCGACTCTCCCGGGCAAAGCCGCCTGATGGAACCTACCAACACTGCTGCCGCGGAATTCTTCCATCGCGTCGTCGATTGCCAATGGGCGTGCCCGGCGCACACCGACGTGCCGCAGTACATAAGACTGATAGCGCAGGGCCGATTCGACGACGCCTACTTGTTGAACCGGGAGTCGAACGTGTTCCCCGGGATCCTCGGCCGCGTGTGCGACCGGCCGTGCGAGCCCGCGTGCCGTCGCGCGCGCGTCGAGGACAAGCCCGTCGCTATTTGCCGCTTGAAGCGCGTGGCCGCCGACAACCGCGGCGACATTGCGGGGCGCTTGCCGCAGGCGCCGCGCGTGAAGAACGGCAAGCGCGTCGCGCTCATCGGCGCGGGCTGCGCCTCGCTCGCCGTGGCGAACGACCTCGCGCCCCTGGGCTACGAGTGCGTGATCTTCGAAGCGCTCGAGCGGCCCGGCGGCTTGATGCGCACGAACATTCCCGCGTTCCGGCTGCCGGGCGAGGTGCTCGACGAGGAGATCGGGTACATCGTCGACATGGGCGTGGATCTCAGGTTGTCGACACCCGTCGAGAGCATGCAAGCGCTGCTCGCAGACGGCTTCGACGCCGTGTTCGTCGGCAGTGGCGCGCCGAAGGGCAAAGACCTCGAGCTCCCGGGTCGCCGCGACACCGACCGAATCCACATCGGCATCGATTGGCTCGGCTCGATTGCGTTCGGTCACGTGGACTCGGTCGGCGAGCGCGTGTTGATCATCGGCGTCGGCAACACCGCGATGGACTGTTGCCGCAGCTCGCTCAGGCTCGGCGCCAAGGACGTCAAGGTCATCGCGCGCAAGCCGCGGCGGTTCTTCAAGGCTTCCGAATGGGAGCTCGAGGACGCCGAGGAGGAGCGGGTGGAGATCGTGGTGAACCACTCGCCGAAGGCGTTCGTCATCGACAACGGCAAGCTCGTCGGGATGCGGTTCGACGAGCTCGAGTACCAGCTCGACGCCGCGGGCGAAATCGTCGCCACCAAGGTCTTGCGCGAAGTCCTTCTACCGTGCGACGACGTCGTGCTCGCGATCGGTCAGGAGAACGCGTTCCCGTGGATCGAGCGCGACGTAGGCGTCGAATTCGACAAGCACAACGTGCCGGTCGTCGACGCCACGACGTTTCAGTCCACTCGGCCCGGCGTCTTCTTCGGCGGCGACGCCGCCTTCGGCCCCAAGAACATCATCTGGGCCGTGGAGCACGGTCATCAAGCCGCGATCTCGATCCACAAGCACTGCGAGGGCACGAACCTCGCCGAGCGGCTGCCGCGCGGCGTGAATCTCGCGACTGCGAAGATGGGCATTCACGAGTGGAGCTACAGCAACAGCTACGAGCCCGCGTCGCGGCGGATCATGCCGCACGTCGACCTCAAGACGCGCTTCAAGAAGCTCGATATCGAGGTTGAGCTCGGCTTCAGCGCCGAGCAGGTCGTCACGGAAGTCGAGCGCTGCCTGAACTGCGACCTGCAGACCGTGTTCACCGCGCCCCTGTGCATCGAGTGCGATGCATGCATCGACATCTGCCCGGTGGACTGCCTCACGATCGCGGTCAACGGCGAGCAGGCGGCGGTCGAGGCGAGGTTGAAGGCGCCGCGCTTGAATCCCGACCAACCGTTCTACGTGTCGGAGCCTTTGAAACAGACCGGACGCGTGATGCTCAAGGACGAGAATCTTTGCGTCCACTGCGGGCTGTGCGCAGAGCGTTGTCCCACGGCCGCCTGGGACATGCAAAAGTCTACGGTGGCGATTCCCTACGCGACGGACGAAGCCCGGCGGGGCGAAGATCAGTGGCAGAAAGCACGAAAAGCCGGGTAAACGACTTCGTCCTGAAGCTCGCGAACGTCAATGGCACGGGCTCGGCCAGCGCCAACTCGCTGCTCATGAAGGTGATCTTCAGGATGGGGATCCCCGTGAGCGGGAAGAACTTCTTTCCTTCCAACATCCAGGGCCTGCCCACCTGGTACGAGATTCGCGTGAGCAAGGACGGCTACCTCGGCCGCTCCGGCGCGGTCGACCTGATGGTCGCCATGAACTCCAACACGTACGAGCGCGACCTGAAAGAGGTCAGCATCGGCGGAACTCTGCTCTACGACTCGACGTGGCCGCGCGACCGGCTTCTCGCCCGTCACGACATCGAGATCCTCGGCGTGCCGCTCGCGAGGCTCTGCAACGAGCACTTTTCGAACGCGCGCACGCGAATCCTGATGAAGAACATGGCTTACGTGGGCACGCTCGCGGCCTTGCTCGAGCTCGACCGCAAGCTCATCGAGGAGCTCGTGCAGGAAACGTTCGCGCGCAAGGCCGCGCTCACCGAAGCCAACATGCAGGCGATCAACTTGGGCTACGACTACGCGGTCGAGCACTTCGATTGCCCCCTGCCGACGCGCGTGCAGCCGATGGACAAGACGTCCGGCCACATCATGATCGACGGCAACACCGCGGCGGCGCTCGGTTGCGTCTACGCCGGCGCCACCGTCGGCGCGTGGTATCCGATCACGCCGTCGACGTCGCTGATGGACGCATTCAAAAGCTTCTGCGAGCGCCATCGCAAGGACCCGAAGACCGGCGAGAAGAACTACTGCATCGTCCAGGCCGAGGACGAGCTCGCGGCGATCGGTATCGTGCTCGGCGCTTCCTGGAACGGCGCGCGCGCGTTCACGCCGACGAGCGGTCCCGGCATCTCGCTGATGAACGAGTTCCTGGGCTTCGCGTACTTCACCGAGCTCCCGGCCGTGATCTTCGACGTGCAGCGCGTGGGGCCTTCCACCGGCATGCCCACGCGGACGCAGCAGGCCGATCTCCTGTCCGCCGCATTCGCGTCGCACGGCGATACCAAGCACGTGCTGCTGTTCCCGAGCGATCCGGGCGAATGCTTCGAGCTCGCCGTCGCGGCGTTCGATCTCGCGGACCGGCTGCAGACGCCCGTCATCGTGATGTCCGATCTCGACATCGGCATGAACGACTGGATGTGCAAGGAGCTCACCTGGGACGCGAGCTATCGCCCCGATCGCGGCAAGGTCCTCGGCGCGGCGGAGCTCGAAGGCGTCAAGGCGTTCCATCGGTACCTCGACCCCGACGGCGACGGCATCCCCTACCGCACGCTGCCGGGCGTCCACCCGAAGGGCGCGTATTTCGTTCGCGGCTCGGGGCACAACCAGTTCGGCGCGTACACCGAGGACGCGGCCGAGTACCAGCAGGTGGTTGACCGCTTACGCACGAAGTGGGCCACGGCCGCGAAGCTCGTGCCGGAGCCGGTGATCCGCAAAGCGCGCAAGCCGGCCGATTGGGGCATCGTGTCGGTGGGCAGCTGCGATCCGGCGATCAACGAGGCGCTCGACAAGCTTGCCGAGAAGGGGATCCACGTCGACTACTGCCGCATCCGCGCGCTCCCGTTCGGCAAGAAGGTTACGCAATTCCTCGAGCAGCACGATCGCGTATTCGTCGTCGAACAGAATCGTGATGCCCAGTTGAAGAGCCTGCTGGCGCTCGAGACCAACCATCCCATGCAGCGCATGCAATCGATCTTAAGCTACGGCGGGTTGCCGATGGATTGCCGCTGCATCGTCGAAGGCCTGCAGGAAGCGCAGCGACGGGGAGCCGCCGCATGACGTCGATCGTCAAACCGAAGATCATTCACCAGGGGCTCAAGCGCAACGCGCTCGGGCTCACCGTGCGCGACTACGAAGGCGGCATGTCGACTCTGTGCGCCGGCTGCGGCCACGACTCGATCACCGCGGCCCTCGTGCAAGCCTTCTTCGAGCTCGACATTCCGCCCCACAGCGTGGCGAAGATGAGCGGCATCGGCTGCTCGTCGAAAACGCCCGCCTACTTCTTGAGCGCGTCGCACGGCTTCAACGCCGTCCACGGCCGAATGCCGTCGATCGCCACGGGCGCGCATGCCGCGAACCGCGATCTCGTCCTCATCGGGGTGTCCGGCGACGGCGACTCCTTGTCGATCGGCCTCGGCCAGTTCATGCACGGGCTGCGCCGCAATCTGAACATGGTCTACATCATCGAGAACAACGGGGTCTACGGCCTCACGAAAGGCCAGTTCTCGGCGTCGGCCGACGTCGGCACGAAGGCGAAGCGCGGCGAGGTGAACAAGCAGCCGCCGATCGACCCGGTGCAGATCGCGATGGCCCTCGGCGGCACGTTCGTCGCGCGCAGCTTCTCGGGCGACAAGGATCAGCTCGTTCCACTGATCAAGGCCGGAATTCGCCATACGGGCTTTGCGCTGATCGACGTGCTGTCGCCGTGCGTCACGTTCAACGATCACGAGGACTCCACCAAGAGCTATGCGCACACGCGTGAGTTCCGCCATCCCGTGGTCCAGGCCGACTTCGTCCCACCCGCGCAGGAGATCAAGGCCGCATACGACGAAGGCGAGGTCATGCCCGTAGAGCTGCACGACGGCAGCCGCATCCTGCTGCGCAAAGTCGCGAAGGACTACACCGTCGGCAATCGTGGCGAAGCCATCGAGTACATCCGCGACCGGCAGCGCGCGGGCGAGATCGTCACGGGCTTGCTCTACATCGACGAGAGTGAGCCCGACATGCACACCGTCAACGGCACGATCGCCGCGCCGCTGAATCAGCTTCCCCACGAAACCCTTTGTCCCGGCGCCGAGGCCCTGGCGAAGCTGCAGGCCCGTTATCGCTGAACGGCCGCTCCGGCCTCTCTCCCGCAGGGGTTCGTGACCTCGCGCCGGCGACTTCCGCTTGCGGCACCCCACCGTCGCGCAGTTGTGACGTGATTCACCGTAATTATTCAGCAAAAACGTCAGTTTAGGCCGCTACACGCTTGCGGTTATCGAACATATGGGCGACCGAAACACCTCGATTCAAAGCGTCCGCGATCGGCTCACCGGCTTGCTCGCGGACTGGGGCGTGGAGCTCTCGTTGGTGCTCAAGGAGCTCGACGAGAAGCGCGCGCGCCTCGAGGAGCTCGAAGGCCGCAGCGCCGGACACGGCGACGAGGTACAGGCACTGCGACAGCGGCTCGAAGGCCAAGAGAGCCTGATCGAGGCCCTCAAGGCCGACGCCGAGGAAGCCTCGAAGCTTCGCAAGGAGATCCGCGGCAAGGACATCGAGTTCGAGCGCGTGAGCTCGGAGCTCGAGAGCAAGAAAGAACTGGTTCGCGCGTTGCGGCGCGACGCCGAGGGCGCGGACCGGCTCAAGGCCGACTCCAAGGCCAGGGATCGCGAGATCGAGGAGTTGAAGGCGCAGCTCGCGCGCTCGGAGCGCCGCGCCGAGGACCTGGGCAAGGAGCTCGCGGCGGCCAACGAAGTCGCGGCCGGCAAGTCCGACGAGGAGTCCGCGGAGCTCGAGGCGGTGCGCGCAGAGCTCGACGCGCGCAAGACTCTCATCAAGAGCCTGCGCGCCGATCAAGAGCGTGCAGCCGCGCTCGAGGCGAGCCTCGATGAAAAGCGCGAGATCATCCAGCAGCTCGAGGCGTCGATCAATCGGCACTCGAACACCATCACGGAGCTGAAGCGCGGCTCAGACGGTTGGAAGCGCAAGTATCAATCGCTCAAGGGCTCGGGCTCGACGGCCACGGTGCCGGCCTTGAGCGATACCGACATCCGCTCCATCCAGCAGCTCGACGTCCGCGCGATCGAGCAGCTCGAGAAGACGATGGAGCCGAAGGGTGACGCGACGATCGCCATCGACATGCGCCGGTCGCTGCTCGAAGCGCGCCGCACCGCCGCTCAAGGGAACGGCGAGAAGTAGCCCGCCCGCCGGGCTCCCGCCGACGCCGTCCCCGCGCGCGAGCTGCCGTCCCCCGCGCACCGATTCTCCCTGCGAATTTCACGCCAACTCGGCGCGGCGGACACGCAGGCCGCCAAATGCTTGACGTTGCGGGCGTTTCCCAAAACCCGAGCCATGCATGAAGACGGTTATGTTGCGTCGGATTCAATTATGTTCAACGATTCTCCATTATTGTGACTACTCTCACAGACATCGCGAGTCGAAAGGTCGAGCCTGGGCTCGTCGCTATTTAACGGAACGTTGGCACACGTGGTCCGTCTAATTTTCCAAGTGACAGGTAGAAATAGAGGGAGGCGTTTCGACAAGGACAGAAGAATAAGAACACCGACCCTGCGCGCCTAGGTGCACTGCGAACACAACGCAACGAGGGAGACGATGACACTATCCGAGTCCGTTGGTGCTCACCGGGAAAAGAATTCCCACCGAGACAATTCGCGAAACTCGTTCATCGACGACTTGACGGCATTCGCCACCGAACACCACGCGCAGCACTGGCGCGGCACGTTTGCAGAGTTTCTCCACGGCGTCCTGCCGAAAGATCCGACCAAGCTCACCCGCTCCTCGCACCAGTACATCTACGACATGTTGTGCTGGTACCGCGACGCGCGCGTCCCGATCGAAGCATCGCCCGACATGGGTCCGCCGCCGAAGCCCACCGAGAAGGAGCTATTCGCCGGCGAGCTGTTCGGTATCGACACGGCACTCGAGCGCGTAATCGACTACTTCAAGGCCGCGGCCGCGGGCTCCGACGTCGGTCGGCGTCTGCTCCTGCTGCTCGGTCCGCCGTCGGGCGGCAAGTCCACGCTCGTGATCCTGCTCAAGCGCGGGCTCGAGGAATACAGTCACACGGAAGACGGGGCGCTCTACGCGCTCGAAGGGTCCCCGCTGCACGAGTCGCCGCTCAATTTGATCCCGGCGAGCCTGCGGCCGCGATTCCGAGCGACCTACGGCGTCGACATCGTCGGCGAGGTCTCCCCGTACTCGCGCGCGCGGCTCGATGACGAGTTCGACGGCGATTTCATGCGCTTCCCGGTCGAGCGGGTGTTCCTGTCGGAAGCGGCGCGGGTCGGCGTCGGCACCTACGCGCCGCACGACCCCACGACGGCCGACATCGCGGACCTCGTCGGCTCGGTAGATCTGTCGAAGGTGGCCGACATCGGCGACGAAGGCGACCCGCGGGCCTGGTCCTGGTCGGGCGCCGTCTACGCGGCGAGCCGCGGCGTGCTCGAGATGATCGAGATCCTGAAGGTCAAGCGCGAGTTCCTGTACTTGCTCTTGACGCTCACGCAGGAGAAGAACGTCAAGGTGTCGCGCTTCCCGTTGATCTATCTTGACGAGACGATTCTCGCGCACACCAATCTCGCGGAGTTCAACAAGTTCCTCCAGGAGAAGGAGAACGAGGCGCTGCTCGATCGCATGGTGATCGTGAAGGTGCCGTACACGCTCTCGTTCAACGACGAGGCGCGCATCTACCGCAAGCTCGTGTCGAGCGCGCCCGCGTTCCGCAAGACGCACTTCGACCCACACGTGCTCGACCTCGCGGCCGTTTTCTCGATCCTCACGCGCCTGCAGAAGCCGACGCGCGAGGGGCTCGATCTCACGAAGAAGCTCAAGCTCTACGCCGACGAGGACGTGGAAGGTTTTTCCGCGGCCGACGTGCCGCGCATCCGCCAGGAGTCCACGGACGAGGGGCTCACGGGCGTGAGCCCGCGATTCGTGATCAACGCCATTTCGAACGCGATCACGCGCAACAACGTGGCGAGCTTGACGAGCATGGAGATGCTGCTCGCGCTCAAAGACTCGATCGAGACCGACGCGCGCATGGACGCGGCCCGCAAGAAGCAGTGGATCGAGTTCCTAGTGCTCGCGCGCAAGGACTTCTACAACCGCTGGGTCAAGGAAGACGTGCACCGCGCGTTGTTCGCGTCGTTCCAAACCGAGGCGCAGCAGCTCCTCGAGAAGTATCTCGATGAGGTCGAGGCTTCGCTCGACAAGCGTGAGGTCGAGGATCCGATCACGGGTGAGTCGCGGCCGCCGGACGAGCGCTTCCTGCGTTCCGTCGAGGAGAAGATCAAGATCTCCGAGTCGGGCAAGATGTCGTTCCGCCAAGAGGTGGTGCGCAAGGCGATGGTCGCCTTCAAGTCGGGCGAGAAGTTCACGCTCGACAACCACTCGCGCCTACACGAGGCGATCGAGCAATATCTGTTCGAGGAGCGTCGCGACGTGCTGCGGCTCGTGACCTCGCGCGCGCGGCCCGACGAGGATGCGGAGCAGAAGATCTCCGCCGTGCAAGAACGCTTGATCAACGAATACGGCTACGACAGGCACAGCGCGAAAGAAGCACTAAATTACGTAACGACGCTACTCTCGCAGGAATAGCGAGGGGCGCGGGGCAGGGAGGAACGGCGGATGGAGGAAGACGGATCCTCTGGTTTCATCGAAAGGCCCGGCGCCGACCGCCAGTGGTACGACCTCTTCTCGCGCGGCGCCCGCGACTGGCTGCGCCACAACGACAAGGTCCGCTCCGCGGTCCGCGAAAGACTGCCGGAGCTCATCGCGAACAGCGACGTGCTACCGCGGGCGGATAGCACGGTACAAGTCCCCGTGAGGTTCCTCGAGCACTCGCGCTTCCGATTGCGCGACCCGGGTCAGCAGGAAGGCGTCGGCCAAGGCGAGGGCAAGCCCGGCGACCAGCTCACCGGTCCCGCCGAGCAGCGCGAAGGCAAGGGCGCCGGCGGCAACGACGAAGGCGGCTACCAATTCGTGCTCGAGCTCAAGATCGACGACATCGTCGACTGGCTCTGGGAAGAGCTCAAGCTGCCGAATCTCAAGGTGAAGAGCGGCGCGGTGCGCAACGAGGACTACCAACGCGAGGGTTGGAGCCGCCGCGGCGTGCGCTCCCGGCTCGACCGGCGGCGCTCGCTCAAGGAAGCGATCAAGCGCCGCGCCGTGCAGCCGGACGGGGCGGCGTTCACCGACGACGATCTGCGCTACCGGCAGCTCTCGCTGCGCAAGCGCCCCGCGACCGAGGCCGTGGTGTTCTTCGCGATGGACGTGTCGTCGAGCATGACCGACCACGACCGCAAGCTCGCGAAGTCGTTCTTCTTCTGGGTCGTGCAGGGACTACGCCGGCAGTACACGCACATCGAGCCCGTGTTCGTGGCGCACACGATCGAGGCGTGGGAATTCCCGGAGCAGGAGTTCTTCCAGGTCAGCGGCTCGGGCGGCACGGTGGCGTCGGCGGCGTTTCGCAAGATCCTCGACATCGCCGCGCAGCGTTACGACCCGGGCCGGTTCAACATTTATACGTTCTATGCTTCGGACGGCGCCAACTTCAGGCACGACCGCGAAGCCGCGCAGGCCGCGCTCGCCGAGCTCGGCGAGATCGTGAACTTCATCGGCTACGTGGAGACCGCGCCCGCGGCGCAGCAGGCGCTGTCCACGGAGACGTCCGCGCTGTTCGAGCAACTCCAGGCCGACACGGGTGTGGCGGGCCGTTACGGTCTGTCGACGCCCGAGTCCGTGTGGGACGCAATCCGCGCGTTCTTCACGCAGCAAGCCGACGTGGAGGTTTGAGCATTGACCGAGGCACTCACGCGGTACGCGCAGCGGCTCGAGGAGCTGGCCAAGGAGCACGGCCTCGACTACTACCCGGTGCAGTTCGAAGAGGTGCCGTCGAGCTTCATGATGGAGATCGCGGTGTACGGGCTGCCGGTGCGCATGCCGCACTGGTCGTTCGGCGTCCGTTACATCTACCAGCTGATCCAGCACCGCATGGGGCACTCGCGCCTGTTCGAGGTCGTGTTCCCCGGCAATCCGGGCAGGGCCTATCTCGCGCGCAACAACTCGCTCCAGGAGAACACCCTCGTCACGGCGCACGTGCTCGGCCATGCGGACTTCGCGAAGAACAACACGCTGTTCAAGCGCAGTCAGGAGCAGGTGGGCTACAAGATCGTGGAGCAGGCGGCCTCGCACGCTCGCGAGATCGGGTACGCCGTGGAGCAGCACGGACAGACGCGCGTCGAGCAGGTTCTCGATGCGGCGCTCGCGCTCGAAGCGCACATCGATACGGTGCAGCCGCTGCGCCGCGAACGCTATCCGCAGTACCTCGAGCCGTCGAAGACTGGCCGCGGTGGCCCCTTCCAGTCCCGCTTCGACAACCTGCCCGGCGGCCCCGTGGCCACCGATGCCCCGCTCGAGCGCGTGCGCGCGCCGACGCCGCCGGCGCCCGAGCGCGATCTCCTCTGGCTGATCGCGGAGTACGCGCCGGATCTCGAGGAGTGGGAGCGCGACATCTTCCGCGCCGTGCGCGAGGAGTCGTTCTACTTCTATCCCGTGTTCGCGTGCCAGATCATGAACGAGGGCTGGGCGTCGTATTGGCACGCGCGGCTGCTGCGGGAGGCGGACTTCCTGCCGCAGAACGAGTATCTCGACGCGCTCAAGACGCACTCCGATGTCGTGCGGCCGCACGCGGCCGAGCAGCAGGCGTCGTTGGTGGTGAATCCGTATCACCTCGGGTTCTCGATCTGGGAGTCGATCGTCGAGGAGCACGGGATCGAGCGCGCGTTTCAGATTCGCGGGGAGGACGACGACTTCAGCTTCGTGCGCAACTACTTGTCGCAAGAGCTCGCCGAGGAGCTCAAGCTGTTCCGTTACGAGCAGGCGGCCGACGGCAGCGTCCGCGTGCTCGACCACGACATTCACGCGCTGCGCGAGACGGCCCTCGCGCCGAAGTACAACTTCGGCGCGCCGGCGGTGCTCGCGACGCACATCGCGAACGACGGCTCGCTCGAGCTCTTCCACGAGCACGCGACCGACGGGCGCGGGCTCGACCTCGACCGCGCCGAGCGCGTGCTCGACTACCTGCACAAGATGTGGCGGCGGCCGATGGCGCTCGAGACGATCGACACCGAGCGCCGTACGAAGGTGTTGCGCCGCTCGTGAGCGAGCGTGCGCGCGCCGATCGTCCTATCACTCGACGGTGATCTCGGTGGGCGCGTCGCGCATACGCGCCGCGGCGTCGGATCCGAAGTGCTTCGCAAGCGTCGCTTCGAATCGCGGGCGCCAGTTGGGATCCACCGTGTCGAGCAGCCAGCCGGCGCGGGCAGCGAGAAACATAGCGTTCGACGCGCTCTCTGCGACTCGTTTCGCAACGGAACGCGGCGCGCGATTAGAGCCGTCGACGACGCGCCCGATTGCGTCGAGACAGCTCTCGGCACCTAGCACCTCAAGCCCGAGCTGCGAGCACAAGTCAGCGAGAACCGCGTCCAGCCGCTCGGGCGCGACGCTCGCCGCGGTTGTCGTCACGAGCAACATGGCGTCGAGGTCGGCGTCCTTCCTGACGCGTGCACGAAGGTCGGCCGATCGATCCGGCTGCCCGGCGCGCTCGTACACCGACATTGCGTCTCTCGCGAGATGCCACGCGTGCAGCCTCTGGCGCTCAACGTCCAGCGAATAGGCGCGCTCAAGAAGCTCGGCGGCTTCCGGCAAGCCGGACTCGTTCTCTGCCAGCGCCCGCGCGAGAAAATACAGTCCCATTGCGTCGGTCGGTTCGGCCGCGGCGGCTCTACGCAACGCGCTCACTCGGTCGGTGGTTGTCTCGGCTAGGTTCGCGAGTCCGAGGAGCGCTTCGTGGTTCGTCGGGGCTGCGTCGAGGACCTCGTGGATGAGGCGCGCAGCCCGAGCGTGCATTTCAGTGCGGGCGTTCTCCGGCGCCCTCGGCGACATCAGCATGTAGATGGCCGCGGCCGTCGCCCGAACATCGGCGTTCGGCGATTGCTCGACGGCGCGAATCCAAGTCATGCACGAATCGAACGAGATTCCCGGCTTGACGCACACCTTCGAATACTCGCTCTCGAGGCACGCCTGGTCGGTCAATGGGCACTCGGGTGCTTGTCCGTAGCAGACGCCGAGCGTCGCGAGCCAGACGGCGGTGGGCAAGAGGAGACGGCAGCGTCGTGCTACGACGAATGGGAACCGTGTTGGACGCTTGCCCAAGTGACGACGACTGATTGAAGGTCCGAGACGAATCGTCGCGTCCGCGCGAGAGAACGTCAACGGTCCCAGCGTCCGTCGGCTTGCGGCTCGCAGGCCACCGGGGCGGCCGCGGCCAGCAGCGCGACGATGCCGAGATACGAGCGCTCGAGCTTCATCAGTGTTTCTCCCGTAGCCCTTCGGCGCACGCGAACTCGCGCAGCTCGTCGTTCGGGTACGCCGCCTTGCGATACCTGCGAACGGCGTGCCACGGCTCGGTGAGCGCGAGCGCGTCGTTCACGGTGATCTCGTCCTCGAGCACGCCCGGCTCGACGAACCGGATCCGCTCGTGCACCGTCATCTTGTCGCTGTGCGGGGACGAGCCGTCGATGAACGACTTGTCGCTGAGCGCGACCGTCTCCACGACCAGCGTGTCGCCTTCCCAGCGGCCCGTCGAGTAGCCCGCGTAGGTCGGATCGGCGAGCACTGGCGCGGAGGGTTTGCGGCCGTCCAAATACACCCGGCGCAGCGCGTCCTGGTGCTCGCTGAAGAACGTGATCTTCTGCTCGTCCTGCATGATCTCCATGCCGTAGGCCGCGCTCATCATCGCGGGTACTCCGGGCGGCAGGCAGTTTGCGATGTTGTCGTACTCGTACGAGCCGCCGATCCGCGACTTCGCCATCACGTTCCACTTTGCGAGGTACTCCGACGTGAGCTTCGGCGCGTCGGGTGCGCGGCCTTGCGAGCCATCGGCCGTCGGCGACGAGCGCGTCGGCGGCGGCAGCGCCTCCCCCGGCGGGCGTGGAGGAGGCGGGCGCGCGCCGCCCTCGCCCTGTGCAGGGTAGTAGACGCCGGCGAAGCTCGGTCTCGCGCCGACGGCCGTCGCCGCCGGCGCCGCGGCCGCGGGGCGCGCGTCGGTCGTGGCCTCGCGGTTGAAGTCGGGCGCGTTGCCGAGCACGGTGCCGTCGGCCTTCGTGACGCGCGCGATGATGCCCGTCGGTCCGCCGTTCTTCGCGGGGCTCGCGTGCACGGTCACCGTCTCGCCGGGCTTCAAGATCGTGTTGCTCCAACCGGCGCGGCCGAGAATCCCGGGCGGCCGTCCCTCGATCGCCCACTCTTGGTCCTTGCCGTCCGCGCCTTTGACGGTGAGGTAGAGCCAGGTGTGCGGATTCATCCACCGCCATTCTTTGACGGTGCCCTTGAGCTCGATGATCTTGTCGACTTGATAGGCCGAGTTGCTGTGATGCGCGAGCGCCGGAATCGCCGCAATGGCGAGCGCCGCCGCGGCCGTCAGCTTGACGAGCGTTCTCATGTCGTACCCCCTTTTCCGCGTCGACAGCCGCGACGGCCGTCGACTCGATCAGCCCGCGAATCGTGGCGCAGGGGCCGTGCTAAAGTCCAGGTCGATCCACCCGGCCACGCCATGCAGAATCCCGAGAGCTCGCTACCCGACGTTCGCGACGGGCTCACGCGCGAGGAGCGCGTAGTCCTGTGGGTGCTGCACGAGACGCAGCAGGAGCGCGGCGGGCGCAACGTCCCGACCGCCATGCTCTGGGGCCGAGTCTGCGAGCACTTCTACATCAGCCCCGAGGACCTCTCGGCGATGCTCGCGCGGCTCGGGGCGCGCAAGGATTGACGGTTGCTCCGGCCTATTCGTTGCGGAGCACGTCGGCGGGCTTGAGCCGGGCGGCGCGCACCGTCTGCGCGCCGACCGCGAGCCACGCGACACCGAGTGTGACACCGAGCGCGAGCGCGAACGGCGCCGGACCGAGCGCGATGGGGTCGAGGAACGCGCGCAAGTAGGCGCGGGCCACGAAATACGCGACGGGCCAAGCGATCGCGTTCGCGACGATGACGGGCCGCCCGAACGCGGTCAGCAGCATCGCCGTGATCTGCGTCGTGCTGGCGCCGAACGTCTTGCGCACGCCGATCTCGCGGCGCCGCCGGCCGACGACCAGCGACGCCATGCCGACCAACCCCGCCGTCGAGATCGCGAGCGCCATCAGCGAGAGCGCGCGGAAGACCTGGTCGAGCCGCGAGAACCGCTCGTACGCCTGCTCGAACGCCTCGTCGAAGAACCGCCGGCTGATCGCGACATTCGGCGCGAGCCGCTTCCACACGGCGTCGATGCCGGCGAGCGCGCCGGGCAAGTCGTCCTTCGAAACCCGCACAAAGGTGACGTCGAGGTTGTCGTAGAGACCGTAGACCACGGCTTCGGCGCCGGCGCCGCGAAACGTGAGGCGCCGGTTCTCGACGACGCCGATGATCGTCGTGGGCCTGCTGGTCGTGCCGCCGAAACCCGGTTGGTAGAACACGCGCCCGATGGCCTCGGCCGGCGAGCCGAAGCCGAACTGCTCGACGAACGCGCGATCGACGACCGCGCGGCCCGCGTTGGCGCTGCCCGGCCCGCCCGCGTCGTCGTCGAGCTCGGCGCCGTAGACGCGGCCGGCCAAGAGCTCGATGCCGAGCACCTCAAAGAAGCCGAGGCCCACGGTCTTCACCAGCACACGTTTGCGTTCCGCCGCCGCGTCGGGCGACGCGGCCACGAGCGAGATCGCAACGAGCCGCGTCCACGGCAAGTTGGCCGCCTGCGTGACTCCCTCGACCTGTGGAATGCGCCCAAGCTCGGCGCGCAGCGTGGCCCCGTCGACCTTGGTCATCCGGCTCTCGGTCTCGATGAGCACGAGCGGATCGGCGACGGCGCCGAGCCCCGTGCGCACGAGCTTTCCGTTCTGGAGCCAGGTGACGGTGACCGCGATTACGAGCAGGCTCGCGGCCGCGAACTGAGCGCCGACGAGCACGCCGCCGAGCCGCTTCGCGCCCAGCTGCGTGAGCGACGAGCGCAGCGCGGCGATCGGCTCGACGCGCGACAGCACGAGCGCCGGGTACGCGCCGGCCGCGACCGTCGCGACGGCGGCGAGGCCCGCCAGGAACGCATAGAACCCGACGCCGCCGAGCAAGACCTCGCTCAAGCTCATGCCGGACGCGGTCTCGAGCAGCGGCAGCGCCGCGCGAAAGACGACGAACGCGGCGAGCAGCGCAACGCACGTCAGCGCGGCGGCCTCGAACAGATGTTGCAGGGCGATCTGGCGAGGGCCCGCCCCGATGGCCTTGCGCACGCCCACCTCGCGCACGCGCCGCGCGGCGCGCGCTGTTGCGAGGTTGGCGTAGTTCACGCACGCGACCGCGAGCACGAGCGCGCCGAGCGCGAGCAGCACGCTCGAGGCCGACACGCCGAAATCGCCCGAGAACAGCTCGTCGTCGATGCTCGCGCGCAGCAGATCGCGCACCGGCAAGAGGCCGAACGTCATGCTCGAGTTGTCACGCTGGTTCGCGGGCACGCGACTCGTCACGAAGTCCGGGAGCGCGCGCTCGATGTCGGCGGCGCGCAGGTTTTTCGGAAACACGACGTAGGTGAACGCGCCGCCGCCGACCCAGTTGACCCCCGGGAACGAGGCGGTGTTCGGGGCCGTCAACGCCGCGCGGATCGCGTCGTTCACGTCGGCGGAGACGAGCATGTCGAAGCGCACGGGCGCGGACGCGGAGTGCCCGAGGTGCGACGGCTCGGGCACCGCGTCGATCACGCCCACGACGGTAGCCTCGACGCCGTTCGCGATTGTGAGCGGCTGGCCGAGCGCGTCGGCCGCGCCGAAGAGGCGCGCGGCGGCTTCGCGCGTGAGCACGGCGCTGCGCGGCGAGCGCAACGCGGTGCCGGCGTCGCCTTCGGCGAACGGCAGCGGAAATACGTCGAGGAAGTCGGGGTCGACGGCGACTGTGGCGAGCCGGGCCGCGTTGCTACCGCTCGCGACCGAGGTATTGCCGGCGATCGGGATCGCGCGCGTCGCATTGACGCCCGGGAAGTACGCTTCGAGGGCTTCGGCCGCGGCCTCGGGCGTGCTGGTCATGTTACTGCGAACGAAGTCGTTGCCGAAGGCGAAGCTCTCGAGCAGCACGTACGTACGGGCGGCGCTCGGGAAGTGCGCTTCGGCACGGTCGAGGAACGCCACGAACGAATACGCCGTGAGGAAGCACGCGAGCCCGATGGCGAGCGTCAGCACGTTCACGGCAGTCGCGAGCGGCGCCCGCCGCGCGTTCCTAAGAGCAAGCACGAGGTGGTGTCGCAGCATGAGGCGTATCTCTGGTGGCCCAATGCCCGATAGGACGACGCTAGCGCTTCTTGAACGTCACCGGCAAGCCGCCTTGCGCGCTCGCCACCACGCCGACGATCGAGGCGCCGTCCTCGGAGAGCTGACCCGAGAACGTCCACGGCTGGGTATTCGGCAGCTCGAAATCGAGCCGGCGATCGGCGGCGCGGAACATCGGCGTCGTTGCGGCCGGCGGCGTCACTCCGGGCGGCGGCGGCATCTCGTGGAGCGGCTTGTCGATCTTGCCGAAGTTCGTGCCGACGAGCTTGCCTTGGAGCGTGCCGTCGGCGTTCTTCGTGAACTCGAGCTCGATGTCGAGATCGACCGTGACGATGCGCGGCCTGCCGACCCACCGGCCGGCCAATGTGTTCGCGAACGAGGCCGGCACCTCGACCTTGATCGGCTTCTCGGGCGCCGGATGCGTGCGCTCGTAGCGGCTCGTCGTGATGTAGTTCGCGATGATGGTGTTGCCCTCGTGGCACGCGTACTCCCACCACTCGTAGCTCGGATCGTTGCGCATCGGGTAGCGCACGGTGAACGACCGCGTGAGGATCAGGGGATCCTCGGTCTTGATCTCGTAGAGCCACATGTCGGCGTTCAAGCGCGTGATCCGCTCCGTCGTCTTCATCCGATCGCTTACCGGGAAGCGGTTGCCCGGCGGCGAGCCGACGACGGCGAGGTTGATCAGCGCCGGTCCTTCCTTGTAGTTCGTCGTCTCGACGACGAGCGTGTTGCCTTCCCAATGGCCCCGCGAGTCGCCCATGTAGCCCTTGTTCACCGATGACGGGTGCGCACTGCCGTCGGTGGGGATGACGCGCGCGTCGTGGATCATCTCGAGGTCGAACACGACGATGCCGGGCGCCTGCCGGATCGCGAAGCCGCCGTTGTACCGATACGGCATCATCGACGACGGCATGCCGCGCGAGCGGCAGTTGTCCCAGAAGTCGAAGGAGAGCGTGCTCTCGTACGCCGGGTCCTCGCCGGGCAGCGCCCACGAGCTGCCCATCTCGAGCGCGCGGCGCTTGCCTTCCGGCGTGAGGTCGGGCAACAGCCCGTTCGGCGGGTCGACGATCAGATTGGTCTGGCGTTGCGGCGTGCTCGGGTCGACGGTGCCCGACAGCAGCGCGCGGCCGAACTGCCCTTCGGCAATCGCCTGCTTGGCCGGGTCGACGCGCGCGCGAGCGGCGTCGAGACGCTGGTGGTACTCCTCGTCCGTGAGCCACTTTTTGTTGAGATCGCACGGCGGCGCGCCGAACCGGTAGCTTGCCGCGCACCGCTCGAGCGGCACTCCCGCCGCCTGCATCATATTGAGCGTCGCCTGGATGTCGGGCTCGCCCCACGGCGTTTTCGGGTGAACCCAACCCTTCGGCGTCTCGATGAAGTGGTTCGCCTCGCTCGGCGGGCCGACAATCGATTGTGCGTGTGCGGTGGACGCGAGGATCGCGACCGCGCCGCCGAGCAGCAGGGGGCGCAGTGACATGATTGGCTGCATGATCGCTCCTCCGCGCGCCTTCGTGAACGCGCGCGCCGACTTAGACTCTATGCCACTCGCCCGTTGGGTCCAAGGCTGACCGCCGACCCGGTGCGACGGAGGACCAAGCATGCCGACCGATTCGACGTCCCGCAGTTGGCGAGCCCGAAATTCCTGCTCGAGGTCGAGGCCGTGGCCGTGAAGAGATCATGAGCGGCCGGCTCGCGATCACGGGCGCCTCGGGGCAGCTCGGCCGCCTGACGGCCGAGCTCGTGCTGGCCCGGCACCCGCCGCGCGACGTGATCCTCGCCACGCGCACCCCGGCCGCGCTCGGCGACTTCGCGGCACGCGGCGCCGACGTGCGGCACGCCGACTTCGACGATCCGCAGTCGCTGCGCGCCGCATTCGCCGGCGCCGAACGATTGCTGCTGCTCAGCGCCACGGACTTGCGGCGGCGCGTCGAGCAGCACCGGTCCGCCATCGACGCCGCGAGGTCCGCCGGCGTGCGCCACGTGATCTACACGTCCGGCTCCAAGCCCGCGGCGCCGAATCCCGCGGCGGTGGCGCCGAGCCACTACGCCACGGAGCAGGCGCTCGCGGCGAGCGGCGTCGCCTTCACGGTGCTGCGCAACAGCCTCTACTCGGAGTACCAAGCGGCCGAGGCGCTGCGCGCCGTCGAGACCGGGCTGCTCGCGCACAACCGCGGCGGCGGCCGCGTCGCGTATGTGGCCCGCGAGGACTGCGCCGCGGCCGCGGCCGCCGTGCTGCTGCAGGGCGGGCACGAAGGGGCGGTGTACGACGTCACGGGTCCCGAGTCGTTCGACGCCGCCGCGCTCGCGGCGCTCTACGGCGCACTCGGCGGCCGGTCCGTCGACACGCGAACGATCGACGACGCCGCGTTCGTCGCGGGCCTCGTCGGGGGCTCGGCCGACGGTCACCTGCGCTACGGCGCCGAGCTCCTGGCCTCCTTCGGCCGCGCGGTCCGCGAGGGCTACCTCGACGTGCAAAGCGACGCCGTCGCGAAGCTCGCCGGCCGCCCGCCGCGCACGCTGCGCGCCGTGCTCGAGCCGCAGATCGGGCGCCGCTGAAACGGAACCGCAAGAGAGCAACCCAAGTAAAACGTCGGGCGCTACTCTCCCGGCATGACGAACACCACCACCAGCCGTTACTCGCAACGCATCCAGCGCGTCGTCGACCACTTGGCCGAGCACTTGGACGAGACCCTGAGCCTCGAGACGCTCGCCCGACTCGCGCACCTTTCCCCGTATCACTTCCACCGCACCTATCGCGGGCTCCTCGGAGAGACGGTCAACGACACCGTGCGCCGGTTGCGACTCTACCGCTCGGCCGTCGACTTGCTCGACCGGGACCTCGACATCGAACGCGTCGCGCGGCGTGCGGGTTACGGAAGCCAAGCGGCGTTCACGCGCGCGTTCCGGACGGAGTACGGCGAGCCGCCGGCGCGCTATCGCGGCGCGCGACGAACGGCCGAGACGGAGCAAGCAACCGATCCGGCCGCGTATCGCGTGGAGATCGTCGCGATGCAGACGCTCCGTGTCGCGGCGATTCATCGCCGCGGCGATTACCAGCTCGCGAGCAAGATCTTCGAGCGGCTGATGACCGTCGCGGCCACCACGGGCCTCTTGCGGCCGACGACGCGCACGTTCGGCGTCTTTCACGACGATCCCGTGGCAGTCGCGCCCGACGAGCTACGCGCCACCGCCTGCATCACGGTGCCGGGCGAGTGGGTGGCGTCGGCCGAGCTCGCCGAGGCCTACCTCGAGGGCGGGCGCTACGCGCGGATCGTCCACACCGGCCCCTACACCGAGCTCAAGACGGCGTACGACTGGCTGTATCAGGTGTGGCTGCCGGCGAACGACGAAGAGCCGCGCGACCTGCCGTGCCTAGAGGAATATTTGAACGACGCGCGGCAAACGGCTGCGAAGGATCTCGAGACGGCCGTCATGATGCCGCTCGAAGGTTGAAGCGGCGGCACTCGCCGCCGTTGCGTAGCCCGGATTCTCACGGCCACCCCGAGCGCGTGTTCGTCCTCGTTCAACGGACTCTCGACGTCGAGCTCCATGAACGGATCGCTTATGATCCGGCGCGTCGGTCGTTCAAAGGGGAGGGTTACGCGATGGTGCGTGCGGCGCTCGGCTTCGTGATCGGCGCGGCAATTTGGATGCCTGTGTTCTTCGTTATCGCGATCGGGTTTTCATTGGTGTCGCCCGACTACGCGGCGCATGGGCGGACGTGGATGAGCGCGGGCGTCTTCGAGTTCACGGCGCCGCAGGCGGCCGCAAACGTCGTCTTCTGGGTGTTGTCCGAGGTGTTCGCCGGTTGGCTAACGGCCGTCGTCGCCCGGCGCCGCGAGGCGGTGTGGGTCCTCGCCGCGATCGTGTTGCTGTACCTCTGCACCCTGCACATCGTGCTCTACTGGCCGCAGTTCCCGTGGTGGTACAACGTCTCCGTGGTGCTCACGTCCGCGCCCGCGGTGTTGTTCGGCGGCCGGCTGGCCGCCCGTTTCACCCGCCGCGGTCCCGCGCCGGCTGCGGGATAGTCGGCCGGGGCCCGCCATGGACACGCTCCGCCAAGATCTCGCCTACGGCCTGCGTGCGCTGCGCAGCCGGCCGCTCCTGACGGCGGTGATCGTGCTCACGCTCGCCCTCGGCATCGGCGCGAACACCGCGATCTTCACGATCGTGAACGCCGTGCTCGTGCAGAAGCTGCCGTACGAAGAGCCCGAGCGGCTCACGGCCATCTGGCTCCAGCAGCCGTCGCAGCCGGACGTGAAGATGTTCGCCACCTATCGCGACTTGGAGCTGCTGCGCGAGACCGGGCAGAGCTTCGAGGCGCTCGCCGGCAACACCTGGGCCGCCGCCGGCCGCACGGTCACTTGGCGCGGCGAGCCGCACGCCGTCACGGCCGTGCCGTCCACCGAGAACCTGTTCGCGCTGCTCGGCGTACAGGCCGCGCAGGGCCGGACGTTCGCTGCCGACGATTTGCGCAACGGGTGCACGGCGGTGCTCGCCGACCGGTTCTGGCGAAACGACCTCGGCGCCGAGCCCGGCATCGTGGGCGCGACCCTGGCGCTCGACGACGACGCGTGCACCGTCGTCGGCGTGATGCCGCCGACCTTCGAGTTCTTCCCGCGGCAGACCGACGTGTGGACGTTGGCGGCGCCCGGCGGCGAGAGCAAACCGCTGGCGATCCTCGCGATCTTCGGCCGGCTCAAGCCCGGGGTGACGCGCGAGGCCGCGGCGGCGGAAGCGGCGCTCGTGCACCAGCGCGTCGCCGACGAGCTGCCGCCCGGCAACTTCGCCCGCGAGACGACGCTCGGCGTGTTCGATCTGCAGGGCGAGCTCACGTTTCTCTCCGGCGCCAACTTGCGCGCCGCGCTGCTGATGCTCACGGCCGCAGTGGCGATGGTGCTCGCCATCTGCTGCGTGAACGTCGCGGGCGTGCTGCTCGGTCGCGGCATCGAGCGCCGCAAGGAGCTGGCGCTCCGGGCTGCGCTCGGCTCGGGCCGGGCGCGCATCGTGCGGCAGCTTCTGACCGAGAGCTCGCTGCTCGCCGCCGCCGGGGTGTTCGCGGGTGCGGCGCTCGCCGCCGGCGCCGTCCGCTGGTTCCGGGCCGTGAACCCGATCGACCTACCGGTCGGCAACTCGGTGACGATGAGCTGGACGGTGCTCGCGTTCACGGCAGGGGCAGGCGTCGTCGCGGCGCTCGCGTTTGGCGCGGTCCCGGCGCTTGCGGCGTCGCGAGTCGATCTCAACGAGGTGCTCAAGTCGAGCGGCGCGAGCGCGCCGCGCAGCCGGCTCGGCGGCCTCGGCGGCAAGCTCATGGTCGTCACGCAGCTCACCGTGTCGATGGTGCTGCTCGCCGGCGCCGGGCTGCTGATCGCAAGCATCGACCGGCTGACGTCGGCGCCGCTGTCGTTTCGGGTTGCCGACGTCGTGACGGCGAACGTGGCGCTGCCCGCGCGCGCGTTCCTTCAGACGGAGCAGCGCTCGCAGCTCTACGACTCGCTGCTCGCGCGGGTCGCCGCGCTGCCCGGCGTCGACGCCGCCGCGCTCTCGTCGCGCACGCCGCTGATCGGCTCGGAGGCCGGCAGCGCGGTGAGCGTCCGGGGCCGGCCCGGGCCGACGAGCGAGCTCGGCAACGCGCAGCAAGAGCAGGTGAGCTCGAGCTACCGCGCGGCGATGAGCATCGCGCTGCTCCGCGGCCGCGACTTGGACTCGAGCGATCGCGCCGACGCTCGCGCCGTGGCGATCGTGAACCAAGCGTTCGTCGACGAGTACCTGCCGGGCGAGGAGCCGCTCGGCCGCGAGGTCAAGCTCGGGCTCGAGACGAGCGAGGAGCCGTGGCTCACCATCGTCGGCGTCGCGGCGAACGTCGAGCGCTTCGACTTCTTCAACGAGATGTCGCTCGCCAGGCCACCGGTCGTCTACCGGCCCATGGCTCAACAGGCGCCGCGCTCGATGACGCTGCTGGTGCGCACGCGCAGCTCGCTCGCCGACGTCGGCGCCGCGCTCGAGCGCGAGATCCGCGCCACCGATGCGCGCATCCCGGCGCCCAGGTTCGAGAGCATGGACCAAGTGTTTTCGACCGCGTTTGCGCAACCCCGCTTCCGCACGCAGCTCCTCGGCGGGTTCGCGGGCCTCGCGCTCGTCCTCGCTGCCGTGGGCGTCTACGGGTTGCTGATGCGCGCCGTGGCGCGGCGCACGCGCGAGATCGGGATCCGCATGGCGCTCGGCGCCGACCGCGGGCGCGTGCTTCGGTCGGTGTTGCGCCAGGGGATGACGCTCGCGGCGATCGGCATCGCGGCCGGTCTCGCCGCGTCGGCGTACCTCGCGCGGTTCCTCGCGAGCATGCTGTACGGCGTCGACGCGCTCGACGCTCCGACCCTCGCCGCGACGGCTGCCGTGCTCGCTGCGGCGACGCTCGTCGCCGCCTGGGTGCCGGCGCGGCGCGCGACGCGCGTAGATCCGCTCGCCGCGCTCAAAGAAGAGTAGTCGCCGCGCGCGGATCGAGCGGCGGGGCCCGCTCGCGCTACACTGCGCTCCCCCCGGTTTTCGAGAACAAGCTAGTGAGCAAACTCAAGATCAAGTTGATCGTCGGCAGCACGCGCGCAAACCGCTTCAGCGACAAGCCCGCGCAATGGATGTTCGACCTCGCGAAGGCCCGAGCCGACTTCGACCTCGAGCGGCTCGATCTGCGCGACTACGTGCTGCCGTTCTTCGAGGAGCCGCTCCCGCCCGGTTTCGCGAAGGACGACTACTCGAACCCGGCGATCATCCGCTGGCGCGAGAAGATCCGCGAAGCCGACGGGTTCATCGTCTGCACGCCGGAGTACAACCACGGCTATCCCGCGGTGCTCAAGAACGCGCTCGACACCGTGTACCACGCGTGGAGCCGCAAGGCCGTGGCGTTCGTGAGCTGGGGCGGCGCGGGCGGCACGCGCGGCGTCGAGCAGCTGCGGCTCGTCGCGATCGAGCTCGACATGGCGCCCACGCGCACCGCCGTCCATATCGGCAACCCGTGGCTCATCAAGGACGTGAGCCAGATCGACACCGAGCCGAACCGGCAGAGCGCGGCCGCCCTGCTCGACAACCTCGCGTGGTGGAGCGGTGCGCTCAAGGCAGCGCGGGAGCGTGCTACCGCCTGAGCGCCGGATCGGTGTGGCGCGCGGACCTCGGCACGCGATCCCTTCCACGTCGGAAACATTTACAGCCGCCGCAGCGTTTTGCCATAACTGCGGCGACAAGCCGTTGTTTTTATAACGGACCCGTCCTCTGGTTTCGTTCTTGCATGAAGCCGGTCGAAGCCGTCGCTTTGCCGCCATCCGGCCGACAACGACAACAACAACAAGGCCCATTGCCTGAATCCTGCAACGACGAGGTCCGCCACCGTGCTACCGAATCTCAGATCGCCGTCGAGCGTGGCGCTGCCGCGCGCGCGTCTTTCTTTGCTCGCTTCGCTCGCCTGCGCGTGCGCGCTCGCGCAGCCGGCGGCGGCGCAACCGCAGATCGACGGCGTCTGGTCGTCCGTCTTCGACTGGCCGCTGATCGCGGTGCACGCCGCGCTGACGCCGGACGGCCGCGTTCTCACCTACGGCACCGACGGCGCGGGTAAGCAGACCGGCTACTTCATCTACGACGTCTGGGATCCCGCCGCCGGCATGAGCGACGGCCACTTCACGCTCGACAACATGACGCTGACGGACATCTTCTGCAGCTCGCAGGTGATCCTGCCGCAGAGCGGCGAGATCTTCATCGCGGGCGGCGACAACTGGACGGGCACGGGCACCACCAACACCGGCAACAACAACAGCAACCTCTTCGACCCGTTCGCCAACACGCTGGCGCGCTCCGCCAACTTGAATCGCGCGCGCTGGTATTCGTCGTCGACGGTGCTTTTGAACGGCGACGTCTACATTCAGGGCGGCAACGGCGGCGCCGATTTCCCCGAGGTCCGTCAACAGGACGGCGCGTTCCGGTTGCTGACGACGGCGGGCACCGCGAGTCTCGCCGCGACGTTCCCGCGCAACTTCGTCGCGCCCGACGGACGCATCTTCGGCTACGACAACTCCGGCCGGATGTACTACGTGAGCACGGCAGGCACGGGCACGCTCGCCGCGGCCGGCCAGCTCCCGTCCGCCAACGCGGGCTGGACGTCGAGCGCCGCGATGTTCCGACCGGGCAGGATCTTGCAGATGGGCGGCAACTCGAACGCCGCTACCGTCATCGACATCAACGGACCGGTGCCGACCGCCACGCCGACGCAGTCGATGTCGACGCAGCGCCAATGGGTGAGCGCCACAGTGCTGCCCGACGGCAAGGTGCTCGCGACCGGCGGCAGCCAGGTCGAGAACCAGCTGACGGGCGTGAACAACCGCGCGGAGATCTGGGACCCGGCGACGGGCCAATGGCGGCTCGGCACGGCAGGCGTGCCCGCGCGCCTCTATCACTCCTCGGCGCTGCTGCTGCCCGACGCGACGGTGCTCGTCGCCGGCGGCGGCGCACCGGGCCCGCAAGTCAACACGAACGCCGAGATCTACTATCCGCCGTACCTGTTCGACGCGGCCGGTAATTTCGCGGTACGGCCCGCAATCGTCTCCGCGCCCAGCGAGGCGCAAGTCGGCGCCACGCTCGACCTCGAGGTCACGGGCGACGTGCGGCGCGTGACGCTCGTGAAGAGCGGCTCGGTCACCCACAGCGTGAACATGGACCAACGGTTCATCGAGCTGCCGTTCACGGGGTCCGACGGCATCCTCTGGGCGCAGCTGCCGGCGCGCGCGACCGATACGCCGCCGGGCTATTACCACGTGTTCGTGCTCGACGCGGCCGGCGTGCCTTCGGCCGCGAAGATGCTGCGGATCAACGTCGACACGACGCCGAACACGGCCGTCGACTACACCCCGACGATCGGCGGCGCCGGCGGCGGAGCCTTCACGCTGGCGTGCGCTGTCGACGAGGTGCTGGTCGGCGCTCACGGCCGCTACGAAACGTACGTCAATCAGATCGGCCCGGACTGCGTGCGCGTCGATCAGTTCGGTCGCTGGATCGGCGACCCGGTCGCGCGGCCGCTGACCGGCACGCTCACCACCGGCACCGCGTTCAGCAAGCTCTGCCCGCGCGATTTCGCGGTGAGCGGCTTTCGCGGGGCTTCAGGCCAATACGTGAATCAAATCGAGCTTCAGTGCCGCGCGCTCACGTCGAGCGGCGGGCTGACGGGCGCCGGCAGCTACTTGGGCGCGACGGGCACGGGCGGCGCCGCGCAACCGCTGCAGGCTTGCGGCACGGAGAATCCCGTGTATGCGCTCTACGGCCGCTCCGGCTCGTGGCTCGACTCGTTCGGCGTGCTGTGCCGGCCGGGTGCGATCACGCCGATCAGCACGAACTCGATGCCCGTCGTCGCGAATCCGGGTGCGCAAACCTGGATCTTGGGCGCCGGGGTGAACCTACAGATCACGGCCACCGACGGCGACGGCGATGCGCTGACCTTCGGGGCGAGCGGCCTGCCGGCCGGCTTGCAGATCGACGCGGTCGCGGGCCGGATCACCGGCGCACCCGCGGCGTCGGGCGCCGGTCAGGCGCTCGTCACCGCGAGCGACGGCACGTCGACGGGGCTCGCGGTATTCAACTGGACCGTCGCGGCCACGGCGCCGCTCACGGTCGACCCGATGCCGGCGCAGTCGTCGCAGCTTTCCGGCAGCGCGGTCGGCTACACGGCCACGGCCCACGGCGGCGTCAACGCGCGCTACAAGTGGGAGTTCGGCGACGGCTCGCCGGAAACGGCCTACGCCACGTCGCCGTCCACGGTCCACACCTTCACGAGCCCGGGCATCTACTTCGTGACGTTGACTGTCACGGACGATCTCGGCGCGCCCGCCATCCAGCGTTTCGTGCAGACGATTCACCTCGCGCCCACGATGCAGCGCGCCCGCAACTCGACGAACGTGGTCTACGAGCCGCGGACCGGCGCCAACTCGCGGCTCTGGGTGGTGAACCAGGACAACGACTCGGTCAGCGTGTTCGACGCTGTGACCAATGCGCGTCTCGCCGAGATCGCAGTCGGCGCGGCGCCGCGGGCCGTCGCGATCGCGCCCGACGGGCGGATCTGGGTCGTGAGCAACAAGGGCGCGAGCGTCAACATCGTCAGCCCGTCGAGTCTCGCCGTCGTGCAGACCGTGACGTTGCCGCGCGTGTCGCAGCCGTTCGGCATCGTGTTCTCGCCGGTCGTCAATCAGGCGTTCGTGGTGCTCGCCGGCAGCGGCGCGCTGCTCAAGCTCGACGGCACGAGCGGCGCGCAGCTCGGCTCGCTCGCCGTCGGCGCCAACCCGCGTCACGTCGCGATCGACGGCGCGGGCGCGACCGTGTACGTGTCGCGCTTCGTCACGCCGCGGCAGCCGGGTGAGGAGACCGCGACCGTCGCGGCGCAGCTCGACGGCGTCGAAACCGGCGGCGAGGTGCTCGCGATCGACGCGAACGGCATGACGCTGCGGCAGACGATCGTCCTCAAGCACAGCAACAAGCTCGACGCGGAGAACCAGGGCGGCGGCGTGCCCAACTATCTCGGCCCGGCCGTGATATCGCCCGATGGCAAGTTCGCCACCGTGCCCGGGAAGCAGGACAACGTCGCGCGCGGCACGCTGCGCAGCGGCGCCAACTTGAGCTTCCAGAACACGGTGCGTGCGATCAGCTCAAGGCTCGATCTCGCGGCGAACGCCGAGGACTACGCCCGGCGCATCGACCACGACAACTCGAGCGTGGCGAGCGCGGCGATCTACGACGCGCTCGGCGTGTATCTCTTCGTGGCGCTCGAAACGAGCCGCGAGGTCGCGGTCCTCGACGCGCACGGCGGACACGAGCTGTTCCGCATCGACGTCGGCCGCGCGCCGCAGGGCCTCGCGCTGTCGCCCGACGGCCAGCGGCTCTACGTCAACAACTTCATGGACCGCACCGTCGGCGTGTACGACCTGAGCGAGCTCCAGCGCACCGGCCAGTGGACCGCGCCGGCCGTGGCGACGCTCGCGAGCGTCGGCGCCGAGCGGCTCACCGCGACCGTGCTCGCCGGCAAGCGGCTGTTCTACGACGCCCGCGACACGCGGCTCGCGCGCGATCGGTATCTCAGCTGCGCGTCGTGCCACAACGACGGCGGGCAAGACGGCCGCGTGTGGGACCTCACCGGCATGGGCGAGGGCCTGCGCAACACGATCGGCCTGCGCGGCCCCGCCGTCGCGCAGGGCCGGCTGCACTGGACCGCGAATTTCGACGAGGTGCAGGACTTCGAGGGCCAGATCCGCACGCTCGCGGGCGGCACGGGCCTCATGACGGACGTCGCGTTCAACACCGGCACCCGGAGCCAGCCGCTCGGCGACAAGAAGGCGGGATTGAGCGCGGACCTGGACGCGCTCGCCGCCTACGTGGCGTCGCTGAACGAGTTCGCGCCGAGCCCGTACCGAACGTCGTCCGGCGCGCTCACCGCCGAGGCCACCGCCGGCCGCTCGGTGTTCAAGCGCGAGAACTGCGCGGCGTGCCACACCGGCACCGCGTTCACGAACAGCAGCACGAACACGCTGCAGGACGTCGGCACGATCAAGCCGTCGAGCGGCAAGCGGCTCGGCGGGACGCTCACGGGGCTCGACACGCCGACGCTGCGCAGCGTGTGGCAGACGGCGCCGTATCTGCACGACGGCTCGGCGCCGACGCTGTCGGCGGCGATCGCCGCACACTCGGGAGTGGCGCTCACGTCCACCGACCTCGCGTCGCTCGCGGCGTACGTCGGGCAGATCGACGCGTCGGAAGCCACGGCGCCCGTGAACGCCGCGCCCACGATCGTCAATCCCGGCAGCCAATCCGGCATCGTAGGCAAAGCCGTGAGCTTGCAGATCTCGGCGAGCGATGCCGATGGCGACGCGCTGACCTATAGCGCGACCGGCCTGCCCGCGGGCCTCACGATCAACGCTACGACCGGCAGGATCACCGGCACGCCGACCGCCGCAACCGCGCCGAACGTGACCGTGAGGGCCGCGGACGCCCTCGCCACGGCCTCGGCGACGTTCAAGTTCACGATCGTGCAGGACACGACCGCCCCGTCGAAGCCCGGCACGCCGAGTATCACGCTCGTCAGCAATCGGCCGAACCTCACGTGGGCCGCGTCTACCGACAACGTCGCCGTCACCGGCTACATCGTCTACCGCTCGACCAGCAGCGGCTCGCAGGGCTCGGAGATCGCGCGCGTGGCGACCACCACCTACCGCGACACGTCCGCCACCGCGCGGACCTGGTACTACTCGCTGAAGGCCTACGACGCGGCCGGCAACACGAGTGCGCGCTCGGGCAGCACGTCGGTGCGCGTCCGATGAGCGCGCGAACGAGAATCCTCGTAGCCGCGCTCGCGGCCGGCGCGCTGCAAGCGCTCTACGCACCCGGCGTGTCCGCCGACCTGCCCGCGTACGATCGCGTGCGCGTGCTCGCGGCGCCCAGGCCGATCGGCGATGCGGCGCTCACGGACCAGAACGGCGCCGAGTTCCGGCTCGCGAGCCTCCGCGGCAAAGTCGCGTTCGTCCTGTTCGGCTTCACGAATTGCCCGGACGTTTGCCCGTTGTCGATGGAGCGGCTGCGGCAACTGCAGGCGAGCGGCCAGCTCGACGGCGCGCCCGTGAGCTACGTGCTGATCAGCGTCGACGGCGAGCGCGACACGCCGGAGGCGCTCACCGCGTTCCTCGCGAAATACTCCACCGACTTCGTGGGCCTCACCGCCGATCCGGCCCGCGTCAAGCCGATCGCCACACAGTTCTCGGCGGCGTTCTTCAAGGGCGCGCACGTCGGCCACGACGGCGGCTACGACGTCGCGCACTCGCCGCAGATCTTCGTCGTCGACCCGGACGGGAATCTGCGGGCCGAGCTCTACGGCGCCTCGCTGGAGGCGATGAGCGGCGTCGCGCACGCACTGCTCGAAGAGACGAAGCGCTAGCGCTCGGTGAAGCGCTTGTTCCGGCCCGCTGAGCGGCCGGCGACGCAGTAACGTCGCGCCGCCACGCGACGCACCAAAATCGCGCAAATCGGCCGGGCCGAGGACGGGGTGCGCGCGGTACCACGGCTAGTCCGAACCGGAACCCGTGCTTGCCCCCGTCTAAGTCCCAGGGAGGCGGCTTGGCCTAGAGAATCGAGCCGCCACGAGGCGCATGCACCGTGGTCACCTTATTTCGCGAAGCTCATTCGCGCAGGCTTGCTGCGCCGTCGCGCTTGCCTGGCCGGCGTGCGCCGCGGCCGCGGATTCGGGGCACGACATCCACTACCTGGCCGAGCACGTCCCGGAAAGCGGCATGGACGCCCACTACCAATCGCTGCCGTGGCCGGCCGGACCGCTGACGCGCGGCCAATGGCAAACGTCGCTCGACGTCTCGCACGCGTCCACCCGCACTGAGTTCATCGACCTCGACGGCTCGATGCTCGCGTTCGCGGTCGCGACGGGCGCGAGCGAGCGTTGGGGCTACGAGCTCATCGGCTTCGACAGCGAGATGCAGATCTCGGGCGGCGGCGGCCGCGCGGTGCTCGGCGCCGGCTTTCTCCCTGGCGTGCCCCTGCACGTGCCGGAGCTCGCGGAGTATCCGGCGGCGCGCGGAACCTTGCGCCAGTTCGGCATCGGCGCCGCCGCCGTGCGCGAGGGCCGCGCGCGGTCGCCGAGCTCGGCGCAAGTCATCGTCGGGGTGCTGCTCGAGCAAGTGGACGTGTCCGGCTTCGAGCTCGACTACCGGTTGCTCGCCGGTCCCGACGCGGGGGTCACCGGCATTCTGGATCACAGCAGTCGGGCGGCGTTCCTCACGCCGTTCGTCGGGTGGCAGCAGACGCGCCCGCTGTCGCGGCGCTGGGACTGGTCGCCGCGCGCGCTGTTCGCGATGCCGGTGCCGGCCGGCGACTTCGACGCGCGCCTCTTAGGGCCGGGCTTCGACGTGTCGACCCGGGCCGGCGGCTCGCCGCTCAAGATCGGCGACGGTTTCGCTACGTTCGGCTTGGCGCTCACGCATCGGCCGTCGGGCCTCGAGATCGATCTCGGCGGGATGCTCTTTTTCGCGGTCGCCGAGCACATGAGTCATCCCGGCGTCGATCGAGCGGTGTTGACGCACGTGGCGTGGCGCCGGCGCGGCGGGCAGCGATGAGGTTGTCGGCTTCGACCGTCTGGAGCGCGGCGCTCTTCAGCGCGGCGTTCCTCGCGGACGGCGCGGCGCGCGCGCAAGACGCGGCAGAGCCCGCGGCGGACAGCGCCGCCGAAGCGGTCGCGGCGATGCCGACACGCGCCGAGCTCGAGAGCCGCGGCACGACGATTCGCGCGATTACCGTCATCGTCGACAACGTCTTCGACCCGAGCAACCCCAAGGAGAACAAGCGCCTCTATCGGTGGGCGAACAAGATCCACATTCCGACTCACGACAACGTCGTCCAGAACTTGCTGCTGTTCGACGTGGGCGACAGGTTCGAAGGCCGGCTGCTCGACGAGACGGCGCGCACGCTGCGCGAGCGCCCGTACCTGTCTGCGGCCGTGGTCGAGCCGCGCAACTACGATCCGCTCACGAACAGCGTCGAGATCGAGGTCCGCGTGCGCGACTCCTGGACGTTCGCCCCGGAGATCAAGTTCAGCCGCACCGGCGGCGCAAACAAATGGGGCGTAGGGTTCGCGGACAACAATGTGTTCGGCACCGGCAAGGACATCACGGTCAAGTACACGCACGACATCGACCGCGACGAGACGCAGCTCGGCTACATCGATTCGAACGTCATGGGCAGCCACGTGGGCTTGAGCGCTTGGCACGTGAACGCCAGCGACGGTTACCGGCACGCGCTCGGCGTCGGCCGGCCGTTCTATTCCCTCGACACGCGCTGGTCGAGCGAGGGCAGCATCGTCGACCTGGAGCAGGTCGATTCGATGTACGACCGGGGCGAGGTCGTCGACGAGTTCCAGCACGACGTCCGCGAGCTGCATTTCGGCGCGGGCGTGTCGAACGGCGTGGTGAATCGGCGCACGCGGCGCTGGTTGTACGGCGTCACGTCGATCGAAGACACGTTCCGGCCGACGTTCGACCACCCGCAGCCGACGCTCCTGCCCGAGAACCGCAAGCTCGTGTTCCCGTGGATCGGCGTGCAATGGGTGGAGGACGACTACCGCGAGATGTCCGAGCTCAACGACATGGGCCGAACCGAGGACATCTCGCTCGGCCTGAATCTGAGCATGAGCATCGGTTTCGCAAAGAAGGGCTTCGGCTCCGACCGCGACGCCACCGTGTTCCGCGCGGATACGGCGCTCGGCTGGGAGCCGGGCGGGTCCGGTCGGCTGCTGATGCTCACCGCCGGCGGCGCCACGCGCGACGAGAACGACGGTCTCCACAACTCCACGGCTTACGTCGGCGCGCGCTACTACCGGCGCAACCTCGAGAAGCACCTGTTCTCCGTGACCCTCCAGGGGCTCGCGGGCAGCAACCTCGACGCCGAGAAACAGGTGCTGCTCGGCGGCGACAACGGCCTGCGCGGCTATCCGCTGCGTTATCAGGCGGGCACCGGGCGCGCGTCGCTGTCGGTGGAGGAGCGCTTCTACACGGACTGGTATCCGTGGCGGCTGTTCCGCGTGGGTTGGGCCGCGTTCTTCGACACGGGCCGCGTGTGGGGCACCGATCCGCGCGCGCAGCCGAGCCTGGGCACGCTCAACGATCTGGGGATTGGGCTGCGGCTCACGTCGCCGCGCGGGGCCGGTCGATCGGTGCTGCACATCGACCTCGCGTTTCCGTTGAACGGCGACCCGACTATCGACAACGTGCAGCTCGTGGTCGAGAGCAAGGGGTCGTTCTAGCTCGGTCGCGCGTGCCGGTTTTGTCCGTCGCAGTGACGATCGCGACGTATACTCGTGCGCTCGGGGGATCCGCGTGCGCCGGCGAGGCGCGCGGGATTGGACAAACACAAGGAGCAACCGATGAACCTTCGCCGCACCCTATTCAGCACCTCCGTCCTCTGCCTGACCGCGGCGATCGCCCACGCGCAGGCGCCGTCGGATCTCGATGCGCAATCGCGCGCGCGCCTGCCGTACATCCAGCGCAAGGACGCGGGCGAAGGCGCGAAACGCCTGTTCGACATCTTCGTGCGCAACAGCAACGCGCCCACCGATACGCTGAGCGGCCCGCTCGCGTTCGCCGCGTACAACGTTCCGGTCGCTACCGCGCTGCTCGACCTGCACGACGGCGCCGTCGGCAAGGGCACGCTCAACGCTCACGTGCGCGAGCTCGCGATCCTCGTCGCGTGCCGCGAGACCAACTTCAACTTCGAGTTCAACGGCCACGAGCCCGCCGCGGTGAAGGCCGGCGTCGACCAGAAGGCGATCGACGCGGTGCGCACCAACGGCGCGCTCATGGGCCTCGACGAGGCCGACGCCGCGGTGATCCGCTTCGGCCGCGAGCTGCTGCGCGACCGCAAGATGAGCTCGGCCACGTTCGCGAAGGCGAAGCAGCTGTTCGGCGATCACGGCGCGATGGACTTGGTCGCGGTGATGAGCACCTACGCCGTCAGCGGCTTCTACGCTATCGCGGTCGACGAGCACCCGGCCGCGGGTCAGGCCAGCTTGCCGCCGCTGCACTGAGGCAACCCGGCGGACTTCGCGCCGGCGGCAGCGTCCGCCGGCGCGTTTCAGCGCCCCGTCATCCGCTCCAGGTGCTCGGGATAGCGCGCGCCCTGCACGTCGACCTTCGCCGCCGCGCTCTCGATCTCGGCAAGATCCGCGGCCGTGAGCTCGACCGCCGCGGCCCCGAGGTTTTCGTCCAAGCGCTCGAGCTTGCGCGTGCCGGGGATCGGCACGATCCACGGCTTCTTCGCGAGCAGCCACGCCAGCGCGAGCTGCGCCGCGGTGGCGTTCTTTTTCGCGGCGAGCTTGCCGAGCAGTTCGACCAGCACCTGGTTCGCCTTGCGCGCCTCGGGCGTGAAGCGCGGCACGATGTTGCGGAAGTCGGTCTTGTCGAACTTCGTGCTCTCGTCGATCTTGCCGGTGAGGAACCCCTTGCCGAGCGGGCTGAACGGCACGAAGCCGATACCGAGCTCCTCGAGCGCCGGCAGCACGTCCTGCTCGGGCTTGCGCCACCACAGCGAGTACTCGCTCTGCACGGCGGTCACGCGCTGGATCGCGTGCGCGCGGCGAATGGTTTCGACGCCCGGCTCGGACAGGCCGAAGTGCTTCACTTTGCCTTGCTCGACGAGATCGCGCACGGCGCCGGCGACGTCCTCGATCGGCACGTCCGGGTCCACGCGGTGCTGGTAGAGCAGGTCGATCGCGTCCACTCCGAGCCGCTCGAGCGACGCTTCCGCGACCTCCTTGATGTGCTCGGGCCGGCTGTTCAGGCCGGTCTGCTTGCCGTCGCGATCGAAGCCGAAACCGAACTTGGTTGCGATGATCACCTTGCCCTTGAACGGCGCCAGCGCTTCGCCGACGAGCTCCTCGTTGATGAACGGCCCGTAGACCTCGGCCGTGTCGAAGAACGTGACGCCGCGCTCCACGGCCGCGCGGATCAGCGCGATCATCTCGCGTTTGTCGGAGGGCGGGCCGAAGCCGAAGCTCATGCCCATGCAGCCCAGGCCGAGCGCCGAGACTTCGAGGGTGCTGTTGCCGAGCTTGCGTTTCTGCATGGTCCCGCTCTGCGCGCCGCGCGCGCTCAGGCCTTGCGCGCCCGCTTCGGCACGAACGCGAGGAACCGCCGCGAGTTGTCGACCATGATCCGTTTCAGCGTCGCGTCGTCGGCGCCCGCCGCCTTGAGCTTCGGCAAGAAATTGGTGACCGGCCGACCGTAGCCTCTAGACGCGTCGCCGGAGATCAGCACGTGGTCCGCGAAGCCCGCCTCCAGCAGCGCAAGCACGAGCGGCACGACGTTGGCGTCGCCGTTGCCGCCCTGGCGGTCGAAGCCCACGAACCCGCCGCGCCGGCAGATCGTCTTGTGCACGTAGACGTTCGGGTCGTTCAAGTTGCCGAGGTGGCCGATGCAGACCCGCTTGGGATCGACGCCCGCGTCCTCGAGGATGTCGAGCTGCTCGAGCGCCGACTTACCGGGAATGCCGGTGTGCGTGAAGATCGATAGGTTGGTGGCGACGTGCGCCTTGCCGACCGCGCGGAACACCTTGCGCTCAACCGCCGTGATCTCGTCCCACGAGCCGATCTCGCCGAACACGCCGGCGGGATAGGTGTCGGCCTGGCGCACGAGCGCGCGGACGAGCTGCTCCTCGCTCGTCGTAGCGACCTCTTTGGGATAGAACGGCTCGGTGTAGAAGCCCGCGCCCTTGACGACGGGCAGTCCGGACTTCATCGCCGCCGCGCGGATGAAGTCGAGGTCCGCGCCGGCGCCCTCGAGGCCCGCGTCGACGATGCACGCGACACCGTCGCGCTGCGCGCTGCGGAGCTCCTCGGTCATGAGGGCGACGTCGCGCATCGGGTCGTTGGCCGGTGGCGGCGGCGGAGCCGCGGGCCGCTGCGTCGGCGGCGCGCCCTGCGCGGTGAGCACGGCCTGGGCCGCCGCGCGGAACCGGTCGCTGAAGTCCGGCCCGAGCGACAGGTGCTCGTGGAACAGCGTGGCGCCGCCCGCGAGGTCCTCCGGCGCGTAGTCCTTGAACAGCGTGCGGATCACCGCGCCCTTCGGGAACGCCGGCGCTTGCGCCGAGCCCCTCGATGGAACCAGCGCCGCGACGGCGAGGCCGCCCACCCACCGCAACGCCTCGCGGCGCGTCAAAGTCGCCATGCAAAGATCCCCCGTGTAACGGCGAAGGGAAACTAGGATGCCGTCACTGCCGTCGTCGACACAAGCATGGCGTCGCGCGTCCTCGTTCCGACGGCATTGACACTAGCGCTACACCGGCTATAGCGTATGTGGCTATGACGAATATAGACACCGGGATGCTCGAGCGCGAGCTCAAGAAGGGCGCAGCCGAGCTCATGGTCCTGTCGATCGTCGAAGCGCGTGCGAGGCACGGCTACGAGATCGGCAAGCTCATCGAGAGCAACTCCGGCGGGCAGCTGAAGTTTCACGTCGCGTCGCTCTACCCCTTGCTCTACCGCTTGGAAGAGCGCGGTTGGCTGCAGGGTCGGTGGGTCGAGAAACCCGGACAACGGCGGCGCCGTTTCTACAGCCTCACGAAGGCGGGCCACGCCGCCCTCGCCCGGCAGCGCGACACGTGGAAATCGTTCGTCCACGCGATGAGCCTCATCACCGGAGTCGGCCATGCATGAGTGGTCTCTGCTCGTGCGTCCGCACCTCGCTTCGTTGCAGATGGACCCGGCGCGCGAGGCGGAGATCGTCGAAGAGATATCGCAGCACTTGGAGCAACGCTACGAAGAGCTTCTTGCGGGCGGAGCGACGGAAGACGCGGCGCGCCGCCTACTCACGCAGGAGCTCCGAGAGTCCGACGCTCTGTCCGCGCAGTTGGCCCCGCTTCGTCAGGCGCACGCCCCTCGACCTATCGGTCCGAGCGCGCCGCGAGGCCGCCTGCTCGACGGCCTGTGGCGCGATCTGCGAATCGCCGTTCGCGCTCTGCGGAAGTCTCCGGGTTTTGCGGCGGCAGCGGTGCTGACCCTCGCGCTGGCGATCGGCGCGAATACGGCCATCTTCAGCATCGTCGACGCCGTGTTGCTCGATCCGCTCGGTTTTCCGGATTCGGATCGCCTCGTCTCGATTCGCGCGACGGCGCCGGGCTCCGATCTACCCGGCGAATTCGAGCCCGCCGGCGAGTTCTACCTGCAGTACAAGGATGCCAAGGCTCTCGAGGATCTCGCTTACTACAACATGATCCAAACCACGATGCGCGCCGACGACAACGTGGAGCGGCTCTTCATTGCGAGCGTTTCCGCGTCGCTGTTCTCGACGCTGCGCGTCAAGCCGTTGATCGGTCGGCTGCCCACCGAAGCCGACGAGACCGGACAAGTGGTCGTGCTGAGTCACTGGCTCTGGATGGCATGGTTCGCGGGCGACCCTGCGGTGCTCGGCCGCACCGTCGACATCTCCAACGGGCAGAGAACCGTGATCGGCGTCATGGGGCCGGAGTTCCGGTTTCCGGAGGAACAAGCCGCAGTCTGGCTCAACAGTCGCCTGGCGCCGTCGATCACGCCGGGAAACTTCGGCGTCAGTCTCGTCGGCAGGCTGGCGCCTGGCGCCGATCGCGCCCAATTGATACCGGAGCTCGCGGCGTTGGCGCAACGCCTGCCGGAGCGGTTCGGCGGCTCGGCGGCCTATGCGCGGATCATCGAGCGCCATCAGCCGGTCGTGCGGTCGCTCGAGGAATGGCTCGTCGGCGGCGTAAAGCGGCCGCTGTGGATTCTCATGGGCACGGTCGGCATCGTGCTCGCGATCGCTTGCGCGAACGTGGCGAATCTCCTGATCGTCCGCGCCGAGAGCCGGCGCAAGGACACCGCCGTGCGCCGCGCGCTCGGGGCGGGGCGCGCCGCCGTGATCCGTTCGCAAATCGCCGAGGCGGTGGTGCTCGCCACGGCCGGAGGCGTCGCGGGCTTGGTTCTTGCGTGGGTCAGCTTGCCGCTGCTCGTTCGCGCCGCTCCGGAGAACATTCCGAGGCTCGGGGCCGCCGGAATCGATTCCGCCGCGCTATTGTTCTGCGCGGGCGTCGCTATCGTCGCCGCGCTCTTGTCCGGACTCCTGCCGGCAATCCGGTTCTCGGGTTTCGAGATCGCCGACGGCCTACGCGACCAGCGCGGCGGGGGATCGAGGCGCGACCGTCATTGGGTGCGCGATGCGCTCGTGGTCACGCAGACGAGCGCGGCGCTCGTTCTCCTGATCGGTTCGGGCCTGCTGTTCCAGAGCGTCCGCGAGCTTCGAGGCGTCGATCCCGGATTCGAGACGCGCGACATCTTTACGTTCCAAACCGCACCCGATTTCAGGGCGATGGGCGTGACCGACGGTCCAAGCGCCGCCCGGTTTCACTACGACTTCATGGACCGGCTCGCCGCGTTGCCGGGGGTGCAGTCGGTGGGTCTCGTCGACACGCTTCCTTTGGACGAAGGCGCGCGGCTGCGAACTTTCGCGACGGAGAATACCGGCGCGGGCGCTACGGAGCCGCTGCTGCGGATGACGTTTGCCAGCGGAGACTACTTCCAGACGATGGGCATTCGGCTGCTCGGCGGCAACTATTTCCCGCGCAATGCCGAGCCGTCGCCCAACGTCGGTGCAATCGTCAGCAAGTCCGCGGCCGAAACGCTTTGGCCGGGCGAGGACCCGCTGGGGAAGCGGCTGCGCCCGGCGGGCACGCGCGCGCCGGTGGACTGGCTCACCGTCACCGGCGTCGTCGAGGACGTGATGCTGAACGATTTCAGGCAGGAGACGCCGGATCCGCTCATCTATCTACCGCTCGTGGGCCAGACAGCTGCGAGCTGGGTGGTCGGCACTCCGGCGTACGTCGTCAAATCGCCGCGCGCGGAATCGATCGCTCCCGAGATCCGCGGGCTCATCCGCGAATTCGCGCCGAGCGCGCCGATGTATCGAGTATTCACGATGGATGGACTCGCGGCGCGCACGATGGCCGACTTGTCCTTCACGATGCTGACGCTCGCGATCGCGGCGGCGCTCGCAATGATTCTAGGCGCCGTCGGCATCTACGGCACGCTGTCGTACATGGTGTCGCAGCGCGTTCGGGAGATCGGTATTCGCATGGCGCTCGGCGCCGGTGCGAGCCAGGTGCGCCGCATGATCGTGACCCAGGGCGGCCGCATCGTCCTGATCGGCGTGGCCGCCGGCGTCCTCGCCGCGCTCCTAGTAACGAGGCTCCTCGACAGCTTGCTGTTCCGCGTTCCGGCCAGCGACGCGCTGACCTTCGTCGGCATGTCGGTTTTCGTGGTCGCTATCGCCCTGTTGGCGAGCTACCTGCCCGCACGTCGCGCCTCGTCGGTGGATCCTCTGATCAGCTTGCGTACTGAGTGACGGAAGCAGAAACGCCAGCGCGTCCGCGCACGGCTCGCTGACTTTGAGAGCGAGCAGCTCGTCCGCGCGCGTCTTGCCGAGATTCACTGCCGCGATCGGCTTGCTCGCGGCGGCCATCGCGGCAGCGAAGCGGTAGCCCGAGTAGACCATCAACGACGAGCCCACGATCAGCATGGCGTCGGCGCGCTCGACAGCCGCCATCGCCGTGCTCACGCGCTCCCTCGGCACGCTCTCGCCGAAGAACACGACGTCGGGCTTGAGCACCCCGCCGCAGGCGTCACACGCGGGCACGGCGAAGTCCGCGAACGCCACGCCGTCCAAGTCGGCATCGCCGTCGGGCGCGTCCGCGGCGTCGAGCTCCGCAAACGCGGGATTGCGCGCGAGCAGCTCCGCTTGAACTTGCGCGCGCGGCGAGCGTTTCTCGCAGCTCAGGCAGCGCACGACGTCGACGCGTCCGTGCAGGTCGATGACGTTGCGGCTGCCGGCCGCTTGATGCAGGCCGTCGACGTTCTGCGTGACGAGCTGCTCGATGCGGTCCAGGCGCTCGAGCGCCGCGAGCGAGCGATGCGCGTCGTTGGGGCGCGCGGCGCTCATTCGCCGCCAACCGACGAGGCCGCGGGCCCAGTAGCGCTTGCGCGTGTGCTCCGCCGCGAGGAACGCCTGCAGCGTCACCGGCGGGGAGCGCTTCCAAGTGCCGTCGGCGTCGCGATAGTCGGGGATGCCCGAGCCGGTGCTGCAGCCGGCGCCCGTGAGCACGAACAGCCGCGGGTGCCGCGCGATGAAGGCTTCGAGCGGGCGGGCGGTCATGCTCCGCGCTACCGCGAGGCAGCGGCCGCGTTCGTCGCCGCCGGCGGGGCCGCGGCGGCGTGCCGCCGCCTGAGCTGCCCGCAGCCCGCCTCGACGTCCTGGCCCGCCGAGCGGCGCACCTTCGCGAGCACGCCGCGGTCGTAGAGATAGCGGGTCATCTCGGCCGCGCGGCGCCACGACGGGCGCCGGTAAGGAACGCCTTCCACGGTGTTGTACGGGATGAAGTTCATCACCGCGTACTTGCCCGCGAGCAGTCGCGCGATGCCCTCGAGCTCGTCGTCGCCGTCGTTGACGCCTTCGAGCAGCGTCCATTGATACTGCGTCGGATACTTGGTCGCGCGCGAGTATTCGTCGGCGAGCTCGACGAGCTCCGCGGGCTCGATGCGCGGCGCGCGCGGCAGGAGCTCCGCGCGCAGCGCGGCCTTGGTCGTATGCAGTGACAGCGCGAGCGCGGGCTTGATGCGCTCGTGCGGCAAGCGCTCGAAGACGCGGCGGTCGCCGACAGTCGAGAAGACGAGGTTCTTGGTGTTCAAGTCGCCCTCGCTGCCGAGGAGATCGAGCGCCTCGAGCACGTTGTCGAGGTTGTGCGCGGGCTCGCCCATGCCCATCAGCACGACGCGGCGGATCGGCCGCCGCGCCCGCGCGAGCGCGACCTGCGCCACGATCTCGGCGCTGCGCAGCTGCCGGCGCAGCCCGTCGCGCCCCGTCATGCAGAAGGTGCAGCCGACCGCGCAGCCGACCTGCGTCGACACGCACACGCCGTCGCCCGGCAGGAGCACGCTCTCGATCGTCTGACCGTCGCCGAGCGCGAGCAGCAGCCGCGCGGAGCCGTCGGCGCCCGGGTGCTCGGCGCTCACGGCGACTAGCGAGTCGAACAGGCGTTGCAGCGTGGGCAGCTCGGCGCGCAGCCGCTTCGGAAACCCCGAGTCCTCACGCTTCGCGAACGCGTCGAGTGCGAGGCCGCGGCACCACGCGCGCAGCGCGAGCGTCTCGTGCCGCGGGCGCGCCCCGGCCGCGCGCAGCGCTTCGCGCAGAGTCTTCAACGGGCCTCCGCGGGCGCGGAGGCACCGGACGAACGTCGGCTCTCGTGGTCGGGATGTCTCATGGCTCGGGCTCGCTCGGGGGAGCGCAGTTTAACGCAGCCGCCGGCTTCGAGCCCCGCGCGAAGCGGTCAGTCCCGTAGCGTCTTCGCCGGATCGAGCCTGAGAATGCGGAGCGCGGGCAGCACGCTCGCGACTGCCGCGACCACGAGCAGGAAGCCGGCGACGCCGGCGAACGTGGCCGGATCGTGGCTCCCGACGCCCCAGAGCAGCGAACGCGAGTCGAGCACCGTGACCGCGGCCCAAGAGAGCCCGAGGCCGGCGGCCGCCCCGAGCGCGGCGACGGCGACGCCGGACAGCGCGACGCCGCGTACCGTTCGAGCCGCGGTCGCGCCGAGCGCCATACGCACCGCGAGCTCGCGCCGGCGCTCGGTCACCGTGTGCGCGACGAGCCCGTAGATTCCGACGGCCGACAACAGGAGCGCGGCGCCCGCCAATACGCCCACGAGCACCATCAACAGCTGCTGCGTGGCCGTCGCGTCGTCGCGGACGTCGGCGAGCGGCCGCACGCGCCCGACCGGCAGCAGCGGGTCGACGGAGCGGATGGCCTCGCGCAGCGCCGCCTCGGCGGCGCGGGGGTTGCGCGCGCGCACGGTCCACGCCGGCGAGAACCACACGTGTAGCCGCATGTAACCGTCGGGGGTTTGCGCGGCCGGCAGATACACGAGTGGCCCGCTAGTCAGCGGCCCCTCGAGCATGCCGGGAACGTGCAATCCCGAGCCCGACACTTTCACATCGCCGACGATGCCGACGATCTCGCGCTCGGCGTCTGCGATGCGGATCCGGCGGCCGACGGGATTCTCGCCGTTCGCCGCGAGGTCGACGAAGGCCTGGCTCACGACGACGACGGCCGGCGCGGAGGAAGTGTCCGTATCGCCGAGCATCCGCCCCAAACGAAGCGGGATGCGCAGCGTCGCGAAGAAGCCCGGCGTGGCGTACATCACGTTGACGGTTCTCGGTCCGGTCGGCGCCGCTTCGTCCGCGAACGCAAAGCCATCGTTCAGCAGCCGGCGGTACGGCAGCTCGAGCGACACGCCCGCCGACTCGATGCCCGGCGCTGCCTCGATGCGGCGCACGGACTCGTCGAACAACCGGTTCATCTTCGCAGCGGAGTCGTAGCGGGCATCCTGGAGCGACACGCTCGCGGTCGCCACGTGCGAGGCGTCGAATCCGGGCTCGAGCGTGCGCAGGTTGACGAACGTTCGGAGGAGCAGGCCGGTGACCACGAGCAGCACGACGCCGAGCGCGATCTCGGCGCCCACGAGCCAGCGCCGCGCCCCGCTGCGCGCGCCACCGGCGACGCCGCGCGCGCCGCCCTCGGCAAGAGCAGCGTTCAAGTCGAGACGGCCGGCTTGGAGCGCGGGGAACAGCCCGAAGAGGAGGCTGGTCGCGAGCGCCAAACCCGCGGTTACCGCGAGCGCCCGCACATCGAGCCGCGCTCCGCTCCATTCCGCGAACGTGTTCGCACCGAGCGCCCCGAGAGCCGCCAGCGCGACGTAGCCGACGAGCAGCCCGAGCACCCCGCCGGCGACGGCGAGCACCAGGCTCTCGACGAACACCTGGCGCACGACGTCGCTGCGCCCGCAGCCGAGCGCCATGCGCGTCGCGAGCTCCTTGCCGCGACTTCGTGCGCGCGACAGCAGCAGCGCGGCCAAGTTGACGCACGCGATGAGGAGCACCGCGCCGACGGCGGCGACGAGAGTCAACAGCGGCTTCTCGGCGCCCGCCGTGAGCGCTTGCTGCAGCGGAACGAGCGAGAAGCGGCCCGTAGGTTGGGCCTCCGCCCAATTTCGGCCCATGAGGCGCCGGAAGTACTCGGCGTCGAGCGGCGGCAGCACGGCGAGCGCCTCGGACCACGTGTGGCCCGGCCCGACACGGGCGATGACGGCGTAGTTGGCGCCGCCGCCTTCCCCGGTTCGAGAGGGGCGCACCGGCGTCCAAACGTCGACGTCGCGGCTCAAGCTGCGGAACCCTTCGGGCATCACGCCGACGATCTCGTGAGGCTCGCCGCGTAGCAGCACGCTCTTGCCCACGGCGTTGCGATCGCCTTGCAGCAGGCGCTGCCAGAGTCCGTAGCTCACCACGGCCACGGCCGGACCTCCGGCCCGATCCTCGTCCGCCGAAAACTCGCGGCCGATGAAGGGTGCGACGCCGAGCACGCGGAAGTATCCGGCGCTCACCCGCTCCTGTCCGACCGAGGACGCCGCCCCGTCGACCGACAGGTTGACGTCGTGCCCGAAGTTCTCGCCGAACAGCGCGCCGGCGGTGATTGCGACGTCGATTGCCGTCGCGCCGTCGCGCAGCGTCTCCCAGGTGGTGCCGTCGTGCGACTCGACGGCACGTTCACCCCGCGCCGTCTGCACATCCACGTCGACGTACGCGAGCCCGTCGGGTTGCGGATAGGGCAACGGTTTGATCAGGATCTCGTCGGCCAGGCTGAAGACCGCGGTGTTCGCGCCGATCACGAGCGCGAGGGTGATGAGCGCGGTCGTCGTGAACGCCGGCGAGCGGCGCAGCACGTGCACGGCGTGGCGAAAGTCTCGGACGAGCGCAGATGGCGTCATTGCTGGCATCTCCGATGACCGACGGCCGAGTATACGGCGAACGTCGCGCCGATTGCGGCGCAGGCTCGGCGACGCGCGCTCAGCTGGCCCGTTCTCGAAGCAACTTCCGGAGCGCCGCGGTCGTCTCCGCTCCGTAGCGTGCTGCGACTGTTTCCAAAAGGGGCATATCGAGAACCGCTCCGGCGGCCACGAGCGCAAATTCGGCGTCCGCGAGATCCTGAGGGCCATGCGCGAAGAGCTTCATCGCGATAAAGTCTTCGACGCCGACAACGCGCAGCTGCTCTCCTTGAAAGGACACGTCGAGCGTGCGCGTGAATGCCTTCGGATCGAATCCCCGGAGACCCACCAGCAGGTCGACGCGGTTGCCGAATGCATCACCTACGGCCAAGACGGCGGCGATCGGATCGTCAGAATCGCCGTGCCGCAATTCCGTCTCGAGCCCGCTCGCTTGCAAGCGCTTCTCCAGATCGCCGAGCTCGCGCGTCGACAGGGCGAGAACCGCGTCCGCGTCCACGCTCGCTCGCACCACGCCATGGACCGACGCCGCCATCGCTCCTACGACCGCGTACCGCACCTTCGCGCTCGTCAGGGCGTCGATGACGTCGAGCAAAAGGAGCGCCGACTCGCCCGGTCTCTGCGCTCTCATCGGCGCGACCGCGCGGGCTTCTCACGGCCGCGCCGGCCGGCAGCGTAGAGATCGAACATCAGCCGGCAGTGGACGAGATAGGCCTCCAGTCGCTGTCCGGGCGTGAGGCGTTGATGCGAGGCCAGCAATGACCTCTTAGATGCGGCAGCGAGCTTGGATTGCATGCACGCGATTGTAGCGAACGCCATGACGCCCGGCACGAGCACCGGCGCACGCGAGGCTACGCTGCCCGCGAAGGTAGCGTTCCGTAGCCTTGGCTGAACGCGCCGGCTCCGGCCGGTTCACGGCGCGATGACTTTGACCACGTAGTAGTCGATCGAGCCCGCCACCTCTTTGAACCAGTGGGGCACGCCGGCCGGGATCACCATGACGTCGCCCTTGGTCAGCCGCTGCGCCTGGCCGCCCTTGATGTCGGTGCCGCGTTGCTGACCCGGACCGGTGACGCTGCCGCCGACCATCGCGCCGCCGGTGACGATCGTCGCCGAGCCGTCGAGCACGTAGAACGTGTCGGTTTCCTTGTCGTGAACCTCGACCATGCCGGGCTCGGTTCGGTGCGCGACCGTGATCGATAGGTTCGGCGCCGTGACCAAGCCGCCGCCCTTCGCGACTTGCTCGTGGCCGATGAACGTGACCTTCGAGTCTTCCGCGGCGCCCGACGAGGCGGCCGACAGCAACAGTGTTGCCGCAACGATGATCCGCTTCACGATGTGCCCCCGTTGAGTGACGCGGGGATCATACTCCGTCCGCCGCGCGCCGCGATTCGAGCTACCTCCACGCGTCCGTCCCCGCGCGGCGCGCGGCATGACTGGACCCGCGGCCGTTCGGTCGCTATGTCGCCCGACAACCGTCGTGCGCTAGGCTGGCGGCACCGTGCGCGTCCTACTCCTCACACCGCCGATGACCCAGCTCAACACGCCGTACCCCGCGACGGCGTACCTGACCGGGTTCCTGCGCCTGCACGCTGCCGACCTCGGGCTCGCGGTCACGCAGGCCGACGCGTCGCTCGGGTTGTTCCTGCGCCTCTATTCCGCGCCGCTCGTCGCGCGGCTGGCCGACGAGCTGCGTGGCCGCGCGCGCACGACGGCGCGCGGCGCGCCGATGCCGCCGTCGATCGCGCACTTCCTCGCGCACGCGCAACGTTACGTCGACACGGTGGAGCCCGCGATTCGTTTCCTGCAGCGCCGCGACCCGAGCCTCGCGCTGCGCATCGTCGGCCGCGCGTTTCTGCCCGAGGGCCCGCGCTTCGCTCACTTGCAGCCGGCCGCGCACGCCGCGCTCGACGAGCGGCTCAACGCCGCGTTCGGCACGCTCGGCACCACCGAGCAGGCGCGTTACCTCGCGAGCCTCTACGTCGACGACCTCGCCGACGTTTGGCGCGACGGTATCGACCCGCGCTTCGAGCTCGCGCGTTACGGCGAGCGGCTTGCCGCGAGCGCGCCGTCGTTCGATCCGCTGCACGCGGCGCTCGAGAGCGGCGAGCCCACGCTCGTCGACGCCACGCTCGACGAGCTCGCGCGCGAGCTGGTCGCGGACCACGCGGCCGACGTCGTCGCGATCACCGCGCCGTTTCCCGGCAACGTCTACGGCGCGTTCCGGATGGCGCGCGCGATCCGCGCCGCCGCGCCGAAGGCGACGCTCGTGCTCGGCGGCGGCTGGGTGAACACCGAGCTCCGGCGCTTGAGCGAGCCCCGCGTGTTCGACTACTTCGACTACGTCACACTCGACGACGGCGAGCGGCCGATGCTCAATCTACTCGGTCGTCTCGTCGGCAAGAGCGCGCCCCTCGTGCGCACCTATGTGCGCAAAGGCGGCGAGGTCGCACTCGAGACCGACGCGGCCGCGCACGACGTCCCGCAGCGCGACACCGGTATCCCGACCTACGACGGCCTGCCGCTTAGCCGCTACGTGTCCGTGATGGAGATGCTGAACCCGATGCATCGCCTGTGGTCGGACGGCCGCTGGAACAAGATCACGCTCGCGCACGGCTGCTACTGGAAGAAGTGCACGTTCTGCGACGTGTCGCTCGACTACATCGGCCGCTACGACCGCGCGAGCACCGACCTCGTGATGCAGCGCATCCGCGCGCTGATCGCGGAGAGCGGCGAGACGGGATTCCACCTGGTCGACGAGGCCGCGCCGCCGGCCGCGATGCGCGCGCTCGCGAAGCGGCTCGTCGCGGACAAGCTCGCCATCACGTGGTGGGGCAACATCCGCTTCGAGAAGACCTTTACGCCGGAGCTCTGCGCGCTGCTCGCGGAGTCCGGCTGCGTGGCCGTGAGCGGCGGGCTCGAGGTCGCGTCCGACCGGCTGCTCGAGCTCATGAAGAAAGGAGTCACGGTGGAGCAGGTCGCGCGCGTGACGCGTGCGTTCACCGACGCCGGCATCATGGTGCACGCCTATCTTATGTACGGCTTCCCGACCGAGACCGTGCAGGACACGGTGGACGCGCTCGAGCGCGTGCGGCAGCTGTTCGCCGCCGGCTGCATCCAGTCGGCCTACTGGCACCGCTTCGCGGCGACGGCGCACTCGCCGATCGGCCTGCATCCGGACCGCTACGGCATCACGCTGCGGCCGCCCGCGCGCATCGAGTTCGCCCACAACGACGTGGAATTCCATGATCCCGTCGGCGCGGACCACGATTTTCTCGGCACGGGGCTGCGCAAGGCGCTCTACAACTACATGCACGGCGCCGGGCTCGACGCGGACGTGCGCACGTGGTTCGAGCCGCGGGCGACCGAGCGGCGCGCCGGCAAGCGCAGGCGACGGCCGCGCTCGGCGCGCGCGAACGTACCCGCGACGACCGTGGCGCCGGACCTGATCGAGCGGTATCTCGCCTGACCGAGCCGAATCCCCTACTGTAGGCGTCTTACACAAGGAGGCTTCAACGATGGGTAACAACGACACTGGCGCAACGTCTGTTCGATCGAGCTGGTTTCGAGCGCGGGGCAGCCTGGCGGCGTGCGCCGCGACGCTCTTGCTGGCGGCCGCGACGACCGTCGTCGCGCAACCGCCCGCGCCCGCGGGCGTGCCTCCGACGACGCTGTTCACCGCGCCGCTCGCCGACGCGCCCGGTAAGAACCTCGTGGTCGTCGAGCTCAAGTACGCGCCGAATTCGAAGCCCGCGTCGACGGCCGAGCAGCATCCGCTCGGGCATCGGCATCCGGGCTCGGTCTACGTGTACGTGACCGAGGGCGCCGTGCGGCTCGGCGTGGAAGGTCAGCCGGTAAAATTAGTGAAGGCGGGCGAAAGCTTCTTCGAGCCCGTGGGCGCGCATCACACCGTCAACGAGAACGCGAGCGCGACGGAGCCCGCGCACGCGATCGCGGTGATGATCGTGCCCGACGGCGCGCCGCTCGCGACGCGCGACGAAGCGAAGTAAGAGAGCGCGGACGAGCGCCGATGAGCAGGTACTTGGTTTGGACGCTGATCGAGCCGAGTCACTTCATTCTGTACACCGCGGTGCTCGGCGTCGTTCTCTGGCCGCTGCGCGCCGGCAGGTGGTGCCGCGGTGCTTGCGTTCTGCTGATCGTCGCGCTCGGGCTCCTGCCCACGGCCTGGGCGCTGACGAGGCCGCTCGAGCAGCGCTTCGGGTTTCCGCCGAAGCTCGACCGAGTCGACGGCGTCATCGTTCTCGCGGGCGCCGAGGTGGGAAGGTTGAGCTCGGTTTTCGGCGAGCCCCAACTCGACGAGCACGGGGATCGGCTGACGACCTTCTTGATGCTCGCCCACCGGTTTCCGAACGCTCGCCTCGTGCACAGCGGCGACACGCCGCGCGACAGCCACTCCGCCGTCGCACGCGAGGTCCTGCTCGGCGCGGGCGTCGATCCCGCGCGCATCGTGTTCGAGGACCGCTCGCGCAACACCTGCGAGAGCGCGCCTGCGGTTCGTGACCTCGTCGCGCCCCGTGCCGGGGAACGTTGGTTGCTCGTGACGTCGGCGGTGCACATGCCGCGCTCGATGGCGTGCTTTCGCGCGGCCGGTTGGGAGGTGACTCCGTACCCCGCCGACTTCAGCCGTGGCCCCGAGGCCTTTCACTTCGGGCTCGTCGACAATCTCGCGGATCTCGACGAAGCGGTCCACGAATGGGCGGGGCTCGTCTTCTACCGGATCGCAGGCTACACAGCGGAGCTGTTTCCTGCGCCGAGCGGAGCGCACTGCGCGACGGCGGTGTGTTGATGCCGCCGGGCCGGCGCGCGGGCGGTCCCCTAAACCAGGGTTACTCTGGGCACCGGGGCGGCCGCGCCCGGTGCACACTCGCCCCGCGCCTGGCACCATGGGTTTTGGGGTGTCGGGCACCCGTCCAGGAGAAGCGACATGACACTACTCGATTCGCTGCGGCGCCACACGACGGTCGTCATCGACACCGCCGACATCGACGCGATCGCGAAGTACAAGCCGCAAGACGCGACCACCAATCCCTCTCTGCTGCTCAAGGCGGCGCAGAAGCCCGCGTACAAGCACCTGGTTGACGACGCGCTCGCTGCCGCGCGGCGCGCCGCCGACGGCGACGCGCGCGCGGCGTTCATCGACACGCTGCTGGTGAGCTTCGGCTGCGAGATCCTCGAGCTCGTGCCCGGACGCGTGTCCACCGAGGTCGACGCAGGCCTCTCGTTCGACGTCGAAGGCACGCTCGCGAAGGCGCGCAAGCTCATCGGGCTCTACGCGAAAGCGGGCATCGGTCCCGAGCGCGTGCTGATCAAGGTCGCGAGCACCTGGGAAGGCATCCGCGCGGCCGAGCGGCTCGAGCGCGAGGGCATCCACTGCAATCTCACGCTGCTCTTCAGCTTCGCGCAGGCTGTTGCCTGCGCCGACGCCGGAGTCACCCTCGTGTCGCCGTTCGTCGGCCGCATCTACGATTGGTATCGCGCGCAGCGCGGCGGCGCGGACATTCCCGCGGCCGAGGATCCGGGCGTGGCGTCGGTCGTGCGCCTCTACAACTACTTCAAGAAGTACGACTACCGCACGCAGGTCATGGGCGCGAGCTTCCGCAAGGTCGAGCAGATCGTGGGCCTCGCGGGCTGCGAGCTGCTGACGATCAGTCCCGAGCTGCTCGAGAAGCTCTCGGCCTCCGAGGGCGAGGCCGCGCCGCGCCTGACGGTGCAGGCGGCAAAAGCGTCGGACGAGCCGCGGCTGCCTCTCGACGAGAAGGCGTTCCGCTGGCTGCACAACCAGGACGCGATGGCGACGGACAAGCTCGCCGACGGCATCCGCATCTTCTACGCGGACGCGCGCAAGCTCGGCGACCTGGTGAGCGACGAGCGGATCCGCAAGACCGCCTAAACTCAGTGTCAGACACCGCCAGTGTCTGACACCAGGATCGAGAGCCTCTGAGGGATGCCATGCCGTTGTCGCCGCTGGCCGGGAAACCGGCGCCGCCCGAGATCCTGATCGACGTCGACGCGCTGCGCGGCGCGTACGAGTCGCGCGCGCCGGACGCGAACGATCCGCAGCAGCGCGTGAAGTTCGGCACGAGCGGGCACCGCGGCACGGCGTTGAACGGTACGTTCAACGCGGCGCACATCGTCGCGATCACCCAGGCCATCTGCGACTACCGCGCGGCCCAGGGCATCGACGGGCCGGTGTTCCTCGGCAAGGACACGCACGCGCTGTCCGAGCCGGCGGAGCGCTCCGCGCTCGAGGTGCTGGCGGCGAACGGCGTCGCGACGCTGCGTCAGGACGGTTTCACGCCCACGCCGGCCGTGTCGCACGCGATCCTCGCGCACAATCGCGGCCGCAGCAGCGCCCTCGCGGACGGCATCGTCGTCACGCCGTCCCACAATCCGCCGGCCGACGGCGGTTTCAAGTACAACGCGGTGAATGGCGGCCCGGCCGACAGCGGCGCGACGCGCTGGATCGAGGACCGCGCGAACGCGCTGCTCGAGGCCGGCAACCGCGGCGCGAAGCGCGCGCCGTACGAGCGCGCGCGCCGCGCGCCGACCGTGCACGAGTTCGACTTCGTGGCGCCGTACGTCGCCGATCTCGCGAGCATCGTCGACCTCGAGGCGGTCGCCGCCGCGCGCGTGCGAATCGGAGTCGACCCGCTCGGGGGCGCCGCCGTGGCGTACTGGGCCCCGATCCGCGAACGCTACGACCTCGACCTCACCGTCGTGAACGCGAGCGTGGACCCGCGCTTCGCGTTCATGCCCGTGGACCACGACGGCAAGATCCGCATGGACTGCTCGAGCCCCTATGCGATGACGAACCTCGTCCGGCTCAAGGACGACTACCGCGTCGCCTTCGGCAACGACGCCGACGCCGACCGGCACGGCATCGTCACGCCGTCGGCGGGGCTCATGAACCCGAATCACTATCTCGCCGTCGCGATCGACTATCTGCTCACGCATCGGCCCGGCTGGCCGGCCGCCGCGGCCGTCGGCAAGACGCTCGTCTCGAGCGCGATCATCGACCGCGTGGTCGCTGACCGCGGGCGCCGGCTCGCGGAGGTGCCGGTCGGCTTCAAATGGTTCGCCGACGGATTGCGCGGACGCGCGTACTGCTTCGCCGGCGAGGAGAGCGCGGGCGCGAGCTTCCTGCGCCGCGACGGCGGCGTGTGGACCACGGACAAGGACGGGCTGATCTTGGGGTTGCTCGCGGCCGAGATCGTGGCCCGCACCGGCAAGGATCCGGGTGAGCGCTACGCGGAGCTCACGGCGCGCTTCGGCGAGCCGCGCTATCGGCGCGTGGACGCGCCGGCAACGCCCGCGGAGAAGTCGATCTTGGAACGCCTGTCGCCCGACGCGGTGAAGGCCGCGCGGCTCGCGGGCGAGCCCATCGTCGCGAAGCTCACGCGCGCGCCTGCCAACGACGCGCCGATCGGCGGGCTCAAGGTCGTCGCGGCGAACGGCTGGTTCGCGGCGCGGCCATCGGGCACCGAGGCGCTCTACAAGATCTACGCCGAGAGCTTCGTGGACGAGAGCCACCTCGACCGCATCATCGCCGAGGCGCAGGACATCGTTCGCGACTCGCTGAAGGCCGCGTAAACGTCCCGGTTTTCGCCGGCCGCGAGCGCGCCGCACCACCCGCGCGCCTCCCGATATAGGCCTTTCGGTCCATTGTCGGCCCTCGCCGGCCGAACTAGCGTCGCGTCAACGCAACGCCGCGTTTATTTGGGGGGGCGGAACGGTCTTCTCGGCCTTTTCGCCGTGGATCAGGTCGGTGAGCGCGGGAGGTTCTCAGGAACTCTCTCGCGGGGGTGCCCGTGATGAATTCGCGACAAGCCGGTTGCCGCAGCCGCGGCAAACTATTCTCGAGCCCGCACAAGTCGTTACGCTACGCCATCGCGGCGGCGCTCGGCGGGGCTTCGCTGCACGCAGGGACGGCGTTCGCCCAGCTCGACGAGATCGTCGTGACCGCGACGTTCCGGGCCACCAACATTCAGGACACGCCGATCGCGATTACCGCGGTCAACGGGGCGATGCTCGAGAGTCGCGGTCAGACGAACATCGTCGACGTGGCGAATCAAGCGCCGAACGTCACGATGACGCCGGCCGGTCAGGGATCCGGCAGCGCGATGATCACCTTCATCCGCGGCATCGGTCAGACCGACTTCAACTACGCGCTCGAGCCCGGCGTCGGCATGTACGTCGACGACGTCTACTACCCGAACCTCACGGGGTCGATGGTCCAGCTGCTCGACATCTCACGCGTCGAGATCGCGCGCGGGCCGCAGGGCACGCTCGCGGGTCGCAACTCGATCGGCGGCTCGGTGAAGATCTACTCCGTGGAGCCGACTCACAACGCGAACAACGGCAACGCCGAGCTCGTGGTCGGCAGCTACGACAAAATCGCGATCAAGGGCGCAGCCGATCTCACGTTCATCCCCGACAAGTTGAGCGCGCGCATTTCCGGCATCTCGAGCAGCCGCAACGGTTACGTGCACCGCGTGGACTACAAGTGCACGCACCCGAACTGGCCGGGCCCCACGTTCGAGAACGGCCGGCTCGACAACTGCAAGCTCGGCGACTTGGGCGGCGAGAGCTTTACCGGCGGTCGATTCGCGCTGCTGTGGACGCCCTCCGACAAGGTGAGCGTCAAGGTGCTCGGCGACCTCATCAATCAGGACAACGAATCGGCCGCGCTCGTGCTCACGCGCGTGACGGACGCGCGGCACCTGCCGAGCGCGACGCCCGGCACGGGCCAGTTCAATCCGGCGCGTGGCGCCGCCGGCATGTACGAGGGCACCTTCCTCGACGTCGACGGCAACATGGCCACGACAGCCGATCGCGTGTACTTGAACAGCCAGTTCGTGACTCATGGCCAGTACCGCGGCGACCCGGTGATCAGCGATCCGCACATCACCTACGCCACGTTCTTGGACCCGATGCCGGCCCAGCCCACGCGGCCGTACTCGCCGCAAAACTCGGACCCGGGCGTCGAGTTCGACGATCAGGGGCTGTCGGTGCAGGTGGACTGGGACATCACCGACGACCTGTCGTTAAAGTGGATTTCCGCGTACCGCAAGTACGAGGACGTCTGGGCCTACGACACGGACGGCTCGCCGTTCTTCAGCCAAGGCGGCACGCAAGGGCTGAAGCACGAGCACGTCACCAACGAATTGCGGCTCAACGGCTCGGGCTTGAAGAAGCGGCTCGATTGGACCGTCGGCGCGTACTACGTCGATCAGAAGGAGGCGCAGCTGATCGGTCAGATCGATCTCTACTACGCCCAGCTAAATTTCATTCACGGCCCCGACCCCACGCCCTCCGACTCGCAGGCGATCTTCGCGCACACCGTGTGGCACTTCGGCGACAAGTTGGATCTACAGGTGGGCTACCGCAGGACCGAGGACTCCAAGTTCTATCAATGGTTCCGGCACAATCCGGACGGTACCAACATCCCGCCGTGCCTCGCCCCGCCGCCGCCCGGAGGCGCGAACAGTCTCCTGAACCCGCCCAACTGCGCGATCAACGGCTTCAGCGGTCTCTCGAACACCTTTGACAGCAGCCGCGACGACTACCGCGTGGCGCTCGACTACAAGATCACCGACAAGGTGTTGTTGTACGGGTCGTTCGCCACCGGCTACAAAGGCGGCGGCCTGAACCCGCGCCCGTTCTTCGCGGTGCAGACCGCGACCTTCGGCGAGGAGGAGGTCGAGACCACCGAGATCGGCGTCAAGACGACGCTCGCGGACGGCCGCATCAGGCTGAACGGCGCGCTCTTCCACAACGACCAGACGGGCATCCAGCTGAACCAAGCCGCCTGCGAGACGCTCATCCCACAGGCCGGCCAGACCCCGACGCCGATCACCGTGGGTGGCGTGACGTACAGCACCTTCATCGGGCCGCCGTGCGCGAAGCCGCAGAACGTGGGCGACGCGAATACCGACGGCATCGAGCTCGAGATGGAGATCGCGGCCACGGACCGGCTGTCGATCGATTTCATGGCGTCGTCGATCGACTTCCAATACACGCGCCTCGATCCGACGGTCGCGCTCGCGTCCGTGGTTCCGGGCGGCCGCGGCCAGATGACGCTCGACATGAAAACGCCGTACACGCCCGAGCTCACGTGGAGCGCCGGCGTCCAGTACGAGTTTCCGTTGCCGAACGGTGGCTCGATCACGGCGCGGCTCGACGCGGCGTACCAGGACGAGGTGTATACGCAGGCGGTGAATTACACACAGGCCCAGCCGCTCAACGACCGCAAGACTTCGTGGATCGACAACTACACGCTGTCGCATATGCGCCTGACCTGGCGCTCGGCGACCGGCGGCTGGGAAACCGCGCTCGACGTGAGCAACCTCACCGACGAGCTCTACTACCAGAACATCGTGGACGGCGTGTACACGACGGTCGGCTACCAGACGGCGCAGCTCGGCCCGCCGCGGATGTGGACGATGGCCTTCAGGAAGAGCTTCGGGCTCTAAAAATAGGGACATGCCCGATTTCTCGAGCGCGTCGTTGCCGCGGCGACGGCGCGCTCTTGCCATCTGTATGACTGCGATATATACATGTCATACATATGGAAGCGACTCCGATCAAAGAGGCCGCCCTCAAGAAGGGCACCGCCGAGCTGCTCGTGCTCGCACAGCTCGAGCAAGGCCCAACCCACGGCTACGACATCGCGCGGCGTATCGAGGCGCGCTCCGAGGGCGCCGTATCGTTCAACGTCGCTTCGCTCTATCCGGTGCTCTACCGCCTCGAGCATCGAAAGCTGATCTCGGGCCGCTGGGTCGAGAAGGCCGGGCAGCGTCGGCGCCGCTACTATCAACTGACTCCGAGCGGCAAGAAGTCGCTCGCGGCCCAGCGCGCGAGCTGGGGGGCGTTCATGACGGGGGTCCAGCGCGCGGCTGGGCTCGGCTATGCGTGACTTCAAGGCCTATGTCCGCTCGCGGCTCGGACCCTCCGGGCTCTCGGTCGAGGAAGAGCTCAAGATCGTCGAGGAGCTCGCGGGCCAGCTCGAGGATCTCCACCAATCGTTGCTCGACCGCGGGCACTCCGTAGACGACGCTTGGGCGCGGGTGCAGCGGGAGATCCCCGATTGGGACAAGCTGCGCACCGACCTCGTTGCCGCCGCGCCGCTCGTCGAGCGCCTCGCACATCCGGGCGCGGCGCCGTTCGCCGGGCCCGTCAAACAAGCGTTCATGACACGCCTGCTCGACGCGTGCACCCGCGGCGCGCTGCAAGACCTAAAGCTCGCGCTGCGCAGCGCGCGCAAAGACCGCGGCTTCGCCCTCACCGTGCTCCTCACGCTCGCGGTTTGCCTCGGCGCGAATGCGGCGATCTTCACGGTGGTCTACTCCGTGCTGCTACGCCCGCTGGCGCTGCCCGACGCGGAGCGCATCGTCGTATTCGCGGACCAGTTCCCGACGATCGATCCGAATTTCAGCTTGCTGACCAACGCCCGGTCGTTCTTCGATCGGCCGCGCGCGGTGCCGGCCGTCGAGGATCAAGCGATGTTCCGCACGACGCGCCGCGCGATCGTGCGCGACGAGCGCGCCGAGCAGACCTCCGGGCTCGAGGTCACGCCGTCGTTCTTCACGCTCGTGCGGACCGCGCCCGCGCTCGGCCGCGCGTTCACCGAGGCCGATGCCGAGGCCGGCAACGGGCAAAGGGTCATCTTGAGCCACGGCTTCTGGCAGCAAGCGTTCGCGGCGGATCCCGGCGCGATCGGACGCGAGCTCGAGCTCGACGGGCGCCGTTTCACCATCGTCGGTGTGATGCCGGCCGGCTTCTGGTTTTTCGACCGGGACGTCCGGTTTTGGCTGCCGCTCACCTTCACGCAGGCGCAACGCCTCGAAGACACGGGGACCACGCGGCTGACCTACGGTTGGTACCAGGTCGGGCGCCTGCGTCCCGGCGCCGAGGTCGCGGAGGCGCAGGCGCAGATCGACACGCTCAACGCGGCCAACAGCGCGGCGTTCAAGGACATCGCGCCGATTTGGGCGAGCACGCACTTCCACACGATCGTCGTGCGGCTGCACGAGGCGCTCGTGCGCGACGTGAGCGGGATCCTCTATCTGCTCTGGGGAGGCGCCGCGTTCGTGCTGCTGATCGGGGCGATCAACATCGCGAATCTCACTCTGGCCCGGTCGAGCGTGCGCGCGCGCGAGCTCGCGACCCGGCTCGCGATCGGCGCGAGCGGACTGCGGCTCGTGCGACTGCTCACGCTGGAAAGCGTGCTGCTCTCCACGCTCGGCGGTATCGTGAGCTTGGGCGTCGCCGCGGCGATCGTCCGCGCGATTCAGGCACAGAGCCTCGCGTCGGTGCCGAACGCCGAACGCATCGGCTTGGACTGGACGGTCGTCGCGTTCACGCTCGCGAGCGCGCTCTCGGTCGGAGCGCTGATCGGGCTCGGCTCGGCCGCCGGTCTGCGCGCGCCCAGTCTGTCGCGAGCGCTCGGTGAGCAGGGCAAGGGCGGAACGCGCGGGCGCGGTGCGCGCACGCTGCGCCGGGGCCTCGTGGTCGCGCAGATCGCGATCTCCGTCGTGCTGCTCGTCGGCGCCGGGTTGTTACTCGCGAGCTTTCGCAACCTGTTGCGCGCCGATCCGGGCTTCGTGGGCGATAGCGTGCTCACGGCGGCGTTCAGTCTGCCGCAGCAGCGCTACGCCGACGAGACGGCGCTGCGCAGTTTCGCCGATCGCCTGCTCGGCTCGATCCGCGCGCTACCGGGGGTCGAGTCCGCGGGGCTCACGAGTAACATCCCGATGGGCAGCTACGGTGGCTGGGGGCCGATCATCGCCGACGACTACGAAGCCGCGCCCGGCGAATCGGTGGTGTCGCCATGGCGAATACTGGTCACGCCCAAGTATCTCGAGACGATGGGCACGCCCCTGGTCCGCGGCCGCGCCTTCGACGAGCGCGACCGCGCGGACGGCGAGCACGTGATGCTGATAGACGAGAGCCTCGCGAAGCGGTTCTGGGGCGACGCCGATCCGATCGGAACGCGGATGTACCGTCCTACATATCCCGACGACCTGAATCGCACCGACGAGAAGACTCAGTTCTACACCGTGGTCGGCATCGTGCGCGACGTGCAGCTCCGCGACCTCGCCGGCAAGGGTGCGCGCGCGTTCGGCTCGTTCTACCTGCCGCAGGCGCAATGGCCCGAGCGCAACGAAGTCATCGCGATCAAGACGCGCGCGTCGCCCGAGACACTGATGAACGCGGTGCGTGCCGAGGTGGCGAAGCTCGATCCGCAGCTGCCGCTGTTCGACGCGCGCCCGATGATCGAGCGCACGGACCTGTCGCTCGCGTCGCGCAAGCTCGCGCTCGGGCTCGCCGCGACGTTCGGCGTCGTGGCGTTGCTGCTCGCGGCGCTCGGCATCTACGGCGTGCTCGCGTATCTCGTGGCTCAGCGGCGCCGGGAGATCGGCATCCGCATCGCCCTCGGCAGCTCGCCGCGGGCCGTGTTCAGCCTCGTGCTCGGCGAGGGGCTGTGGCTCACGATCGCCGGCCTGCTGTTCGGCGTGGCCGGAGCGGTCGCCGTGGCGCGGGGCCTCGAGGACCAGGTGTTCGGGATCGCGCCCACGGATCCGGTTGTGCTCGCGGCCGTGGCGCTCGTGACGGGCGCCATCGCGCTCCTCGCGTGCGTCTCGCCCGCCGTGCGCGCCACTCGCGTCGATCCCATCGTGGTGTTGACGGAGCCTTGACCGCGCGCCGCTCGGGCCTTGTCGACGCGCTAGCCGGCCAGTGTCTCTTCGAGCTGACGTTTCGCGTTCAGCAGACACGCCAGCTCCGCGCGCTTGCGCCGCGCGAGCAGGCAGAGGGCGGAGAAGACCGCCGGGGTGATCGCGACGCCGAACAGCACCACCTGCCACGACATGAGCAGAGCGCGCACGCCGATCGACAGATAGTAGTGCTTCCACCAAAGGATACCGAACAAGCCGAGCAGATAGAGGATGGCGCCGAGGCGCGCGCCCGCGATGACGCTGCGGCACCTGCGCACGGAGAAGTCGAGGAAGGCGCCGGTGGTCGCCGCGAGAGGCCGCCACGTGCCGCGCGCGATCCACAGCGAACCGAGCCACACCGCCGCGATGAAGGTCCAGACGCCGACCGCGAGCGCGATGTCCGCGGGCGTCCCGCGCGTCAGCGCCGTCACAAGGGTGCCTCCTCCCGCGACGACCGTTACGAGCACCGGCCCGATCAGCGCGATGCGCGCGCCGCGGATGTCGCGCGCGACTCGTTCGCGCAGATCGGCCGCCTTCGGCGCCGCCGAATAGCTCTGCCACGCGCGAGTCCAGTGCGTGAGGTCCGTGCTCGCGTTCATCCGCTGGAACCCGCTGCGGGCGACGCGGATCGAGTCGAAGCGGTGCGATTGGTCGCCGCCCTCTCCCGGACGGCGTTTCGATAGAGCCGTACGTAGCTCGCGAGCCCGGGTATCGTGACCGACGTGACTACTCCGCCGGACATTGCCAACGCGAAGACGACATAGCCCGGCTGCGCGCTCTGGTGCGCGATCACCGCGGCGACCACGGTTGCGACCGCGGCGAGTAGAACCGCCACCGACGCGCCGAAGACCAGAACGGGGTGCTTGCCGCGCCGCGCGTAAGGCTCGAGCAGCGCGAGCAGGCTGGTCAGCGACGCGAACGAGAACAACACGGCGTGCTGGGGTGCAAACCACGGGGTGGGCATACTCGCGGCTCCTTCTTGCGGCGTTCGGGGGGCGTTCATGAGTTGTAGTCTCACCGGCAGCCGAAACCTTACACGCCGGCCCCGCGCGGCTCCGCCGCATGTAAGGATTCGCGCGTTCGCGAGACTATCAACGCGAAGCTCGGTTCATGCCCGCGGCCCCGCCCGGCGCAGGTCGCACGGCCTTTCCAACGACTACGGATCTGGATGTGGAGACCGAGACTCGGTCCAAGCTCGAAGCACAGTTCTCCCAAGCGCTGACGGAGCACGGCGCGGCGCTCAGCCGATTGGCCGCGAGCTATACCGGTTCCGCCGGCGACCGGGACGACCTGGTCCAGGACATCGCGCTCGCGTTCTGGCTGGCGCTTCCCACGTTTCGCGGAGACTGCTCCGACCGCACGTTTCTCTTCCGGATCGCTCACAACCGCGGGATCCGGCATCTGTCGCGACGGCGCGCTCACCTGTCGCTCGACGCGGAGGGAATGGACTTCGAGGATCCGGGCCCCGGCATCGAAGCGGTGCTCTCCGAGGAGCAGAAGCGCGACTGGCTGCTGCGTGCCGTCCGGAGCGTGCCGATCATCTACAGGGAAGTGCTCGTGCTGTCGCTCGAGGGACTGGACTACGCTGAGATCGCACAGGTGCTAGGCATCAGCGACAACAACGTCGGCGTGCGGCTGAATCGTGCTCGTCAGCTCCTCCGAAAGCGACTTGGCGAAGCCTAGGCGTTGCGCATCGCGAGCGCCGGGTCGAGCTTGCGCGCGCGCCACGCGGGCGCTATCGACGCGGCGACCGCAACGACGGCGAACGCGGCGGCTGCGACGGCATACGCCGCGGGATGAGTGGTGCTCACCCCGAACAAGAAGCTCGCGATGACGTGGCTCGCGCCGGCACCGATGACGAGCCCCAGCCCGATGCCGGTGGCCGCGAGCGCCATACCCTTGGCGAGCAGCAGCCGGGCGATGCTCGCGGGCCGCGCGCCGAGCGCGATGCGGATCACGAGCTCGCGCGTGCGGTGCAGGGCCGCGTAGCTCACCACGCCGTAGATCCCGAGCGCGGCAAGCGACGTCGCGAGAATCGCGAACACACCGAGCAGCGACGCCGTGAGCGTGCGCGGCGCGACATACTCCGCGAGCTCGGCCGCGAGCGTGCTCGCGTCGTACACGCCGGTGCCGGGCACGGCCGACTGGAGCGCCGAGCGGATCTGCGGCAGCAGCGCCAGCGGCTCGCCGCCCGTTCCGCGCACGACCACCGCCACGTCGCGCAGCTCGGACCGACCGTACGGCGTGTAGATCTTGATGCGCCCGAGCTCCTCGCGCCCGAACGCGCGCACTTCGGCGGCCACGCCCACGATCTCGATCGGCACCGCGCTGTCGTATTTGATGTGCTTGCCGAGCGCGTCGCCGTTCGGCCAGAAGCGGCGCGCGAGACTCTCGTCGATGACCATCACGGCTGCGCCGTCCGCGGCCTCCCGTTCGGTGATCGCGCGGCCGCTCGCGATCGGAATTCGCAGCGCGTCGAAGTAGGCGCCCGAGACGACGGCCCAGTCGACGTTGATCAGCTCGCCGGGCACTCGGGGCATGGCAGAGTCGGGGGCGATGTCGGTCTGCCAGCGCGGCTCGCGTCCCGGCAGCTCCTGCACGATCGCCGCGGACGCCACGCCCGGCAGCGCCGCGATGCTCTCGAGCACGCGTGCGTGCAGCCGCGCCTGAGCCTCGCGGCCGGCTTGCCCGGCCTCGAGCACGCGGAACGTGAGCACTCCGCTCGCGTCGAACCCGTAGTTCGCGCGTTCGAGGCGCGCCATGCTCTCGACGAGCAATGCCGCGCAGACGAGCAGCGCGAGAGCGAGCGCGATCTGCACCACGGCGAGCGCGTCCCGCACGCGCCCGCCGCCGGCGGTCGCGCGCGCCCCCGCGCCCACGGTCTCGCCGAAGCTCGCGGCGGCCGCGCGCAGCGCGGGCGGCAACCCGGTGAGCACGCCGATGCCGATCATCAGCACGATCGAGAACACAGCCACCGGTAGCCCGACGGCCGGCACCGCGCCGTTCAGCAGCGTCGCGGGCAGCGCGGCGGCGAGTACCTTGGTGGCGAGCGCGGCGAGCAGCACGCCGGCCGCGGTTCCGAGCGTCGCGAACAGCGCGCTCTCGGCGAGCACGTGGCGCACGATGTGGCGCGTGCCGGCTCCGAGAGCCGCGCGCAGCGCGAGCTCTGGCGCGCGCGCTGTCGCGCGGATCAGCAACAGGCTCGACGCGTTCACGCATGCGATCAGGAGCAGCATCGCGACCGCGCCGAAGCTCACCAGCAACGGCAGGCGCAGGTTCCCGTAGAGCGCCGTGCGCAGCGGCAGCACCTCGGCCGTGTGTCCGCCCTCGAACCGATGATCGCGGGCGATGCGTTCCTCGACCCGCTGCAAGTCAGCGGTCGCCTGCGCGATCGTGACGTCCGGCTTCAGCCGCGCGAGCACGTAGCCCGCCTGCCGATTGTCGCGCTGCGTCCACGCGCTCCGCGGCGCGGCGCGCTGGCCCGCGAGCACCCAAGCCTCGGGGCGTCCGGGTGCCTCCGGCGCCGGCGGCGCGACGCCGACCACCGTGTGGCTCACGCCGTCGATAGTCACCGTGGCGCCGATCGCGTCGGACCTGCCGCCGAGCTCCGATTGCCAGAGCGAGTGGCTAACGATCGCGACGAGGGGCGCCCCGTAGCGGTCCTCGTCGGCCGTGAAATCGCGGCCGAGCGTCGGCTCGAGGCCGAGCACGCGGAAGTACGACGCCGGCACCTGCAACGCGTCGACGGCACGCGCTCGTTGCTCGCCCGAGCCCGCGGCGAACGTGGACCGCGCGCGGCGGAAAGTGGCCATCGCCGTAAAGCTTCGATTCTCGGCCTGCCAATCGAGGAAGTTCGGAAACGAGATCGCGCGCGCCGGAATGTCCGCGTGATTCTCCTGTACCCACACGAGGCGGCCGGAGTCGGGATACGGCAACGGCTCGAGGAACACGGCGCTGACGAACGCGAACAGCGTGATCGTCGCCGCGGCGCCGAGCGCGAGCGCGGCGACCACGAGCAGCGCGGACGCGGGTTGGCGGCGCAGCGTGCGTGCCGCGGCGCACGTCGATAGCGACCCGAATCTCACCCACATCGCGTTCGGCACTCGAAGGGCAGCCTCAGAGGGATCTCACTCGGGAGCGACGACCACCGCCGTGCCGTAGCACAGCACCTCGGTCAATCCGGCCATGACCTCGGTCGCGTCGTAGCGCATGCCGATGATCGCGTTCGCGCCGTTCGTGTCGGCGTGATGGCACATGAGTTGATAGGTTTCCGAGCGGGTTTCGTCGCAGAGCTGGGTGTAGATGGTGATGTTGCCGCCAAAGATCGTTTGTAGGCCGCCGAAGAAATTCCCGACGATCGAGCGCGAGCGCACGCGGATGCCTCTGACCACTCCGACGTTGCGCACGATCTTGTAGCCCGGCAGCGCGAGGCCCGTCGTAACCATGTCGTTCTTCATATGCTCCTGAGACCTCCTGGAAATTTGCCGGAGCTTAGCAGCCGGGGAGCGTCGGCGCGCTGTCACGAGGCCGGCTACGCGCGCCGCAACGCGTCGGCGGGTTTCACTCGCGCTCGCCGCGCGCTGTGAGCAGCGCGAGCACCGCCGGGTCGACCCAGTCCTGATCGTGGAACCGCTTGCCCCAGGCGAGCGGCGTCACGTCGCGGTACTCGTGCAGCGTCTCGTCCGCGACGAAGCGCAGCGCCTTGCGCAGCGACGCACGCGCGTTCGGGTCGGCGCCGCGGTCGAGCAAGAGCGTCGCGAGGTCGACGGCGATCGGCAACGAGCACCTATAGGGTTGCGACACGGCACAGCCGAACAGCGCCGTGTGGCCGCCGAACCCGTCCGCGTCGACGCTCGCGCGCGCGTCGACGTCGGCGCCTCGCTCGAGCAGCCAGCGCGCGATTGCAAGCTCGCCGTAATCGACGCACAGATGCAGCAGCGTGCCGCCCGCAATCGGCGTGCCGTGTAGCGCGAGCGTCTCGTCGGCGTTGCAGCCGAGCTCCGGCGGATAGATCTCCGCGTGCGTGAACGTGCGGTCGAGCAGCGACGGATCGTTGCGCAGCAGCTCGTCGAGCAGGTCGACGCGCCCGCGATGCACGGCCATCGGCGCCGTGCGCGGCAGCGCGATGCCGTGCCCCTCGAAGATCTCGAGGCAGCCGTGCTTGCCGGCCGGATTGCGCGTGTAGGTCTCGAGCAGCATCGCGACAGGCGCGAGCCGGTGGCCGTGCTCGTCGCCGATCGTGGCGCCGAGCTCGAGCTGGAGCGCGAGGCCGTGGGCGTTCTGTGTCTCGGCCGGTCCCATCACGGATCCGGGCACCGGCCGCGCGCCGAGTGCGTGAAGTTGACGCGCCGTGTCGAGTTGGCCCTGGAGGCACGCCCGATCGAACGCGAACTGAAGGTCCGCCGCGCCGAGCTCGCGCAACATCGCGACGATCCGGCCGCGTCCCAAGTTGGCGGCGTAGGACATCGGCGGTCCCCAGTTGCAGCCGGGGACCCCGCGCGCGCTCTCGCTCAGCAGCTCCGGCCGACGTGCCACGAGGTCGCGTACCGTGTCGGCGTCGTCCCGGCAGATCGCGTCGGTGATCCGGCACGCGAGCACGAGCCGCGGCCAGCTCGCGAGGCCGTAGCTGCGCGCCAACGCGTGCTGCGCGTGCGCGAGCTTCGTCTCCTCGACGGCCGGCGGTTTCGGGTGATGCGCGCGGACGGTGGCCACCGCCTCGGCGTCGCCGCGGCGCACCTCGCGCAGCAATTCTTTCGCTTGGTGCTTGAGCTGGTCGAGGTTCGGACGAACCGGGAAATGGCGAGCTGGCATGACGGACCTCCTTCGTGAATTCCCGCGGTCCGCTGCGCCGGGCGAAAGAGGTTCGTGAGAACCGGATGTCGGAACGTTGTCAGGTGGACTCGGTCCTTCCCGCGGACGGGTAGCGCCCTGTGCGCCGCACGACCGTACGGCGGCGCAGGGCACCTCGTCAAGGGTGGGCAGCCTCTGACCGAAGCGGCCGGCCGCCGCTCGCGGACGGCGGACCGGCCGTTTGCCGGCGAGCTACTTCGCTTGTGTTTTCGCGAAGAGCTCCGTGGCTTCCTCGGCGGTGATCGGGTTGAACTTCGCGAGCTGGCAGCCGGCGCCGATCCTATGCTCGACGCCGAACCCGTCGGTGCTGCAGACCTTGGCCATCTTGCCGCTCTTGTTGTCGTAAACGAGCTTCAGCTGCGTCTCGCCGGGCGTGAGTAACGGGCAACCGCCGGGCAGATCGACGCGATAGAATTTGTTGCCCTTCAGGCCGAACACGATCGTCTTGTTGTCGATCGCCACCTTGCGATTGATCGAGCTGAACACAACGCAATTGACCGGTGTGCGATCGAGCTCCTTTGCCGGTTTTTCGTCGGCCCGCGCGGGCGTGCCCGGCACGCTCGCCAACGACACCGCGCCGAACGCAAGCCATAACGCCAGCAGACGATTGGTACGCACCATGGTTCCCCCCGTGGTTACTTATTCGCTCCCGCTCTTTTTATAGCGTGGTGTCGCGAAGAAGGGAAGGCCGAAAGGCTATATCGCGGCTTTGCAAATCTCGGGCCTCGTACCGCTTCCTCAGCGCGGGTCTCTTGGTACGCTTTAGCACCCCGGGAACTCCGGGGACCAGATAAACGAAAGGTTGTTATGTCCAGACTCGCTCGCGCCTCCATCGTATTGGCATCCGCCGCAGCCGCTCTGCTCGGCGGCCAGGTATTCGCCCAGCCCCCCGCCCCGGCGGCGACGGCGCAGGCCGAAGCGCCGGACCAGCCCACGGACGAGGTCATCGTCCGCGGCCGGCGCATGAGCGACGTCCAGGAGGAGCTGCGCCTGTACGTCAACAAATTTGTCGTGGAGGTCGCCAAGCCCGCCGGGGCGCGCGGCTACGCCCGCTGGCAGCGCGGAGTCTGCGTGAGCGTTAGCAACCTGAAGCCCGAAGCGGCCCAATACCTCGTGGACCACATCTCGCATGTGGCGGCCGAGGTGGGGCTCGAGCCCGGCGAGCCCGGGTGCAACCCGCAGGTGATCGTCATCTTCACCGTCGACGGCAAGGCGATGGCCAGCTCCATGGTGGAGAACGATCCGCGGGTATTCCGGCCATTCGGCCCCACAGGCGGCGGGAATCAGGGTTACGCCGAGCTCGACGATTTCGTGCAGTCCGACCGGGCGGTGCGCTGGTGGCACGTCTCCCTGCCCGTCAGCGCACAGAGCGGCGTGAAAGCGATTACCACCACGGGAGACAAGTCGGCTCCGGTGATCAGCGTGGCCGGCCCGTCGCGAATTCACAGCGGCATCCGCGACGACCTCCTGTACGTCCTCATCGTCGTGGACAGCAAGAAGTTGGCGGGCACGACCTGGCAGCAGCTCGGCGACTATCTCTCAGTCGTCGCCCTCGCCCAGGTCGATCCGCAGGCGAATCCCTCGGATTTCGACAGCATCCTGAACGTGTTCAGCAACCCGGCGGCATATTCCGGCCTCACGGATTGGGATCGTTCCTATCTCAAGGCGCTGTACTCGTTCGACCAAGAGCGAACGGCGCGGATGCAGGTGAACGAGCTCGTCGGCAAGATGACGCGCCAGGAGCTCGAGCCCATCCAGGCCGGCCAATAGCCGGTGCTACTCGGCCGCGCCCGCGGCCTCCCGAACGAGCGCGGCGAGCGCGGGTGAGCCGCGCGGCGACTCGGCGAGCGCGAGCGGCGTCTGCTGCTTGCTGTTCGCCTTGCGCGGATCGGCGCCCCGGTCGAGCAGGAACCGCACGATGGCCTCCGACTTTCGGCCGCTCACCGCCGCATGCAGCGCCGTGTCGCCGGTGTCGCTCGCCGCGTTGACGTCGAGACCGAGCTCGAGCAGCTGCCGGATCGTCTCGACGGCTTCCTCGTCGCTGCCCTGATCGTACGACGGCGCTAGCGGGCTGCCGTTGCGCCAGCCCAAGCCCGCCGCGAACATCAGCGCGGTGGTGCCGTTCGGCAGCGTGAGCTTCGGATCGGCGCCGGCGGCGAGCAGCACCCGCAGCATCTCGACGTCGCCCGATTTCGCCGCGCGCATCAGCGGCGTTGCGCCCGCGCCGAGCGCCCCGTCGCCGAATGTGTGTTGGCGCTGCATGATCGGCTTCTTGAGCCGCGCGTTCGCGTCGGCGCCCTGCTCGAGCAGCGCGCGCGCGATGTCGACGCTCGTGAGCAAGCCCACCGGCGTCGGATTGCCGCGGCCGTGACCGACGGCCAAGCGGTGCATGTCGATGGCGGCGTACAGCGGCCCCATGCCGGCCTCGTTGTCGACGACGTTCGCGTCGGCGCCGGCGTGCAGCAGCAGCTCTGCGAATTCGTAGTGCGCGTTGATGATCGCGATGACGAGCGCCGTGGCGCCGTCGGGATCGGTCGCGTCCATGCCGGCGTGAGCGGCGACGAGTGCCTCGCCCGCGGCGAGCGCATTCTGGCGCGCGGCGTACATCAGCGGTGTCCAACTTCCGAGCGGCAGGATCGACTGGCCGGCGCGGCGCTTCTCGAACTGCATGAGCGCGGACCGGCCGTCGACGTCGGCGCCGTGCTCGACGAGCACTCGGATCGCATCCGCATGGTTCTCCACGGACGCCCAGATCAGCGCCGACTCGCCGTAGAAGCGCTCGCGCGCCTCGACGTTGGCGCCGTGCGCGAGCAGCATGGTCAGCGCTTCGGGGGAACCGGTGCGCGCCGCGGTCATCAGCACCGTCTCGCCCTCGGGCAACACGGCGTTCGGGTCGGCGCCTGCGCCGAGCAGCGTCTCGAGCAGCGGGGCGTCGGCGTTGACCGCGGCCGCCTGCAGCGGCGTCATGCCGTAGCGGTTGGCCGCGGTCGGGTCAGCGCCCGCGGCGAGCAGGGCGCGCGCGAGCTCGGCGTCGCCGAAATTCGCGGCCCAGTGCAGCGCCGTGGTGCCGTCGGGCTCCATGGCACGCACGTCGGCGCCGTGGCGCACGAGCTCGAGCGCCGCGGCGTGATTGCCTTTGCGCGCGGCGTCGAGCAACGGCGCGAGCTCGTCGCGCGCGTGCGCCGCGAGCGAAGGCAACGCGCAGGCGATGGCGGAGAGAACGGTGCACATTCGAGATGCGGGGAGGCTCGATGCGCGGGGGCGGGACGCGCGGGGACGGGTCGCGCGCGGCATGCTCAGACTTCGAAGCGTTGCGTGCTCTCGCCGAAGGTCTCGAGCGGCAGGTCGAACATCCCCGACACGCCGAGCCAGAGATTCGCGATCGAGCACCACTCGGGCGCGACGACGAAACGATCGCCGCGCAGCTTGCCGCCGGCGCCGCCCACGAGCGCGAACGGCAGCGGATAGGAATTGTGCGCCTGGCCGTCGCTCATGCCGGTGCCGAACGCGATCAGCGAATGATCGAGCAGCGAGCCGTCGCCGTCCGGTGACTTGCGCAGCGTCTCCAAGAATTGCGCGAACAGCTGCACGAAGTAGGTGTTGATCTTCGCGTGCTGCGCCATCTTGTCGGGTTGCCCGCCGTGGTGCGACGTGTCGTGGTGCGTCTCCTTCATGCCGAGGCCGGGATACGTGCGCTGGCTCGCCTCGCGGCCGGTCATGAAGGTGAAGATGCGCGTGAGATCGGCCTGATACGCCACGGCGAGCAGGTCGAACATCAGGCCGATGTGCTCCTCGAACGATTCGGGAATGCCGACCGGCGCCGTGAGCGTGGACAGTTCCGCGGCGCCGCGCGCTTCGGTGCGTTGGATGCGGCGCTCGATCTCGCGCACGTTCTCGAGGTAGTCGTCGAGCCGGTTGCGGTCCGGCGCCCCGATCGCGCTCTGCAGAGCGCGCGCTTCCTCCGTTACGGAGTCGAGGATGCTGCGGTCCTCTTGCATACGCCGGCGGCGATCCTCCGGCGAGCCCGCGCGGCCGAATAGCCGCTCGAACGCCACGCGCGGATTGATCTCCATCGGCAGCGGCGCAGTCTCCGACGCCCACGAGATCGTGTTCATGTACGTGCAGCTGTAGCCGGGCACGCAGCCGCCGATGTAGCCGCTGAAATCCTCGGTCGCGTACTCGAGCGACGGGAACGGCGTGTCCTGGCCGATGTGCTTCGCGAGCACTTGGTCGAACGTGACGCCGACGCGGATGTCCTCGGCCTCGGTCTGCTTCGCGACGGCGCCCGAGAGCCAGCCGGCCGAGCTCACGGCGTGGTCGGTAGTGGCCGCGCCGCCCGCGCGCGACAGGTTGCCGATCACGGTGAGCTGCGCGCGGAACGGCTCGAGCGGCTTCAGGATCGGGGTGATCGCGAGCTTGCCGCCCGCGCCTTGCGGCATCCAATAGGGGATCGGGCAGCCGTTCGGAACGTAGACGGCGCCGAACCGCAGCGGCGCCTGCGTGGCGGCCCGCGCCACGGCCGGCACCATGGCGTCCAAGAACGGCAGCGCGACGACGGCGCCCGCGCCGCGGAGCACGGTGCGTCGCGACAGCGATTTACGCGTGATCAGCACTGCCCGCTCCGTCACCGCGATCGGCGTCGTCCGGCGGATCGCCGGAGTCGTCCTCTTCACGCTGCTTCACCTGCTTGGCTTGCTCCACCATCTCGTTCGTGGGGTCGCGGAAGTTTCCGAGCGGTGTGACGAGCAGAAAGGCCGAGCCCAGCATTTGCGCGCCGGGCGTACCCTTCTTGGCGAAGCGGATCGCCCGCACGCCCAAGGCTACGAGCAACGCCAGCGCCACCGCGGCAAGAACGGGTTGTGCGAGAAGTGTCACCGCTTCCATGTTGCCCTCATCGTCGCCGCCCGACGGCCTCGTCGGCGCGCGCGGTCACCGCGGTCTCGTCGCCGGCCTTCATCCGCATCCGAAACGCGGGGCTCTCGACGATGCCGATGACTATCGGCTCGAACCGATAACCGTCCGCGGCGGTCTCGCGCAGTATCCCACGCACGGCCGGCATATCGTAAGGCTGTAGGCCGCGCCCGAGTGCGTAGATCGTCAGCTTTTCGACAAAAGTCGCGGCAAACTCCCGCGGATCGGCGGAGAGCGAGTCGCGCAGCGCCGCGACGCCGTCGATCGCCGTGCCGTCGGCCAGCCGGCCGCTCGCGTCGACCGCGGCGCCGGCGTCGAGGTCGCGCCAGGCGCCCACGGCATCGAAGTTCTCCATCGCGAAGCCGAGTGGGTCGATCGTCGCGTGGCAGCCCGCGCACGCGGGATTGGCGCGGTGGCCTTCCATGCGCTCGCGCATCGTCTTCGGCGCGGCGCCGGGCGTCTGCACGAGCGGAGGCACGTTGGCCGGCGGGGGCGGCGGCGGCGCGCCGAGCAGGTTCTCGAGCAGCCACTTGCCGCGCAGCGAGGGCGCCGTGCGGTCCGCATGCGACGTGGCCATGAGAATCCCGCCCTTGCCGAGCAAACCGCGGCGCGACTCGAAACCGGGTCCGAGCTCCACGCGCCGGAAGCGGCTGCCGTAGACGTTCGGGATGCCGTAGTGACGCGCGAGCCGCTCGTCGACGAAGGTGTACTCGGCCGTGAGCAAGTCGACGATGCTGCGGTTCTCGTCGACGATGCTCGCGAAGAAGAGCTCGGCCTCGCGTTTGAAGCCCTGCCGCAGGTTGTTGTCGAAGTCCGGGAAGAAGTCGGTATTCGGCTTGATCGTCTCGAGGTTGCGCAGATGCAGCCACTGGCCGGCGAAGTTCTCGGCAAGGGCGGCGGCGCGCGGGTCGGCGAGCATCCTGCGCAGTTGCGCTTCGAGCACCTCGGGCTCGTGCAGGCGGTCGGCGGCCGCGAGATCGAGCAACGCGTCGTCGGGGATGCTGCTCCATAGAAAGAAGGAGAGCCTGGTCGCGAGCTCGACGTCGCTCACGGAGTACGCGGCGCCCGGGGCCGCGTCGGGCGGATCGCGCTCGGGCCGGAACACGAACGACGGGCTCGCGAGGATGCGGCGCAGCGCGAGCTGGATCCCGCGGTCGAACGAGCCCGGGAGTGCCGCGGAAGAGGGAGCGGTTCCACGACCGACCGCCAGGGATGGCGGGAGTGCCGCCGAATCAGGAGAAATTCGGCGGCCGTCGCGGTAGAACGGCAGCAGCCGCGCGATGTCGGCGTCGTCCACGGGCCGGCGGTACGCGCGCCGCGCGAGCGTGGCGAGGATCTCGCGCGCGCAAGGTTCCTCGTCCGCCTCGCTCTTGGGCTCGCAAGAGAGGATGCGCCGGCGGCTCGCCGTGACGCCCGGCCCGGTCGCGGCGAACGGCCCCGTGATCGTCAGCGTCTCGACGTGCGGGCGGCCGGTCGCGTCGTAGGTGCCCGCGTTGCTGCGGACGAACGGCCGCAGGCGATTCGTGCCCGCGCCCATCTTGCGGATGAACGCGGCCGTGACCGTGTGCTCGCCGGCGGGGACGGGCACGCGAACTCGGAGCCGCGCAACGACGGCGTCGGACTTGGCCGTGATGATCGCGCCGGGCATCTCGGGCTCGTACTTGCCGCCGACGCCCTCGAGCATCACGCGCACGCCGTCCACCGCGATCTCGAGCTGGTGCTCGTGCTCGAGGCCGCGGATGTCTTCGAGGTTGGTGCGAAACAGCCCGACTTGGAGCTCGTACTCCGCGTCGAGCGGGAAATCGTGGGTGACGGCTACGCCGCCGACCGTGCCGAGCGGCAGGCCGTCGAGCTGCGTGGCCTGCGACTCGTCGCCCGCGACGGTGTAAGTGGTCGCACCGGCGGCCGTCGCCGGATCGCCGACCGCGAGCGCGCTCACGCGGTCCGCGGCCGAGAGATAGCGCTCGAGCAGCGCGGGCGACACGACGAGGAGGTCGCCGATGTTGTCGAAGCCGAACGCGGAGTCGTCGGGCGGCAGCAGCGAGGTCACGTCGACGTGCAGATCGAGCAGATCGCGAATCGCGTTGGCGTACTCGGCGCGGTTCAGGCGCCGCAGCGCCGGCCGGCCCGGGTTCATCTTAGGCGTAGCGTCGAGCTCCGTCTCGAGGCGCGTGGCGAGCCGCTCGTAGGTCGCGGCGTCGGGCCGCTGCCGTGCGTCCTGCGGGGGCATCGTGCGCGTCCGGAGCTTGAGGACGGCGGTTTCCCACACGGCCCGGTCGGCTTCGACGTGCGCGGGGTCGAGCTTCTTGAAGTCGATGTCGCCGGCGAGGTCGTCCGCGTTGTGGCACTCGGTGCAATAGCGGCGGACGACGGCCGCGGCCTCGGCGGTGGGCATGTCGCGCTCGCCGGAGGGCGTGCAGCCCGCGGCGAACGCGGCGGCTACGAGCCCGACGGCGCCCGCCGCGCGGGTTTGGGTTGAGTGCCTCATAAATGGGGACATGTTACTTTTTCGACGAGCCGCGTTCCGAGCGGGGCAACAGGCCACGGCAAAACTAGCGCGCCGTAAAAGTAACATGTCCCTATTTTCCCCAGCAGGGAGTGCGTCGGCTGCTCATCGCGTTCAATAAACCCTACGGGGTGATCTGCAAGTTCCGGCCGGAGCCCGGCCGGCCAACGCTCGCCGACTACATCTCGATTCCGAACGTCTACCCGGCGGGGCGGCTCGACACCGACAGCGAAGGCTTGCTGCTGCTCACCGACGTCGGGGCGCTGCAGGCGCGGATCTCGAACCCGCGCCACCGGCTCGCGAAGGTCTACTGGGCGCAGGTCGAAGGCGCGCCGACCGACGCGGCGCTCGCGGCGCTGCGCAGCGGGGTGGACCTCGGCGACTTCGTCACGAAGCCTGCCGGCGCGCGGCTCGTCGCCGAGCCGGGGAGCCTTTGGCCGCGCGATCCGCCGATCCGCTACCGCGCGAAGATCCCGACGGCGTGGCTCGAGCTCACGGTGCATGAAGGCAAGAACCGGCAAGTGCGCCGGATGACGGCACGGGTCGGATTTCCGACGTTGCGGCTAGTTCGCTCGGAGGTGGGGCGCGTCGGCTTGGAGGGTTTGGCACCGGGCGAGTGGCGCGAGATCGACGGGTCCGCGCCTTGGAGCCGGCCGCCCGCGTAACCTTTCGGCCCGCCGGAGAGTCGTCTCGGCCCTGGGATTTGCGCCCGCTATCGGGACGGACTCGCGCACCGGTGCGAGCGTCTCCCAGGCGCGATTCCTCGGTGAATCAATGTATTGGCGACCTCGGACTAGTTGGCACGGCGGCTGCAACCCGGTCCGGAGAGAGCTACGGGGGTGGTTGCATGTCGGCGTTGCTCCAAGACCTTAGATACGCGGCCCGTCGTCTGCGCAGGACGCCGGTGTTCTCGTCGTTCTCCGTGGCGATCCTCACGATCGGCATCGGGTTGAACATCGCCGTGTTCAGCGTGGTCGACGCGCTGGTGCTCAGGCCGGCGCCGTTCGCACAGCCCGAACGGCTCGTGCACATCTATCAGGATTCGGACTCGGGCTCGCCGTCGTCGACGGCGTATCCCGCCTACCGCGACATGGCCGGGATGACCGACGTCTTCGCCGGCGTCGCCGCAACGACGTCCGCGACGTACAACTGGGATACGCCCGACGGCCCGCGCCAAGTCGGCGTCGATTTCGCGACCGCGAGCTACTTCCCGATGCTCGGTTTGCAGCCTTCGCGCGGGCGCTGGTTCGACGCGCGCCATGACATCGTGGGCGAGGAGCGGGTCGCCGTCGTCACGTACAACGCGTGGCGCTCGCGATTCGGTGAGGACCCGGGCGTGGTTGGCCGCACGATCCGGCTCAATAACCAGCCGGTCACGATCATCGGAGTGGGCCCGCGCGGCTTCAACGGCGAAGCCGGCGCGCTGAGCACGGACTTCTGGGTATCGATCTCGAGCGTCGGCATAGGCGGGCAGTTCCGCGTCGCGAACCTCGAGCGCCGCGGGGACCACTGGTACACGGTGAAGGCGCGGCTCGCGCCCGGTGTCGGCGTGGAGCAAGCGCGCGCGGCACTCCAGAGTCTCGCCGCGCGCTACGGTGAGGAGTTTCCGGACGACGACCGCGGCCGCGACATCACGTTATTCACCTGGGGCCAGGTGCGGGTGCATCCCGCCGCCGACGCGGCCCTGCTGGGCGGGGGGATAGGGTTGTTCGCCGTCGCGGCTGTCGTGCTGATGCTCGCGTGCAGCAACCTCGCGAACTTGCTCCTCGTACGCGGCATCGCCCGAGCGCCCGAGCTCGCGATCCGCGAGGCGCTTGGCGGCGACCGCGCTCGCGTCGCCCGGCCGCTGCTGCTCGAGGCACTGCTCCTGTCCTCGATCGGCGGTGCGGCCGGCCTCGGTGTGGCGGCGGGGCTGCAAGGCATTCTATCGGCCGTGCCGCTGCCGCCATTGAACGGGGGTCTCGATCTTCGCTTCGACTTGCGGATGGTGGCATTCAGCGTATTCGCTGCACTTGGCACGGGACTCCTGTTCGGGCTGCTGCCATCGCGCCGCGCGACGCGCGCGGGCGTCGCCGCCGCGCTGCGCGACGCGGGCCGCACGCAGTCGGCGGGCCGCGGCGCGTCGCTGCTGCGCGGCACGCTCGTCGCGGTGCAGGTGGCGCTGTCGGCGGTGCTCGTCGTGGCCACCGCGCTGCTCGCGCGCAGCTTCGTCAACACCGGCCGGGTCGATCCCGGTGTCGATGCCAGCCGCATCGCAGTGATCGGCACGATCCCCGCGCAGGCCGGGGTGACAACGCAGGACGGCATGCTCGCGATCGCGGAGCAGATTCTAGAGCGCATGCGGGTGTTGCCCGGCGTCGAGAGCGCGTCGCTGACCACGCGGCTGCCGCTCAGCCCGAACGCCGGCACGACATCGACGGTCGTCGAGGGCTACGAGCCGCCGGCTGGCACGAACGCGGTCGAGATGCCGTTGACCCTCGTGAGCCGCGGCTACTTCGCGACGATGGGGATTCGGTTGGTTGCTGGCCGCACGTTCTCCGAAACCGATCGCCCGACGTCGCCGCCCGTGGTCGTGCTGAACGAGACGGCCGCGCGAGCGTTCTTCGGCGGCGACGCGGTCGGCAAGCGAGTCCGCGCGCAATCCGTGCCCGACAGCTGGAAAGAGGTGGTCGGAGTCGTCGCAGACACGAAGATCGCGTCACTCGAGGAGCAGCCGACCGCGATGATGTACTACGCCGCCGAGCAAGTCGCCGTCGGCGGGTTCTCGGTGGTTCTGCGGACGAGCGGCGATCCGGCCGCGATGCTCGGCTCACTGCCGCGAGCGCTGCGCGAGGTTCGCGAGTCGTTGCCCGTCACGCGGCTCGAGTCATTCGCGGCGCACGTGGCCGGCGCGCGGATGACGGCCCGCACGTCGACGCTATTGATGGGTGCGTTCGCCGCGCTCGCGCTGCTGCTCGCCGGTCTCGGTATCTACGCAGCCGTGTCGTTCGCCGTGGAGCGGCGCTCGCACGAGATCGGCATTCGCGTCGCGTTGGGTGCGACGGCGCCGCGGTTGGTCCGCATGGTCGTGGGCGATTCGCTCGTGGTGGCGGGCATCGGCCTCGCCGCAGGGCTCGGCCTCGCGGTGCTCGCGGCGCTCGGCATGCGCACGATTCTGTTCGGTGTCGCACCCGTGGACGGCGTGAGCTTCGTCGCTGCTGCGGTCGTGCTTACAGCGGCCGCCGGTCTCGCGGCGTTCGTGCCGGCGCGCCGTGCTGCGGCGGCGAATCCGTCGGACGTGCTGCGCGATCAGTAGCTTCGGTAGACGATCGTCGGCGACCCGGGGTACGCGAGCCCGAGGGCGGGGTGGCTGCTCAGTCCGGAAACTCCCACCTGGCCGCACCGGGGCGAACCGAGGCGAACACCGGCTTGCCTTTGGCGCCGGTGAGCTCGAGCGTGACCCTGATCGGCATGTCGTTGGCGGCCGCTCGTTCGGCGTGAGTCCAATCGATGTGGTTGAGGTGGAGCTTGATCCTGCCGGGTCGTTGGACCGGCACGCCGCCACGAACGACGACCCAATTCAGATAGATGAAGCGTTCCGCCCGCGGGCCGTGCGCATAAGGGCCGAGGAAGTTCGCGGAGCCATCGGTGTTGCGCCGAACGCGAAGCACCGGGCGAAACACGACGCGCTTGCTATCCGCGGGCGTCGCCTGCTCGATCGCTTCGTCCCTCTGGATGCCGAGATGCACCGGCCCCACGCCGTCCCAGTCCGTGCCGGGCAGCTTGGTGCAGATGATTTCTACCGTGAGCTCGCGCTCGTCGGTCGCCGCCATGGATCGATCCCTCGCGCGATTTAGCTCTCGATGACGCGGATGACTTCCGCGATCGTCCTATGCGCTTCCAGAGGATGCCGCAGCGGACGGTCGAGCGACACGCTGTAGCGGTTTCTTCGGCCGAGGCGCTCGCGCGTGATCACGCCGGCCTGCTCCAAGTCGCCGATGATCCGGTGCACCGCGCGTTCCGTGATTCCGACCTTGTGCGCGATGTCGCGCACGCGCTCCTCGGGGTTGCGCACGATGCACACGAGCACGTGCGCGTGGTTGCTGAAGATCGTCCATTGCGGCGGGGGGGCGGACGCGGCTTGGGGCCCGGGAGCCTCGGCCGGCGTCGCGGCTGCTTTGTTTCGAGCGGGTTTGGGGCTTCGCATACGCTCGCATGATACGACTTCTTGTGCAGGACACACAATACGTGTATTATTTGTCCTGTATAAAGTGGCACATAACGAAGTAGTGAGGAACAACATGAACATACAAGAGCTCACGACATGGCAGCGGCTCCTGAATCTGGAGCTGGACGCTTCCGACACGGCGCTGCCGTTCTCCGAGCGGCTCGCGCGCGAGAACGGCTGGTCGGCGCGCTTCGCCGACCGGGCGATGGAGGAGTACCGCAAGTTCTGCTTTCTCGCGGTCCACGCGGGGCACCCGGTGACGCCCTCCGAAGAGGTGGATCAGGTCTGGCACCTGCACATGCTGTACTCGCGGCACTACTGGGACACGCTGTGCCGCGACACGCTCGAGACGTCGTTGCATCACGGGCCGACGCAGGGCGGGGCCGCGGAAGGCCGCAAGTACCACGAGTGGTACGAAGACACGCTCGCTTCCTATCGCCGCTACTTCGGCGGACCGCCCGAAGAAGTCTGGCCTGCCGCGCGCGAACGGTTCGACCCGCGCAACGACTTCGTGCGCGTCAATCGCCGGGACGTCGTGACGTTCGACCGGGCGCTGCTGCGCCGCGGCGCGCTCGGCGTGCTGCTCGGCGGCGGAGTGCTCGCGATGGCGCGCGCGTTCGCGCAAGGCGAGCCCAAGACGCCGTCGTCGGCGGCCGGAGCCCTGTTGCTGCTCGTCATGTTCGTCGCGCTCGTGATCGCGCTCGTGCGAGTGGCTGCGCGCGGTAAGCGTCAGGCTCCGCGCAAGCGCCGCCGAGGCCACGCGGATGCGGCCGTGGTCGGCGCGGGCGGGAGCGCCACGGGGAATCATTGCCCGGACGGTAGCGGCGGGCACGCAGGCGGCGGCGACTGCGGCGGCGCCAACGGCTGCGGCAGTAGCGGCTGCGGCGGCGGAGGCTGCGGTGGCGGGGGCTGCGGGGGCGGGAGCTAAGCGCCGACGCTCAGCCGGGCCGGCGCGGTTAGGCGCGTGCGTGAGCACGTGCGCGCCGGCACTCTCGACGATTCAGGCTCGGCTCGCCGGCGCGCGGACGCGCGTCCGCGCGCGCCGGAGCCACGCAACGATCTGGAGCGTGTTCACGAGCAGGAAGACGCTCAGCCATGCCTTGAACGGCGCGTCGACAGCCGGCGCCGCGAAGATGGTCCACGAGAACGCGGACCAATAGAGCAATCCCACGAGCGCGGCCCACAGGCCGAAGCGCAGCTTCTCGGTGGGCGCGCGCCGGCGCGGATCGGCGGTAATCGCGACGAAGAGTGCGAGCCGTGCGACCATCAACCCGATCAACGGCGCGAGCAACCACCGGCCGAAGTCGCCGTCGTACCGCGCCCAAGAAGCATCGGCGACGAAAAGATCGAGGAACCACGCCGGGGCCGCGAAGAAACCCGTGGCGAGCGCGGCCAACGCGATCTGCAGCTTGACCTCGCGGGCACCGGGTCGGCGCACGAGCGTCGGCTGCCAGTCCTCGGACATCGGCAGCCAGAAGATCCAGTGCGTCCACGGACGTCGCCGAGTGTCCGGGTCCACGGGAGACACGCGACGGACCCACGCCGCGGCGGCAAACCAGAGCACCAGCGCCCCGGGCCAAGCGAGCGCGCCGAAGCCCCAGCTGACCCACCACGCGCTGAATGTGCTCGTCCCGGCGAATACGGCCGGCAGGGTGAGCGCCCATTGCAGCCCGACGCAAATCGTCGCGAGCTTCACGAACAGCGGCGCGTCCCCCGGCTCGATCAGGTTGAAGCCGCGCTCCCGGTAGCTCGACACCACGTCGTCGGGCCGGCCGAAGCGATGCACCAAGTCGATCGCCATCCGTTCGTCGGGTTGGCACCCCGCTTCTGCGGCCGCAGCCTTCAACTGATCGCCGAGGAGCGCCCGCAGCTCTAGACCTACGTCGTTGCGCACCTTGCGCGGCAGGCGCCGCGCTACGTCGTCCACGTAGCTCTCGATGAGTTCTTGGGCTTGCATCTCGTTCTCCTAGTCCAACAGCCTGTCCATCGTCTTGACCAGTCCGCGCCAGTTCGTCGTGAGCTCGTCGTAGAGCCGCGCACCCTTCGCGTTCAACTTGTAGTAGCGGCGCGGCGGGCCTTCCTCGATCCGCCAGTCGCTCGCGAGCAGCCCCTGCTCCTCGAGCCGCCGCAGCAGCGGATAGAGCGTGCCTTCCTCGATCGGCATGCCCTCTTCGGCGAGCGCTTGGCGCAACGAGTAACCGTATTGCGCGGTGCGCAGCCGCGAGAGGACGGCTAGCACGAGCACGCCGCGGCGCAGCTCGGTCTCGAGCTTCTGGGCGTTGCTGTCGCGAATGGCTACCATGCGTCACCTATCACAAGGTGTCACACAGTACATAGTGTCACACAGTACGTCAAGCCGCCGAAGCCCCCAAAAGCCCCCCAACAGTCTCGGCGCGGGCTCACCGCTTCGGTATGATCGTTCGGCTGGGCTCGACGGGCAGGGGGAAGATGCGATGAACACAAGACGCCGGGACTTTCTCGCGGGTAGCGCCGCCGCCGTCGCGGCCGCTCGATTCGGTATTGCTGCCGCCGCCGACCGCGTGCCGGTGCTGGGGTTGATCTTCCCGCCCGCGAACCGCGGAGTGCCCGAGGAGGGCGTCGCGATGTACGGCGAGCGGCTCAAGTTCGTCGTGACCGGCTTGGGCGTGGAGCAGATGACGCCGGAAGGATTCGACTCCGTGATCCCGCGGATCCCGGCCGCCGCGCAAAAGCTCAAGGCAGCGGGCGCCGAGGCGATCGAGCTCACCGGCACGTCGCTCACGTTCTACAACGGCGAAGCGTTCAACCAGAAGCTCCGCCAGGCGGTAATCGACGCCTCGGGACTGCCGGCCACGACGATGAGCAACGGCGTGATCGACGGCCTGAAGGCGGTCGGCGCGAAGCGCGTCGCCGTCGCCACCGCCTACAACGACGTGGTCAACGACCGGCTGCGCGCGTTCCTGATCGAGCACGGCCTCGAGCCGGTCGTCGTGACCGGGATGGGCATCGAAGCGATCGCGGACGTCGACAAGGTCACGCAGAACGATCTGCTCGAGTTCGGCGCGCGCGTGGGCAAGTCCGCCAGAGGCGCCGACGCGCTGCTCGTGTCGTGCGGCGGCTTCCGCACGCTCGAGCTCATCGCGCCGCTCGAGGGGCGCACCGGCGTTCCCGTGATCTCGAGCATGCCGCACGGCCTGTGGGCCGGCGCAAAGCTCGTAGGTTTGAGCGGCGCGGCGCCGGGCTACGGCAAGTTACTGTCGCGCGAAGCCTAGCCCGCACACCGCACCACTCGTTTCCCTGCGGTGTCAGACACTGCGCGTGTCTGAGGCCCTGCCCGCTGACGCGCTGGGCTGCGGCCGCTCGCGACGGCCGAGCCGCGGTACGAGCATGCCCGCCGACGCGCGGTAGCGGCGATACTGCTCTCCGAACTCGACCATGAGGTCGCGCTCCTCGAACCAGATGCCGATCAGGATGTAGCCCGTGGTCGCGAGCGCGAACAAGAGATGACCCACGGTCATCCGCGGCGTCGCCCAGAACGCGAGCAAGAAGCCGAGATAGATCGGATGCCGCACCCAGCGATAGAGGCCCGGCGTGCGAAACGCCTGCGGCGCGGGCTGCACGCGGCGGAAGAACCGCCACACCTGCGCGAGCCCGAACAGCTCGAAGTGATTGATGAGGAACGTGGCGAGCAGCAACGTTCCCCAGCCGAGCCAGAAGACCACCCAGAGCACGCCGACGGCCACCGGGTCGGTCACTGTCCAGACCACCGCAGTGATCGGCCGCCACTGCCACGTCAAGAGCGCGAGCACCGCGCTCGCGAACAGCACGAACGTGCTGCGCTCGACGGGCTTCGGCACGATCTTCGTCCACCGGCGCTTGAATCCGGGCCGCGCCATCACGCTGTGCTGCACCGCGAACAGACCGAGCAGCGCGACGTTCACGAGCACCGCGACGATCACCGGGCCGGCAACGCCGCCGTCGATGCCCTTCGGCACGAACAGGCTGCCCACGAACCCCATCGCGTAGAGCAACGTTGCGAGGAAGAAGCAATACACGATCACGCCGTAAGCGAGCCCCAGTAGCCGCACGAATAGACTATTCATCTCCGTTCTCCTTCTCAAAGTTCGGTTGCGATTACTTGACCCACCAGCGGTTGTCGAGCACCTCGGCGATGCGCCGCGCGGCGCGCGCGGCGCCGTCGGTCTCGACGGGCTTGTACATGACGGGTGTGTGCAGCGCTTGCAGCGTCTGTTCCGCGAGCTGCTCGGGCGCGAGCGCCGCGTAGCTCACGGCGCGATCGGCGCCGTAGTTCGACAGCCGCCGCCGTACGTGCACGCACTGCTCGAAATGCCGCTGCAGCGGAAAGCTCACGAACGGCCGGCGTGTCGCGACGAGCTCCATGCACGTGCTCAAGCCGCCCTGCACGAGCGCCACGTCGGCGCACGCGAGGTGCTCGAACAGGTTGTGCACGTACGGCCGGATCTCGAGACCTTCGACGCGCGGCAGGGATTCGGGTTTGATGCGCGGCCCCGTGACCATGATCATCCGGAGATCCGGCACCTCGCGCCGCATGTGCGGCAGGGCCTGCGCGATCTTCGTCAGCAGATGCTTGCCGACCGACGTGCCGCCGACGGCCGCGATCGCGATGCGCTCGTCGCGGCCGTAGCCCAACCGCGCGCGCAGCTTGTCGGTGTCGGCGAAAGCCCGCGGATCGAACGGCAGCGCGTAGCCGGTGTACGCGAAGTTCCGGTCCGTCCAGTCGCGAATCCGCGGCAGGCCGGGACCGAACGTCTGCTCGGTCACGTCCGGCGGGTTGCCGACGAAGATCGCCGCGTCGCGCACGTACGGGAAACGCGCCACGTGCTCGATGTCGTCGGCGTTGCGGTCGGCGCAGAGGTGCGCCTCGCGCTCGTCGCCGTCCATCGGCACGCAGCCGACGAAGTCGGTCAAGAACACGAACGGCTGGCGCTTGAGCTCGGGATTCTCGTGGTAGTAGTAGTCCACTTCCCACGCCTCATCGCCGATCACGAGGTCGTAGTGCTCGGCGTCCATGAGGTCCGAGAACGTCATGAAGTTGTCGATCATGATCTCGTCCATGGTGCGCAGCGCGAAGAACGCGTGCAGGTCGTGCTCGCCCGCGACCTGCTCGAAGTGCCGGCTCTCGTTCGCCAGGCGCCGCGTGATCGGGTGCAGGCGCTCGCCTTCCTGCAGGAGATAGCGCGCCGCCGGGTCGACGGTGAACCAGTCGATCTCGAGGTCGGGCTGCAGCTTCCTCAGCTCGCGCGCGATCGCGAGGTCGCGTTGGACATGACCCAGCCCGATGGGGCTCGAGATGAAGAGCGCGCGGCGCTTGCGGCCCATCGCCCGCACCCAGGTCCCGGTTCTCGGGCTGCCGGCGACGAAGTCGCGCACCGCGCGGTTGAAGACCACCGGGTCGCGCGCCGCCGTGAGGTGCCCGCCCTCGCCGATGGTGAGCATCCGCGCGCCGGGGACGAGGCGGGCGATGGCTTCGCCCCGTTCGTAGGGCACGCGCTTATCGCCGTCGCCGTGGAGGACGAGCGTCGGGCAGCGCACGCGGCGCGCGAGCTCCGTCACATCGTTGCCGAGCCAGCCGGTGCGCGCCCAGGCCACCAGCTCTCCGCTAGCCGCCCAGCCGTAGCGCACGCCGTCCTCGATGGGCTTGGTGGAGTGGGGCTCGGTGAAGCAGATGGAGAAGAACCATTCCAGGTAGCTGGCGAAGTCGTTGCGCGTGAACTCGCTTTCCTTGCGCGCGCGCTCCGCCGCTTTCGGATCGTCGAGGCGCGCCTCGGCGAAGCCACCTGCCACGATGACGTGGCTCGCCCGCTCCGGGTGCTCCGCGGCGAAGCGCAGCGCGGTCATGGCCGTGGCGGAGATGCCCACCACCGCGAGGCGCTCGGCGCCCGCGGCGTCGAGCACCGCGAGGAAGTCCTGGTAGTAGTGCTCGAAGCTGTACGCGTCCTGCCCCTGCGGCCGATCGGAGCGCCCGTTGCCGCGCCCGTCCATGGTGACGACCCGGAAATGCTCCGCGAGGTACGGCACGGTGGCCTTCAGGAGCTGCGAGTGCGCAACCTGGAAGGTCGGCGCGAAGGCGATCCAGGGGCCGCTCTCGCCATAGACCGCGTACCAGCTCTTCACGCCGTTGCGCTCGACGTAGCCGTCGTGCGACGGCTGCAGCGTGCCGAAGGGGAACTGCTGCCCGGCCGGCAGCCGCCCCGCCTCGGGCAGCTCGCCCACGACTTTGCCGAAGCTCTCGGGAAGGGGAGTGTGCGGTTTCACTTTCGCCTCCGTTTCGATCGTTTCTGCACGCGTGCGTCGAGCCCCTCGAGCAGCTGCTGCATCGCGTCGAGCGCGGCGCGGTGCGGAACCTGGTCTTCCTTGGCGCCGAGCAGATCGGCGAACTCCATGCCGAGCCAGAACTCCGAGATCCAAGTAGCGATCACGTCGGCGGTGAAAAGCACCGGCAGTTTCACGTCGTGCGCCGTGAGCGTCGCGAGCGCCTCGCGCACCGCCCCGAGCACCACCTGCTTCCACGCCAGCAGGCGCGGCAGGAATTTCTCGCGCAGGCCGGGATTGGACAGGCTCGCCGCCCAGAGCTCGGCCTGCACGCGCACGAAGCCCGAGGCGAGGTCGCTCTTGTAGAAGCGCCGCGCCTGCGCCCATTTCTCCGCGAAGCTGCCCGGCTCGGCGTACATCGCTTTCTGGCGCTCGAGCAGCTGGCGGTTCGCCTCGTCGAGCACCGCGATGACGAGCTGGTCCTTGGAGCGGAAGTGGTAGTTGATGAGCGCGTGGTTGACCCCGGCGTCGCGGGCGATCTGCCGCACGCTCAGCGCGGCATAGCCCTCGTGGGCGAGGCGCCGGTACGCGGCCTCGAGGATTTTTGCCTTGGTCTCGCCGAGGTCCGCTTCGGCGAGCAGGCGGGGATGCGCGGCTTCCATGGTCGGCCCGGCGGCTTGTACGAGTGGTTTAAACGAGTGTTCAAATATTAAGCAGGCCGGCCGCGTTTGTCAAGCGCGGATAATCGCCCGCAAGGAGATACCCATGAAAATCCCGCCCGCCCGCGCCTTTCTGCCCTTGCTGATGCTTGCCCTCGCCGCCCACGCCGCCGACCCGGTCGGGCCCGACAAGGTGGTCTATCACCTCAGCGCCGGACTGGAGCAGGCGAGCGACGGCCTGCGCAACATCCGCAACCACCTGGAGGTGAATCCGAAAGCGCGCATCGTGGTCGTGGCGCACGCGCGCGGCGTCGACTACCTGATGAAAGGCGCGAAGGACCCGAACGGCAACAAGTACCAGGACATCGTCGAGAACCTGAAGAACCAGGGCGTGCGCTTCGACGTCTGCGAGATCACGCTGCGCAACCGCAGCCTGAAGCGCGAGCAGTTCATCGAGGAAGCGACCTATGTCCCGTCGGGCGTGGCCGAGATTGCGCGCCTGCAGCAGCGCGAGGGCTACGCCTACATCAGGCCTTGAGTTACATTATTGCGGCACGCAGGAGTCCCGCCCGATGAACAAGCCCGCCGATGTGAATCTTCAGGTCGTCCCCGTCTGGATCAACGGCAAGCCCGTGTCGCCCTCCGGGCGC
>Ga0137409_10000012_pt1 | contig 151468 bp, 126 predicted proteins | sample CZODoug1_16funga_FD_122059 | JGI IMG/M metagenome (GOLD analysis project Ga0137409, IMG submission 122059) | Vadose zone soil fungal communities from Angelo Coast Range Reserve, California, USA - CZODoug1_16fungal (Hybrid Assembly) | ecosystem: Environmental > Terrestrial > Soil > Vadose zone... | reverse complement strand
TTTGCGTCTCCCGCAAATGCCCAAAAGTGTTACCTATGTGTCCGGAATGATGTGTAACCTATCTGCCCGAAAGGTCAATCGAAGGCCTCGGCGCGAATTGCCAGGGCCTTTTCATTCGCGCCACTCGCGCACTAGACCTCTGGAGCCGCCTCCCATTTGGGGCGCATTTCCCGGCCCCACTGCTTCGGGTCCTCGTGGTGCATCCTCTCCATTGTTCTGGCGACATCCGGATGCCTTTCCAGAACATGCTTCGTCATGACCTTGAACATCTCATCCCAGGAACTGGCCGACAGTGCTTGGTCGCAACTCCCGCCGAGCTGCCTGCAAGTCATCGATTTCATGGGGGTACGCTCCATGAGTGAAGGAGCGGCAGGATGTCGCGCCCGCTGAAATCCCGGGAATCTGCTAAGTCCGAATTCACCGCAGGACATCGTAGGGCGGTCAATCCGGCCGCCCGCCAATTCGGGCATTGGCCTTAGGACCTATAGGCGCGATTTGCGCCGTTCAGTAATGTGAAGCAAGGCCCCGGCGTGAACCGCCGGGGCCTTTGTTTCATCGCAATGCATCCAACAGGGAGGTCGATTCATGAGCAAAGCCATCGTACGGGGCATGACGCACAGAGTGCTGGCGAACATCGGAATCGTTGCGACGTGCTTGTTGCTCACGACGACATTGGCGACGGTCGGGGCGGAGCCGGGGCCATTCGCTGGCACCCGCATTACGGAGGCTTACGCCCGGATGGTCGCGCGCGACGCCTACTTCTGGGCGTGGCCGATGGTGAACGTCTACAACCGCCGTCTGACTTTCAAGGATCTGCCCGAGCCAGGCCTGATGGGCGGCATCGTGCCGGTCGCGCCGCTCAATCGACTTTCCATGCTGAGCGACTACATCGAACCCCAGGAGCGCATGGTCGCCTGCCCGAACCAGGACGTGGTCTACGGTGCGGGAAGCCTGGGACTGGACGTGAGTCCGGTCGTCATGCAGGTGCCGGATTTCGGCAAACGCTTCTGGGTGTATCAGGTAGTCGATGTGCGCACCGACAGCTTTGCCGATATCGGCGCCATGTATGGAACGCAACCCGGCTTCTACCTCCTGGTCGGGCCCAACTGGAAGGGTGAGGTTCCGAAGGGGATCACGAAGGTATTCCACGCGAGGACCAGCACCGGTTTTGTGATCCCGCGGGTATTCCAGGATGACAACGCCGAGGACAGAAAGGCCGTACAGCCGGTGATCGACGGCATCGACATGTATCCGCTCGCGATGTACGACGGCAAGATGAAGCACCGCGAGTGGGCCAGGCAGAAACGATTTCCGGCGCAAGAGAGCGGCGACACCGAGACCAAGTGGGTGGTTCCGGAGAAGTTCTTCGATGAGCTGCCGGCCGTGATGAAGGACGCGCCGCCGCTCGCGGGCGAGCAGGCGCGTTACGCGCAGATTCTCGCGGTGCTGTCCGCCGCCCAAGCGGACCCCGCGTTGAAAAAGGCAATGATCGACGAGGCAAGCAAGGCCGAGGCCGATATGGTCGAGCCGCTCTTCCAGTTCCGCAACCATGGGCTGCCACTCGCAAGCAACTGGACCACCCAGAACAATGGCGCGCAATTCGGCACGGACTACTTCACGCGCACGGCGGTCGCGAAGTCGAACATCTTCGTGAACAAGCCCAATGAGACCAAGTATTTCTATCAGGATCTCGATGCGGCCGGAGCGCGCCTGACGGGGGCGAACCGGTACTCAGTGACGTTCGCGAAAGGGCAGGTGCCGCCGGTGCGCGGCTTCTGGTCGTTGACGCTCTACAACGAGAATCACTTTTTCTCGCCGAACCCGATCAAGCGGTATTCGCTCGGTACCAAGAACAAGGGGCTCAAACCGGGTGCGGACGGTTCGCTGACGATCTATGTGCAACCGGATTCGCCCGGCGTTGACAAGGAGGCCAACTGGCTGCCCTCGCCCAAGGGAGGACTCTTCTCCCTGTATGTCCGTACCTACTGGCCGCAAGACGCCATCACCAGCGGGCAATGGACGCCGCCCGCGGTGACAAGGAGTCCGTAGCCGGCGTTTACAGGGTTGGGACGGCGGCTAGTTCGGCGTCGGTTCTTCCGCCGTTGCAACGGTGAAGTCGGTGGCCGGCGTCGTGTGGGTCGCAGCGCTCGATGCCGGCTGCGCGATGACCATCGTGGTTCCAGTTGCGACCACCGCGGCCGCGTTGCGAAGGAACTCGGGTGAAACCCGGGCGAGGGCGAGGAGTTGCTCGCTCGACACCGTGTCTTCCTGTTTGCCGGAGACCATCTGCCAGAGGACGACAGGTTGTCCGGTGCGCGGATCGATCGGCGCACCGGGCGTCGGCGCAAGCCGGGTGAGCACGTGCAGCGTCACCTTGCGGTTCGGGTCATCGACCGTGAACGGTGCGCGGCCGATCTCGACGCCGGCGCGGTACACGCTGATGCGACGGTCTTCCATCGTGATCAGGATCGTGACGGGTCCCTCCGGCGCCGTCTCGGGCCGCCAGAAAGTATCATTGACGAGCGTTGGCTCGCTCACCGGCGCGCCAGCCACATCCACCGGCGCTACCAGCCCGGGGTAGGCGATGTTGCTCGGGAACTGCTCTTCGTCCGAGACCACGACGGTCAGGCCCGTCTTGGTCTCGGCGTACAACTTCTGCGCGAATTCGTAGGGCATGCGCACGCAGCCGTGGGATGCGGGATAGCCGGGGAGTTTCCCCGCGTGCAGCGCGACGCCGCCCCAGGTGAGCCGCTGCATATAGGGCATCGGCGCGTTCGCGTAGAGGTTGGAGTAATGATCCTGATTCTTCTGCAGGATCGTGAAGACACCGGTCGGCGTTTCGTAGCCTTTCTTGCCCGTCGAGACCGTGGACGCGCCGATGAGCACGCCGTTGCGGTACACGTAGGCGCGTTGCTCTGGCAAGGACACGATCATGACGATCGGTCCACGCGGTGACACTTCGGGGACCCAGAGATACTCGCCGGGCTTCAAGTTCGACGGCAACGTCCGCACGTCCACGCCGGGCGTGGAGGTGTTCTTGGGCGGCGCCGCAGCAGCGAGAAGTCCAAGGCCAGCGACGGCAATCCATAGCTGCTTCATGCCGGGCAGTCTACGCGCAGACGTGCGCCGATCGCACGTTAACCCTCGCGCCCGGACAAGTTCATTCCGGGCGCTGAATCCTTTCTGCCCGCGCTGCCCATGCGCGATTGAGCGGACTTTCCGGCTTCCACGCGAGGCGCTCGGCAACGAATGCTTCGGCCAGCGCGTGGTCGCCGATGCGTATCGCTGCCTCCGTCAGCGTCCAGGAGAAAACGTCGCGTTGAGCATGGCTGCCGCCGAGGCGGTTCGCCTTCGCCCGAAGCGGCGCGAGCCACTCGATGGTCTGCGCGTGGTCGCCGCGCCCGAACGCGGCCAGACCCTGGCACGCGGGCAGACCGATCTCACGGCTCATTATCGAGTTCGTGCCATGGCCCGATGCCGCGCGCTTCATCGCACCGATCAGCTGGGTCTGGGCATCGCTGCGGGCTGCGCCAACGAACGTCATCATCGCGTGGACGTCATTGAAGGCATAGAAGGCGTGATCGATGCGTGGCATCCATTTGTCGGCCAGATCGTTCCACCGTTCACCCACATCGTGACCGATGAGCGACAACCGCCAAAGGAGCGATGATCCATCGACCAGCTCGAGTGCCTGGCCGAAACCGCCCGCCGAAATCTTTTCGTCGTAGAGCTTCAGCGCAGCAGCCGCATTCCTGCCGTCAAGGTGAAACAGCGCCTTATGCCACCACAGATGGAAGGCAAACATGCTGTTGGGCGCCCAGCCGCCGGAGCCTGCATCGAGAAAATCGGCCCCGTCTCGCGCACGTCCCTGCATTTCCAGGACATGCGCAACCGCGTGCACCGCCCAGCCATCCTGGCCGTTCAAGTCCACTGCCTCGCGGCCACGCGCTTCGGCCTGCTCGTATTCGCCGCTTTCCTCCAGGCCAAAGGCATGCATCCCCGCGATGAAGCCGTAACCCGGGACGTCGCGATTCCAATGCGGCAGTGCGCGCGCCACCCGGTCGCGCAGCATGTGCGAATGGCCGAGATAAAAGTCACCGAGCTGCGCCAGCTGAATCGCGAGCAAGTCACGCGGATGGGCGATTGACGCGCGTCCCCAGAGTTCGGTCGCTCCCTCAAAGTCACCATCGAGCCAGGCGCGCGCGGCGGCGATATAGCGGCGCTCGCGATCATTCGCTTTCGATGCCAGCCGCTCGCCCGCCTCCACGGTCTTGACCAGCTCGGGCTCGAGTGCCTTGTCGGTAGCGGTTGCAATCGCGCCCGCGCGAAATGCGTGCGCCATCGCGAAATCAGGATGATCGGTGATGATTGCATCGACCTCCGCGAGTGGATCGGCCTGATACGCGTGCAGCAGGTCGAAAACGCGATCGAGGCGATCGATCGCGTCCAGGGAGCCGTACGAAACTGGATTGCCCCTTCGGTCACGCTTGCTCATGTCGATATCCGGGTCGTGGAGAGAGTGTGGCGCCCAATCTATCCATTGCGCGAGCGATGTGCCAACTCCTCAATGTACCGTGTAGTGCTAGCATGTCTCGGGAAGTGTGAGGATGGATTTCGCTGGGAGAAAACAATGGGGACAGTTTCCAGACGTACCTTCTTTGGGATGATGACCGCGGGCGCTGCGCTCGCTGCAGGCGCCGGCGTCCATTCCGCCAACTCACCCGAAGCCGGGCTGCGTTCGCTCACGAAGAACGCCAAGCCGATTTCCGCGGACGAGCACGTCGCGCGCCTTGCGAAGCTCCAGTCCCTGATGCGCGAGCGCAAGGTCGGTGCGTTCCTCGTCGAATCCGGCACGTCGCTCGAGTATTTCACCGGCATCCGCTGGCGGCGGTCAGAGCGAATCACCGCGGCCGTCGTTCCCGCGACGGGCGGCATCATCGTTGTTACGCCATTCTTCGAGGAGCCGTCGATCCGCGAGCTCCTCAGGGTCAGTGCCGAGGTGCGTCCCTGGCAGGAAGACGAAAATCCCTTCGACTTGATCGCCAGCGCGTTGCGCGAGCGCGCCCCCGAAGGGCCGCTCGCCGTCGAAGAGACGACGCGCTTCTTCATCATCGACCGCATGCGCAAGTCATTCGGAGCGGGGCGGGACGTCGTCTCCGGTGAGGATCTGGTCCGCGCCTGCCGCATGATCAAGTCGCCGGCCGAGCTTGCGCTCCTGCAAGTGGCGAACAACGTGACGCTCGCGGCGATCCGGCATGTGCACGGGCAGGTCGAGGCGGGTATGCAATGGCCCGACATCCTCAGGCTCCAGGTCGCGGCGACCGAGGCGCTTGGCGGCACGCACGAATTCACGCTCGTGCTCCTGAATGAAGCGAGCGCCTTCCCGCACGGTTCCGAGAAGCCGCAGGTCGTCGGCAAGGGATCGGTCATCCTCATCGACACGGGCTGCTCCGTGCACGGCTACCTGTCGGACATTTCGCGGACCTGGGTCTTCGGCGAGCCGTCGGCGCGCCAGCGCGAAGTGTGGAACACGGTCAAGCGCGGCCAGGAGATCGCCCAGGAAACGGCGAAGATCGGCGTACCGGTCGGCGCCATCGACAAGGCCGTGCGCGCGTACTACGAGGGGAGGGGATGGAGCAAGAATTACCGCTTGCCGGGAACCCCGCATCGCACCGGGCACGGCATCGGCATGGATGTCCACGAGCCGCCGTATCTTGTACGCAACGATACGACTCCGCTTGCTGCGGGCATGTGCTTCTCGGATGAGCCCGGCATCTACATCCCGGGCGAATTCGGTGTCCGGATGGAGGACTGCTGGTACATGACGGAGGCTGGCCCGAAGTTCTTCACTCCGCTGGCCGCATCCATAGACCGGCCTGTCTGATGCAGTGCGCCGCCGGCCCGCAATGGGCCGGCGGCGCGTGCGGATTGCTATAAGCCCAAAGGGCAATTGTCCGCCGGATGCCTGTCGGCGACTCTCCGTCCCGTTACGGTGGAGTCCGCCTGTGTGCCGTACGACTCGCAATCCGTCGAACCCCCCCTATAAGGAGATACGCATGTTCAGCAAACGTGGGATGCTCTTTTTATTGGCCGCTTGCATCGCGATGTGCGCGCCGGCCTGGTCGCGGGACACCGGATGGGAATTCGGCGTCGATGCCATCTACCAGAGCTCGACCGACATGGACTTCGAGGGCGGCTCGACGGCATCGGCGGGCGATGACTTCGGACTCGCGCTCACCTTCGGGTATCGCATGAACTCGCGCCTCGAGTTCCAGTTCGGACTGGATTGGCAGAAGGTCGACTATGACGCGACGATCCAGTCGGCCGACGTTCCGGCGCTGTCGGTGGATGTGAAGGGCGACTACGAGGCATTCACCCCGCGCGTCAACGTCAACTACAACTTCATGGACGGCGACATCACGCCGTACGTCACCGGCGGCATCGGCTGGAGTTTCATCGACACCAATATCCCGAACGGCCGGGTCGAAGTCGGCTGCTGGTGGGACCCGTGGTATGGCGAGATCTGCGTGCCCGTTCAGGACACACGCTCGGTCGATGCGTTCACGTATCAGATCGGCCTGGGCGTTCGCTGGGACATGTCGAACTCGATGAGCTGGCGCCTTGGCTATGAGAAGCATTGGTACGATTTCAAGAATACGACGAGCACGCCTGATTTCGATCAGTTCAAGCTCGGCGTGGTGTTCCGGTACTGAACAGGGTGTCCGCAGGACCCGAGGTGTCGTCACACCTCGGGTCGCTCACCCGCCGAGTGCGATGGTGAGACTCACGAGGACCATCCCGAGAACAACCATCGTGAAGCCGGTCAGCCATGGCCGGTATTCCGCGACGCGCGCATAGGCAAAGCCGCTGACGAACAGCAGGACGATGGCGATCGCGTTCGAGACTCGCATGGCCCGCCCGATGTCCTGCATGAACATGAAGGGGATCGTTACCGGGAAGGTCGTGACGAACACCCAGAGGAACACGGAGAGCCAGCCGAGCCACTCGGTCTTGCCGAGCCGCGGGCGGGTCGGCGGCTCGGGCAAGCGCACCAGCTTCTGACGCATGATCTCGTATTCGGCGGGCCCGAGCGTTTCCGCCAGCACCGGCGGCATTGCGTCGGCAATGACACGATGTGCCGCCTCGGGCGCGGCGGCCTTGCGCACGGCGAGCAACGCTCGAATGCCGCGCGCCTGTTCACTCAGGCAATCCATGACGTAAAGCAGGCCGTCGATGATGCCCCAGGCGATGTTGCATCCGAGTGCGCCGATAAGCATGTCGCGCACGTCCGAGCGGCCGGCGTCCGCCACGCTCAGCGAACCGGTGAACGTGAGCACCATGATCAGGCCAAAGAGCACTTCGGCGATGCGATCGCTCGGTTCGAGCACGCGCTTGGACGATGAGGTGGGGTCGACAGGCATGGCGGGATACCCGGGTCGTGGACGATGTTTCGTTCGACGGATTTCCTACTGGGCGCGCGGCGGCAACAAGTAGAGCGTCATGGCGAAGATCAGATAAACCATCAGCACCAGGACTCCGACGAACCACGCCGAGCGCCCGCTACTCGTGACGAGCGACGTGGTGATCGTGGCCATGAACAGCATCACCACGGCGCCCGGCCAGAATTGCAGGTCCATCGGTGTCGGTCCGATGACATAGCTCAAAAGCACCAGAACGGGTGCGACGAAAAGTGCGATCTGCGATGAGCTGCCGAGTGCGATGCCGACGCTCAGGTCCAGGCGGTTCTTGAGCGCTCCCGAGAAGGCGGTGGGCATCGCCGACGCGCCGCCGACCAGCGCTACGATGATGAATCCGACGAACGCGGGAGTCATCCCGAACGTCTCGGCCGCTTTCTGGACCGACTCCACGAAGATCTCGCTCACCAGGGCGACCAGTACGGTGACGGCGCCGAGCGTCGCCAGGGCCAATCCCATCGGCCATGGTTTCTGACCCGGCGCGGCATGCGAGACGCTGCCAAACATCTCTTTGTGCGTCTTGAGCGTGAACAGCATCCCCAGCGCATAGGCGACGATGAGCAACACCGCCAATCCGACACTCAGCTTATGGCTGAACGCCACGCCTGCCGTATCGGCGTGGGAGATTGCCGAGGGAATCAGCAGCGCGACCGTGGCGAGAAAGAGCATTCCCGACTGCAGGCGCGCGCTGACGCGGTTGTATTCCTGCTCGTGATGCTTGAGTCCGCCGAAGAGAAACGACGCACCGAGGATGAACAGTGTATTGGTGACGATCGGGCCGGCGATGGATGCTTTGACGAGCATGTACTGGCCGGCGCGCAAGGCCGCGAGCGCGATGATGAGTTCCGCCAGGTTGCCGAGCGTTGCGTTGAGCAAGCCACCGACGGCATCGCCGGTCTTGGCGGCGACGGCTTCCGTCGCGTGACTGAGGAGCACGGTGAGCGGGACGATCGCAAGTACGGACAGCACGAATAGCAGCGTTTCCGCCTCGGGCTTGAGCTTCGCGGCGACCAGTACCACGGGGACGAACACGAGCAGCCAGAGCAGCGGGTTTTGACGGATATCTTTCAGAACGGGATTCATGGCTGTCTTCTTTGACGGCTGGCTTCGGCTTACCGTCTTGTCGTTGTCACCGTGCAGGCGCCCGGGATTGCGGCGGCCCGCCCACCATGGCTGTGCTTGCGCGCCTATGTTGGCTCCGGCCAAGCGGCCATGCAACAAGAAAACAGGGCCAGTTAAAAACTCGTAACGGAGTTCCCAAGTGCCACGCGAGGCGCGGCCGAGCTCCATCGCCAGGTTTGGCGTTTCCATAGGCCTAAGTACCTATTGTCGGCGCGACTGCAAACGAGCAATTCTCCGATCCATCCTCCGATCCATCCGGCGGACCGTCCTGTTGCAATCCATGAAGTAACGGGGGAGCCAATATCCTGCTGCATTGGATCGATGTGTTGCGGCGCCAAGGGGTGAAACATGATTCAAAGTAGCGGAGCAAGATCGCTCGCCCGTCGTGTGCTTGTCGTGGACGACTCGCTGACGAGTTCATCAAGCGCCGCAGGGCGCAGCGTGCGTGCCCTGGTGTCGGAATTCCAGGCGCGCGGCATGGAAGTTGTCGAGGCCGTTTCCTGCGAGGATGGGGAAGCAACCGTCGTATCCGATGCCGGCATCTCTTGCATCCTGCTCAACTGGACGCAGGGACAGAACGACAAGAAGATTCACGAGCAGGCGACGGAACTGTTGCGCGCCGTCCGCAGCCGCAATGCCAAGGTTCCGATCTTCCTCATGGCGAGCCGCAAGCTTGCCGGCACGGTCAGCGTCGAAGTCGCGACGCTGGCTGACGAGTTCATCTGGGTTCTGGAGGACACCGCGTCCTTCATCTGCGGACGTGTGCAGGGCGCGATCGAACGGTACGTGCAGGCGCTGCTGCCGCCGTACGCCGCGGCTTTGGCCCGCTACGACCGTGAGCGCGAATACTCCTGGGCCGCGCCGGGCCACCAAGGCGGTGTCGCGTTCCTGAAGTCGCCGGTTGGCCGTGCGTTCTTCGATTTCTACGGCGAGAACCTCTTTCGCACGGACATGGGCATCGAGCGTGGCGCGCTCGGATCGCTCCTCGGCCACAGCGGCCCCGTAGGGGAGAGCGAGCGCAACATCGCGCGCATCTTCGGCGCGGAGCGCTCGTACTCGGTGCTGAACGGCACGTCCGCATCGAATCGCGCCATCATGTCCGCGTGCGTCGGTGACAACGAGCTTGCGCTCTGCGATCGCAATTGCCACAAGTCCATCGAGCAGGGCCTCGCCATCACGGGCGGCATCCCGGTGTTCCTGAGCCCGACGCGCAATCGCTACGGCATCATTGGTCCGATTCCGCCACAAGCGCTCGAGCCCGAGGCCATCGAGAAATGCATCGCCGCCAATCCGCTTGCGAAGGCGAGCGGCCACAAGCGCGCGGTCTACTCGGTGCTGACGAACTGCACGTATGACGGAATGTGCTACGACGCGGCCGCCGCCCAGAAGGGACTCGCAAAGAGCGTCGACCGCGTCCATTTCGATGAAGCGTGGTACGGCTACGCGCGCTTCAATCCGATGTATCGCGATCGATATGCCATGCGAGGGGAACCTGCGTCGCACGCGAAGGATGGGCCGACGGTTTTCGCGACGCATTCGACGCATAAGCTCCTCGCCGCGCTGTCGCAGACGTCATACATCCACATCCGCGACGGCCGCCGTGCGATCGACCACGGACGATTCAACGAAGCCTACTGTGCGCAGGCGAGCACCTCGCCGCTCTACGCCCTGATTGCCTCAAACGATGTCGCCGCCGCCATGATGGACGGCCCGGCGGGGCAGTCGCTGACGCAGGAAACCATCGATGAAGCGGTCGCGTGCCGGCTTGCCGTCGCGCGCGTGCGCCAGGAATTCCTCGCGAAGAAGGACTGGTTCTTCGCGCCGTGGAACGCCGAGGAAGTGCGCGATCCCAAGACGGGCAAGCGCATACCGTTTCATGAGGCGCCGGAGGAACTCCTCAGCACGGATCCAAACTGCTGGATCCTGCACCCCGGCGAGAGCTGGCACGGCTTCGAAGGCCTGCCGGACGGCTGGTGCATGCTCGATCCCATCAAGTTCGGCATCGTCTGCCCTGGCATGAAGACGGACGGCGAACTCGATGCGAAGGGCATTCCGGCTGACATCGTCACGGCGTACCTCGGTCGCCACGGCATCGTGCCCTCGCGCACGACCGACCACATGGTCCTGTTCCTTTTCTCCATCGGGATAACGAAAGGCAAGTGGGGGACGCTGCTCAATACGCTCCTCGACTTCAAGGTGGATTACGACCGCAACGCTCCCGTTGCAGAAGTTCTGCCCGCGGTGTTTGCGGCAGCGCCGCAGCGCTATGCGGGCAAGGGACTGAAGGATCTGGGCGATGAGATGTGGGCGCAGCTGCGCAAGAGCAAACAGGGTCACTGGCAGGCCCAGGCGTACGCGACGCTCCCTGTGCCGGAGATGACGCCGCGCCGGGCGTTTCAGATGCTGATGGCCGGTGACGCCGAGAAGGTGCCGCTCGCCGAGATCGCCGGGCGCGTGGTCGGCGTCGGCGTGATTCCCTATCCGCCCGGCATCCCGATCGTCATGCCGGGCGAAAACATCGGCAAGGCCGACGGGCCATGGATTACGTATCTGCGCACGCTGCAGGAATACGGGCATCTCTTCCCCGGCTTCGCCAAGGAAGTGGAGGGCGCGGAGGAGCATGAGGGGAGCTATCACATCTATTGCGTGAAGGGCACGTCGGCGTCGGGCAAATCCAAGGGATGATGCGGTCATGATCGAGGCCCCTGCCAAGGCAGCTCCCATCCCGATCCCGTTTCACAAGCTCCTCAAGGTGGTGGCGCTGGTGGACGGTGCGAATCCGCAGGTGCGTGCGCTCATCGATCTTGTCTCGGGGGCCAATTTCGAGGTCGAGATCAGCGATCGTTACGACCGTGATGTTTCCGAGGACGCAGAGGTCGGTGCCTACATCGTCGCGGTCGACGGCGATCGGCGCGAACCTGCACGCAAACTTGCGCTGGCCGTGCGCGACCACGGCTTCCGGACACCGCTCTGGGCCCTTGCGGATTCGAGCAGGATCGCCGACACATCCGTGCTCGGCGTGACCGGTGATGTCGACGGCTACATCTACCTTGGCCAGCAGACGCCGAACTTCTACGCGAAACAGGTCATCGCGAGCATCACGGCGTACGGCGGGAGTCTCTTGCCGCCGTTCTTCGGCGCGCTCATGGCTTACGACTCCGAAGCCAAGGTGTCCTTCGCTTGCCCCGGACACCAGGGTGGGGAGTTCTACCGGAAGTCGCCGGCCGGCCAGCTCTTCTTCAAGCATTTTGGCGAGCAGATCTTCCGCAACGACCTCTGCAATGCCGACGTCGAACTCGGCGACCTGCTCATACACGTCGGCCCCGCCGTCGACGCACAGCGCCACGCGGCGCAGGTTTTCGGCGCCGACCGCACGTATTTCGTCCTGAACGGCACCTCGACCTCCAACAAGATCGTCACCCAGGCGACCTTGCGGCCGGGCGACGTCGTGCTGTTCGATCGCAACAATCACAAGTCGCTCCATCAGGGCGCGCTCGTCAAGGCGGGCGCGATTCCGATCTTCCTGCCGACCGCGCGCAATGGATTCGGCATGATCGGCGCGGTCGACTGGGAAGCCTGGAACGAGGAGTCCCTGCGTGAGCAGATCCGTGCCCATCCGCTGGTGAAGGATCGCGAGCGGCACAAGGCCGAGCGGCCGATTCGCCTGGCCTGCATCCAGCTCGCGACCTACGACGGCACGGTCTACAACGTTCGCAAGGTGCTTGAGAAAATCGGGCACCTCTGCGACTACGTGCTCTGGGATGAGGCCTGGATCGGCTACAACGCATTTCATCCGCTCTTTGCGGATCACAGCCCGATGCGGATCGAGAACCTCAAGCCGGATATGGCGGGACTCTATTCCACGCAATCCGTACACAAGCAGGGCGCCGGCTTCTCGCAGGCGTCGCAGATCCACAAGAAGGACGAGCACATCCGCGGGCAGCGGCGCTTCATCGAGCACAAGCGCTTCAACGAAGCGTTCCTCATGTACTGCTCGACGTCACCTTTCTATCCGCTCTTTGCGGCGCTCGATGTGAACGCCAAGGTCCATGCGGGGAAAGCGGGGGAGATGCTGTGGGACCGCTGCATCGCGCTCGGCATCGAAGCGCGCAAGAAGCTGCGCGAATTCGGCCGCCACTACGCGAGCACCGGCCGCACCGCGGAAGAGCAGTGGTTCTTCGATCCCTTCGTACCCGATGTGGTCAGCATTCGCGGCTCAAAGTTGACGAAGGACGCAAGCAACGTCGCCTGGGAAAGCTTGCCGACCGAAGTCCTCAAGCGCGAACAGCAATGCTGGACCTTCGATCCCAAGGCCACCTGGCACGGCTACAAGGGCTACGCGCCCGGCTACGCGATGGTCGATCCGAACAAGCTCATGCTGCTCACCCCGGGCATCGACCGGAAGACCGGGGACTATCTTGATTTCGGTGTTCCGGCAACGGTCGTCGCGAACTACCTGCGCGAACAGCGCATCGTTCCGGAGAAGTGCGATCTCAACAGCATCCTTTTCCTGATGACACCGGCCGAGGATGAGAGCAAGCTCAATACGCTCATCTCGAAGCTCGTGAAGTTCAAGAATCTCTGGGACCGCGACGCCGCACTGGGCGAGGTACTGCCGACCCTCCACGCGCAGAACAGCGCGCGCTATGCAGGCTACTCGCTGCGCCAGGTTTGCAAGGAAATGCATGACTTCTATCGCAAGGCAAACGTCAAGGAGCTACAGCGGCTTTCGTTTCGCGCGAGCAGTTTCCCGGAGTTCGCGATGTCCTCGAAGGACGCTTATGAGGCGCTGGTCGCGAACGAGGTGGACTATGTGCCCCTGGCCGAGGGCGTCAGCGGCCGGATTGCGGCGACTCTGGCGCTCATCTATCCACCGGGCATCGGCGTCATCGTTCCCGGCGAACGCTGGGATCAACGGGCGCAGCCGATGCTCGACTATTTCCTGACGTTCGAAGAATCGTTCAACCGCTTCCCCGGCTTCAACTACGAGGTGCAGGGCGTGTATCAGGAGCAGGTGAACGGGCGCATCAAGTTTCATACATACGTGGTCCGGGAATGAGCCCCGCACAAGAATGAACGAGCGGACTGCATGAAGGAGAAGCGGTATGGCTGAACAAAAGAAGAAAATGAACGTGGTGCAACTCACGTTCATCGTCGCCGTGAACATGATGGGCTCCGGCATCATCATGCTGCCGACCAACATGGCGCAGGTCGGCGCGATTTCCCTGCTGTCGTGGATCGTGACGGCCATCGGTTCGATGGCAATCGCCTACGGCTTTGCGCAGGCCGGCATTTTCAACCAGCGCACGGGCGGCATGGCGGCCTACGCCGAAGACGCGTACGGGAAGTCCGGCTACTTCCAGGTCTTCCTGCTCTACTTCCTGTCGCTCGCCATCGGCAACGTCGCCATCGGCATCTCGGCGGTGGGTTATCTCGCGACCTTCTTCCCGGGGCTTTCGGCGACGCCGGTATCGACCTGCCTGAGCGTGATCGCACTGCTGTGGCTCACGACCTTCGCCAATTTCGGCGGGCCGGGCGTGACCGGGAAAATCGGCTCGATCACGGTCTGGGGCGTCATCCTTCCGGTCGGCCTGCTGTCGCTGATCGGCTGGTTCTGGTTCAGCTCCGACACATTCGCGGCTGCCTGGAATCCGAAGGGAATGAGCATCGGTGCGGGCATGGGCTCCAGCATCTCGCTCACGTTGTGGGCGTTCCTCGGCATGGAATCCGCGGCGCAGAACTCCGATGCGGTGGAAGATCCGAAAAAGAACGTGCCGCTCGCGTGCCTCTTCGGGACGCTCGGCGCCGCCTTCATCTACGTCCTATCGACGACCGTAATCCAGGGCATCGTGCCGAATGCCGAGCTCGCCAACTCGACCGGTCCGTTCGGGCTCGCGTTCGCGAAGATGTTCAGCCCGACGGTGGGTTCCATCGTCATGGCGCTCGCCATCCTCGCGTGCCTCGGGTCGCTCCTCGGCTGGCAGTTCACGATCGCGTCGACCGGCAAGGCGGCGGCGGAGGACCGGATGTTCCCGGCCTTTTTCACGAAGGTCAACGCGATGGGTGCGCCGGTCAAGGGAATGATCGTGCTCGGCGTCGTACAGTCTTTGCTCGCGTTGATGACGATCTCGCCCACGCTGAGCGAGCAATTCAGCGCACTCGTGAATCTCGCGGTCGTCACGAACGTCATTCCCTACATCGTCGCCCTGTCTGCACTGGCGGTGATGATGAGGAGTGCCAACGTCCCGCAGTCGGTCTTCACACGCAACGTCGTGATCTCGGTGGTCGCGATGGGTTACAGCATTTTCGCGCTCTACGCGGCCGGCAAAGACGCAGTGCTCGGCGGCATGCTGGTGCTCGGCGTCGCCTATGTCGTCTGGGGGTTCCTTGCGCCCCGATTCACGAACGCGCCGGCGGCAACCGCCCGGCCCGTCGGGAAGGTGTGACCATGGCGCGCGTAATTCCGGGAAGGAGAATAATCATGAACGTTGAACGAACCACATCCTCGCACCGCCATCGGGTGCGCTCTGCGAGCCGCGCCATCGCAGCGTTTGCCGTCGCCTCGATCGGCCTCGCCGCGGCGACTTCCGTTTCGGCGGCAACGCTCGACCGCATCAAGGAGTCGGGCCACATCAAGTTCGGCTACCTGGATTCGGCACCGCCGTTGTCCTATAAAAACAAGGACGGCACAGCCGAGGGCTATGGCATCACGCTGTGCGAACACATTGCCGATGCGGTCAAGACGCAGCTCGGGCTGTCGCAATTGACGGTCGATTGGGTGCCAGTCACGCTGGAAGACCGTCTGCAACAGGTGAAGCAGGGAAACATCGACCTGTTGTGCACGCCCACCATCGAAACGCTGTCCAGGCGGCAGGAGGTCTCGTTCTCGGTTTCGGTGTTCGCGGGCGGCAACCGCGCCGTCGTGCGCGCCGACGCGGCCGCGGCGCTGCGCAATGCGCTCGCCGAGCACCCGGATGCAAAGCCGGTCTGGCGCGGCTCACCGGCCGCGAAGCTCCTGGAAAACACCACGTTCGCGGTGGTTTCCGGCACGACGACCGAGGCCTGGCTCAAGGAGCGGGCCGCGACGTTTCAGGTGAATGCCAAGGTCACTCCGGTCGCGGACTACCGGTCTGGGCTGCATGAGCTCGCGGATGGCAAGGTCAGCGTCTTCTTCGGCGATCGCGCCCTGATCCTCGGGGCCATGGACGATGCCACGCGTCCGAAGCTTGCAATCCTCAATCGCCTGTTCACGCACGAACAGTCCGCACTTGCGCTTGCGCGAGGGGACGAAGATTTCCGGCTGGCCGTCGACAGCGCGCTCAGCCAGCTCTATGCGTCCGACGGCTTTGCGGATCTGGTCAAGAAGTGGGCCGGCAGTTATGACGACCGGGCGAGCGCGTACTTCCAGTGGATGACGCTCGGTCAGTGACGTTCGCGGCCGGGCGCGGCCCGCTTCGCTGATCGCACAGGAACTTTGGTCGGCGAAGTCGAGAAGGAGAGGCAATGATCGAGCGAGGCACGAAGCGACTGAGCATGCGGGCGCTGGTCGTCGACGACGAACTGGGCACCCCGACCGCGGAAGGCCGCGCCGTGGGCGCGCTGGTCAAGGAGCTGAAGGCGCGCGCGATCGAGGTCGTCGAGGCGAGCTCCGCTGCGGATGGTACCGCGGTCGTCACCTCGGACTCCGCGATCCACGCCTTGCTGATCGACTGGACACTCGGCGCGGACGGGGACCACAAGCGGTCGCGCGCGCTCATCGAGTTCGTCCGTTCGCGTAACGACAAGATGCCGATCTTCCTGATGGCCGAGCGCGGCGAGGCCACCGACATCCCCGTCGAAGTGATGGAGATGGTCGACGAGTTCATCTGGACGATCGAGGACACGGCAGCTTTCGTCGGCGGGCGCGTGGCGGCCGCGATCCGTCGCTACCTCGAGATCATGCTGCCTCCGCTCGCGGCGGCGACCATGCGCTACACCCTGGAGTCCGAGTACTCCTGGCACACGCCGGGTCACGCGGGCGGCACCGCTTTTCTCAAGTCGCCCGTTGGCCGGATCTTCTTCGACTACTACGGCGAAAACCTGCTCCGCTCGGACGTGTCGATCAGCGTCGGAAGCCTGGGGTCGCTCCTCGATCACTCGGGGCCGATGGGCGAACACGAGCGGTACGCCGCACGCGTCTTCGGCGCGCATCGCACGTACAGCGTTACCAACGGCACTTCGATGTCGAACCGCGTCATCTTCATGGCGGCGGTGGCGCGCGATCAGATCGCCCTGTGCGACCGCAATTGTCACAAGTCGATCGAGCACAGCCTCGTGATGACGGGTGCCATACCGACCTATCTGGTTCCGCTGCGCAATCGCTACGGGATTATCGGTCCGATTCCCCCCGAGCGGCTCAACAAGGCCGCGATCAAGGCGGCAGTCAAGTCCAACCCGCTGGTGTCCAAGGGCATCGATACGCGGCCGGTGCACTCGATCGTCACGAACTCGACTTACGACGGCCTGTGCTACAACGCGCGGCGCGTGGAGGAACTCCTCGATCCGAGCGTCGACCGCATCCATTTCGATGAAGCCTGGTACGCGTACGCGCGCTTCAACCCGATCTACCGGGACCGGTTCGCGATGCATGGCGACCCCAAGGATCACAAGGGTCCGACGATCTTCGCCACGCACTCGACGCACAAGCTCCTGGCCGCGCTCTCGCAGGCGTCGTTCCTGCACATCCGGGACGGGCGCAGCCCCATTCCGCATTCGCGGTTCAACGAGTCGTACATGCTGCATGCATCGACCTCGCCGCTGTATCCGATCATCGTCTCGAACGACATCACGGCGGCGATGATGGACGGGCCGGGCGGCCCCACGCTCACCAACGAGTCGATCGAGGAGGCGGTGGCATTCCGGCAGACCATGGGCCGCGTGCACCGCGATTTTGCGAAAAAGAAGACCTGGTTCTTCAAGACCTGGAACGCGGAGACCGTCAAGGTCGCGAGGTCATCCCGGAAGATCCGGTTCGAGGATGCCCCGGCGCATGTGCTTGCCACCGATCCCGAGTGCTGGGTGCTGCATCCGGGCGAGACCTGGCACGGCTTCAGCGATCTCGAAGACAACTACTGCATGCTCGACCCGATCAAGGTCTCGATCGTGACGCCCGGAGTCGCCGACAAGGGGGGCCTAGACAAGCGAGGTGTGCCGGCGACGCTCGTTACGTCCTATCTGCATCACCGGGGCGTCGAAGTCGAGAAGACCACGGATTTCACCATCCTGGTCCTCTTCTCGATGGGCATCACCAAGGGCAAGTGGGGAACGCTCTTGAACGCGCTGCTCGAGTTCAAGCGCGACTACGACAACAATGCGTCGCTCGCTCAAGTGCTGCCCCAGCTCGTGGCCGGAAATCAGGGTGCCTACGGCGCAATGGGATTGCGCGATCTCGCGGATCAGATGTTCGCGCAGCTGCGCGATTCGCGGCAGACCCACTGGCTGGCCGAGGCGTTTTCGACGTTGCCGACGCCGGTGATGACGCCGAACGCGGCCTTCCAGTATCTCGTGCGCGATGAAATCGAACACGTGCCGCTCGACGACCTGGCCGACCGGATCCTCGCGACGAGCGTCGTACCGTACCCGCCGGGCATTCCGATGCTCATGCCGGGCGAATCGACCGGTCCCGACGACGGCCCGTATCTCGGTTACCTGCGCGCACTCTGGGCGTGGGACAAGCGCTTTCCCGGATTCGGCCATGACACGCACGGCGTCGAGGTTCGTGACGGAACCTACTTCGTCCAATGCCTCAAGGCGGGAGCGGAAGCTGCAACAGGACGCTCGTGAGTGAACCCGGCCGCAAGATGTCGCTGGTGCAGGCCACGATGTGCGTGGCCGGCAACATGGTCGGCACCGGCCTTTTCCTCCTGCCCGTCAATCTTGCGCAGGTCGGCGGTATAGCAATATTTGGCTGGGTGATCGCCACCGTCGGCGTGGCGGCGCTCGGTCTCGTCTTCGCGAAGCTCGGCGAGCTCAATCCGCAAGAGGGCGGTCCGTATGCCTATGCACGCGACTTTCTCGGCCCCTTCGCCGGGTTCCAGACGAACTACGTGTACTGGACCGGCAACGCCATCGGCAATGTCGCCATTGCGGTCGCGGCCGTCGGCTATCTTGCGGAACTGGTGCCCGGCATCACCGGCCCACCGGGAAGCGTCATCGCGACGGCGGTCATCATCTGGCTCCTCACGGTGGTCAACATCCTCGGGCCCCGCGTGGTCGGTGTGCTCGAGACCTGGACGATGGCACTGGCCCTCATCCCGATCATGGGCATCGCGATCTGCGGGTGGGCCTGGTTCGACAGCTCGACGTTCCTCTCAGGCTGGAACGTCAGTGGGCAGTCGGATACCCATGCCGTCGCGCGGGCCGCCTCGATGGCGCTCTGGGCCTACATGGGCATCGAGAGCGCCAGCGTTTCCGCCGGCGTCATCGAGAACCCGAAACGCAATGTCCCGCTTGCGACGATCATCGGGCTCATTCTGGCCGCCGTCGTCTACATGCTGAGCTCGACCGTCATCATGGGGATCCTCCCGAACGAGGAGCTGCGCAAGTCGCATGCGCCGTTTGCCGAAGCGGCGCGACTCGCCATCGGCACGCCGGGAGTGATCATCATCAGCGTGTGCGCGGTCTTGAAGTCGATCGGATCGTTGTGCGGCTGGATGCTGCTCGTCGGCCAGTCGGCCAAGGCCGCGGCGGATGACGGGATGTTTCCGCGCGTCTTCGCGCGCCTCAACAAGAACGGCGTTCCCGGCACCGGCCTCATCATCGTGGCGGTGCTGATGACGGTCATGCTCTTCGCGACGATCTCGCCGAACCTCGCCGATCAGTTCAACGAGATCGTCAACCTCGCGGTCATCCTCATCATCGTGCCCTACGTCTACTCGGCGGTTTCGGTGGTGAAGGTCATCCTTGACCGCAAGCTCCCCGCGAGGACCTTTCGCACCTACAAGTGGATTGCAACGGCCGCGGTCCTCTACTGCCTCTGGGCGATCATCGGCGGCGATCCCCAGACCGTAGTGCACGCGATGGTGGGCTTGCTCATCAGCGTGCCGCTGTATCCATTTTTCATCAATTCCATGGAGGCAGCGGCGAAGCTCAAGAGCGCGCAGCATGCAGCGGGTGCGCCCGGTGTGCGGTGAACGCCAAAATACGTGTCAAAAGGAGTCCCCTATGTCGCTCTCCAAGCCCTGCGACCTGTTCCGCGCGGTCAACCGAGAAGCTCTCGCTGCCGCAGTTGTACTCGCATTGCTGACGGCTCCCGCCTTCGGCGCGGACGAGGAGAAGCCTGCGCCGCCGCCACCCGGCTTGCCGGCGGGTCTCGACTGGACCTTCAATCTGGACGCCACCTTCGGCACGTTCGGCTTCGCACACTCCCTCTATACGAACCCGAAACCGGACGAGCCCTCGGGCAACCTCAGCGACAACTGGTTCGAAGGTTCGGTCAAGCCGGCGCTGAGCGCCGCCTTTACGCTGGCGAACGCGTCGCAGTTGTACGGGAAGATCAGCGCCGTCGGCGAGCGCACCTACGGCTCTGCACCCTCGCTCGTGGGGTCCGAAGAGTCGTCGTTCGACGTGGAAGACCTTTCCATCGGCTGGCGATCGGGAACGAGTCTCGGTGATCTTGGGGAGAACGCCCTCGATTTCACCGTGGGCCGCACCCAGTACAAGCTCGGCCACGGAATGCTGCTGTGGGACGGCTCGGCGGAGGGCGGATCACGCGGCGGCTACTGGACCAACGCGCGCAAGGCCTTCGACTTTGCGGCGATCGCCCGCTTCAAGCCGGGCCATCACACGATCGAAGCGTTTTATCTGAACAAGGACGATCTGCCGGAGAATGAAACCGGCAGCAAGCTGTGGGGCGTGAACTACCAGTACGCGATCGGCGAGGACACGACGCTCGGTGCCACCTACATGAAGTGGTCCGCCAAAGAGGACGTGAAGCCGGAACGCGACGGGCTCGACGTCTACAACCTCAGGGCCTACACGGCGCCGTTCCCGTCCCTGAAGGCGCTCTCATTCGAGCTGGAGTATGCGAAAGAGGACAACGGCGACCTGCTCGACTCGACCGCCTGGAACGCACAAGTCGCCTGGCAGTTTGCGGGCTCCTGGACACCGAAATTGTCCTACCGCTATGCGTTTTTCGAGGGCGATGACCCTGCGACCGCGAAGAACGAAGCGTTCGATGGCTTGTTCACGGGGTTCTACGACTGGGGCGCCTGGTGGCAGGGCGAAATCGCCGGCGAGTACTTCATCTCGAATTCCAACATGATCTCGCACCAGATCCGCGTGCATGTGAAGCCGAACGAGTCCCTGAGCACCGGGCTCATCTTCTTTGACTTCCGGCTGGATCATCCTGAATCGGCCGGCCCCGGGGTGACCTCCGATGCCGTGGCGGATGAGCTCGACTGGTACGCGGACTGGTCCGTCAACAAGAACTTCATCCTGAGTTTCGTCGCTGCCATCGCGGATCCCGGCGCGGCGGTCGAGCAGATATCGGGCCGGACCGATACCTTCATCTATGGAATGTTCTTCGTGGCCTACAGCTTCTGATCGCGAACAGGTTTGTCGGCTTGCTCGCGGGGCCCCGGCGTGATTCGCCGGGGCCCTTTTTTATTGTCGGCGGCGGGTCCGCTGTCGGCTACTTGGCCTTGTAGGAGAATTTCTGTCCGGCGACGGCAGCCTGGTACATCAAGCCGCCTTTCGCGATCGTGAACACGGCCATGCCCTTGTAGTACTTGCCGGCCGTGGCCGCGTCATTCTTGCCGCCGCTTGCGCCGACGCCCGTGCCGGTCGTGCCGGCAGCGGCATTCGCGGAGGCGGTGATCGCAATTGCATTCACGCTCGCGTCAAATTCGAAATTGCCCGAGGTGAATTCATCGAGCGCGCGCTTGTCCTCGAAGAAAATGATCTGGCTGTAGGCCTGGCCACCGGCCTGCAAGCCGATGCTGAGTTGAGTCATCGACGTGTTGCCGATGACTTTGCCCTTCTCATAGACCTGCCCCTTGCCGTGCGCGCCGCCGACACCGAGGCCACCCTTGCCGATCGTCGGGAACACCGCATAACCGTAGGCGGTCGCGAGGAACGACTTGCTTTCGCCGGCCTTGCGAAACAGGTCGATGGTGTCGCTGTAGTTGTCCGCCAGTGCGGGGGTGACTGCGAGCGCAAACACCGCGGTCAGGAAGCATCGACACATCATTGTTCTCATAGGGATTCTCCATGCCGTTGCGGGTCGTAGAAGTCCCCGCATTTTAGGGCTTCGCGAGCGCCAGGGGGTATGGGACTTAAGGCCAACGGTCGCCCGCCGCCCTGGCCCCCTGCACGCCGGTTCAAGCGACGTTGATATTCGAGTTCAGGCGGAAAAGATTCATCGGGTCGTAGCGTTTCTTCAGTGCCGACAGCCGGTCGAAATTCGTTCCGTAATTACGGTCCGCGCCCTTGGCATCCGCATCGTTCAGGTTCACGTAGTAGCCGTCCGTGAAGCGCTCGACCTTCGCCCAGTTGGCGCGCACTTCGGCGCGACCCTGCTCGTTGAAGGCGGGGTCTTCCCAGCTGCCGCCGAGCATCAGGTTGGCCATGGCATTGCGGTGCGTGAAGGCCGTTGCCGTCGGCGCCGTATCCGCCACCGCGCCGTTGGCATTCTGGAAGTAGGCGCTGTTGCGTTTGTCCGTGCGGTAGTCGCGAACCAGCACGTCGATGAGCTCCGGCGACACGGCGCGCACGAAGCCGCCCTTGATGTAGTTCATCGTCGGATCGATGGGCGGTCCGTCGAACTGCGACTGCACCGTGAGGTAGGTCTGCGCGGCGATCGTGTCCTTCACCGGCTTGCCGAAGCGCTGCAAGGCTGCGAGCAGTTTCTCGCCGGTTGCGTGATTGCCCGTGTAGAGGACATGGATGCTTGCGCCCGGCTGATCATCGGCACCGGGTCCGAGGCTCAGATCGACGCTCAGTTCACGCGGCGCCTTCGCCAGGAAATCGGCGTAGAACCCGATGGCATCCTTGATCTGCGCCGTGGGGTAGCTCACATGGCCGGCGAGGACCGTCGGGTTCAGGGGATGCAGGCGATAGTCGAAGGACGTCGCCACGCCGAAATTGCCGCCGCCGCCCCGGATCGCCCAGAAAAGATCCGGCTCGTCTTTTGCGCTCACGCGGCGGAGCTTCCCATCCGCCGTCACGAGCTCGGCTCCGAGGAGATTGTCGCAGGCGAGACCGAAGCGGCGTGACAGCCAGCCGAAGCCGCCGCCGAGCGTGAGGCCGCCGACTCCGGTATTCGAAATCTGCCCGAGCGTCGTCGCGAGACCCTGCTGTTGCGCCGGGCCGTCGACATGAGCGACCCAGGCGCCGCCACTCACATGCGCTGTCTGGTTGCGTGCATCGACCGTCACGCGGGTCATGCCGGACAGGTCGATCACCATGCCGCCGTCGCAGGTCGAGTAGCCGGGAAAGCTGTGGCCGCCGCCTCGGACGGCGAGCAGCAGTTCGCGTTCCCGCGCGAAAGTCACGGCGCGCACGACATCGACAACATCCGCGCAGCGCGCGATGAGCGCCGGATGCTTGTCGATCATGCCGTTCCACACGCGCCGGGCCGCGTCGTAACCCGATTCGCCCGAGACGATCAGCGAGCCGCGCAGACTCGCACGCAGGTCCTGTAGCGCTGCACGCTCGATGGTTGTCTCCGCTCCCGACAGCTTGACCGCGCGCAGGTCGGTGACGATCGGCTGTGCCGTGTCGTTGGCACCAGCGACGAGCCTGCCGAGGGGCAGCGCCGCGGCGGCACCGCCCATCAAGCTCATGCCGCAGAATTCCCGTCTCTTCATGATGCCCACCCTCCCCATGCAGATTTACCGGGTTCGCTGGCCCCGCACCAGTATGATGTGGAATGCGGGCTACCTCATTGATCCTGCGTTCGCTGGCTGCCGTCGCCACCCTGGTGGGCGCCACGGCAACCTATCCGGCCGATCGTCCGATTCCCCTGATCAACGGGCACGTTGTGAGCGTCCTCAGCGGCGACATGCTGAACGTGAAGCTTGAAAGCGGTACCGAGCGCGTGGCCCTGCAGGGGATCGACGCGCCGGACAAGGATCAGCCGGGCGGCGCCGAGGCGGTCGCCGCCCTCGTGAAGCTCGTGGATGGCCGCGACGTGCAGCTTGCCATCGTCGATCAGAATCCGCGCCAGAACCTGTCGATTGCCGTCGTGTACCTCGGCGAGGTCGAGATCAACGAAATCATGGTCCGGCAGGGTAACGCCTGGGCCGACCGCGAACACATGCGGCGCAAGGACGACGCGATCCTCTGCATCTACGAAGAGGAGGCGCGCGCGGTCGGGCGCGGCTTATGGGCGTATTCGATCGTCGAGCGCATACCGCCCTGGGAATGGCGCGATCGCAAGCACCGGGAGTCCTTCACCGACTACACCGACGAAACCGCGGCCAATTGCCTGGCGACCGTCAGCGAGGCCCAGGCACGGCTCCGAAAGCCTCCTGAGTCACCTAAAGAAAACAATAAGATAGACACTGTTCCTAAACAGTAGTCTTGCTCGGCGGGCATGGCCTTAAGCGATGTTCGGCATCGGAATAATCGATGCCCGCGACGGGGTCATGCCGCTAGACTTTCGCCGCACAATCAGTAGAGACAGGACACAAGGCCATGGCCATTCTGGGCGTTGAGCGCGTGATCTTCGGCGTCGATGACCTCGATACCTGCACGCGCTTCTGGGAAGACTTCGGTCTGTATCCCGCTTCGCGGACCGCGGACGAGAGCGTCTTCGAAATCCCGTCGGGCTCGAAAGTCGTCATCCGCAAGCGCGACGATCCGAGCCTGCCGACCGCCTGCAACGATCGACCCGGCGTGCGGGAAACGACGTGGGGTGTCGACACGCAGGAAGCGCTCGACGCGCTGGTGACGGACCTCTCGCGCGATCGCAAGGTCCGCCAGGATCCGGACGGGAGCTGTCACTTCCTGGCCGATGACGGCATGGCGCTCGCGCTGCGCCTGTGGCGCAAGAAGCCGATCGCGACGGTGCCGGACCGCGTGAACGGCCCGGGCCGCGTCGAGCGCTTCAACCAGCATCGCCAGTGGCGCATCAAGGCAATTCCCAAAACAATAAACCACGTCGTCTTCTTCTCAGACGACTACGTGGCCTCGTTTGAATTCTTCCGCGACCGTCTGAATTTCCGCTTGTCCGACCACTCGATCGGCGTCGGCGCGTTCGCGCGCGCGGATGGTACCAACGAGCACCACAGCATCTTCTGGGTCAATACGGCGCTGCCGGTTACGCCCGGCAAGCCCGGCTTCATGCACATCGCCTTCGGCATGGACGACATCGACGAAGTGATGCTCGGCGCGAACATCATGGAGCGGCGCGGCTGGAAGAACACGTCGAACAACAGCTCCGGTGGTATCTCGCGCCATCGCATCTCGTCGGCGATCTATTACTACGTCGACAATCCGAACGGCGGCGAAGCCGAGTATCACGCCGATACGGACTATCTCGACGACAACTGGGTGCCGCGCGCCTGGGACTTCAAGTTCGGATCGCTTCTCTGGGCGCATAGCGTGCCGAAGATGTTCGCGGCGGAGGAGCTGAGCTGGGGCATGAAGTTCGACCCGAAGGGCGACTCGCTGAAGGAATACCAGAAGTCGGTGCAGGCCGCGAAGAGCGCACCTCGCGCCGTGAAGGGCTGACCGTCAGGATTTGCTGCGGCGAAAGGGCAGCGTCAGCAGGAAGCAGAATTTGCGCAATCCGAGCAGCCCGAAGGCCTTGCGGGCTTCTTCGGGTCTGAGCTTCGCCGTGAGCGGCATGGTGCCGAAGATCTTGCCCTTGACGACGAGCGTCGAGCCCTCGCGCTCGATCGCCGTCACCGTCATCAGTTCCTTGCCGTCCGCGCCATAGAGCTTCATGGTCTCCTCGCGGCGACGCGGTCGAAATCCATCTTGAGTTCGTCGAACATGCGGATCGCGGTCGCCCGGCCCGCACCATACACGCCGCCGCCCGGGTGCATAAAGGGCCCGACGAGATAGAGCCGCTCGACACCCGGCACCGTGTACTGCCCGAGGTCGGGCGTCGGGCGATAGGCGCCCGTCTGGTAGAAGAAGGGTGCGACGCCGTGCACGTCACCGCGGACCATGGTGTTGGGGGAACTGCGCTCAAGATCGAGCGGCGAATGGACGCTCCGCGCGACGATATTCTCCGGAGTGAGATTCGCCACGTACTTGCGGTAGGTCGCGAGGCTTAAGTTCCCGACTTCCTCCTTGATCTCGTCCCAGCGCGACGCGCCGCCCTCGGCCAGTTCGTAAGGAGCGAACGTAATGCCGTGAAACAGTCCCTTTCCGGGTGGCACGCGCGTGGGATCGTTGATGCTCTCATCACCGCCGCCGACCAGACGGCGCCTGGAGATGCGGCCGCGCCTGAGCTCATCGAAGTCATCGAGCATTTCGGCGAGTTTCGAGGTCGTCATGAACTCGAGCATGGTCGCCCGGCCGACGTCCTGGGTAACGTGAAAGCGGGCGTGTTCCCTGAGGTCGTAGTGCGACACGAAGAGACTGAAAGTGCCGAGCGTCGAACGCTCCGCGCGGCGCAGGATTCCCGCATCGATCCCGTCGACGAACTGGCGGAGCTTGTGCGGGTGGATCGCCCCGATCACGCCGTCCTTCGCGAGGAAGCGTTCGCCGTCCGTGAGTTCGACACCCGTGGCGCGACCGCCCGAGGTCAGGACCTTGCGCACCTCGCGATTGCACTCGACCTTGCCGCCGTAGTGCTCGATGCAACGGACGAGCGACTCGGTGAGCTTGCCGCTGCCGCCAACGGGCTGCGAGACGCCGTAGGTGTGGATGATGCCGGGCATGAGGTACATGCCGAGCCCGGTGCCGAGCTCATCCGGCATCTGGATGTTTTCCGTGATGAGCTTGACCAGATGGATCTTGATCTTCTCGTTCTCAAAGAGGCCATTGGCGATGTCGAGCGCGCTTCTTTGCATGGCATCGAGGAGCTCGCGGCCTTCCTCGCTCTGGTCGAGCATGCTGATGAGGGCGCCCAGCGGGATCGGCGGGGAATACAGGCCCGAGATGAACATCGGCAGCATGCGCGCGCTCTGGGCGGCGAACTTGCGGTAGGTTTCGGCATCGCGCGGCGAGATCTTGGCGATCGATTCGCAGGCCTTGTCGAGATCCTTGTAGGTAATGATTGTCGTCTGGTCATCGAAGATGCTCGCGTACGGGATGTCGGAGTAGTTGTACTTGAGCCCGAACTTCGACAGCAGGCCCAGCTCATCCTGCGTGAGCATCGGGTTGCCCTGGATCATGATGTGCACGCTCGAGTGCAGGTCGTGCCAGTAGCCCGGCGTGTTGAGCTCCAGCGTCGCGACGCCGCCACCCGGCCAGGGCTTGCGCTCGAGCACGAGGACTTTCTTGCCGGCTTTCGCGAGATAGGCGGCCGCTACCAGGCCATTGTGGCCCGCACCCATGGCAACGACGTCGACGGCGGTACTCATACGCTTGAGGCTATCGGCGCCGGGCGCGAGTGTCTAATTGGTTTCGACGCCGCGATGTATTCCGATTCGTGATGGCCGCGATCAGCGAAATCGCTTACTCCCCGGTTGCGCTTCTGCCTACGATACGGGCATGAGCGGAGCGATCTATCTCGAGCGCCACGGCGGGCCGGATGTCCTGCAATGGCGGGCACAAAGCATGGCGGAACCGGGCGCCGGCGAAGTTCGCGTGCGCCACACCGCCATCGGCGTGAATTTTTCGGACATTGGCCTGCGTACGGGGACGATGCCGGCGAAGTTGCCATCGGGCATCGGCTTTGAAGCGGCCGGTATCGTCGAAGCGGTTGGCAAGGGCGTTCGCGACCTCAAGCGTGGCAGTCGAGTGGCCTATAGCTGGCGCGTACCCGGTGCCTATGCCACCGATCGCGTAGTGCCGGCGCAGGTTCTCACGAAATTGCCGGCTGCCCTCGACGACGAAACCATCGCCGGCGCTTTTCTCAAGGGACTCACCGCGCAGATCCTGGTGCGCCGGGCATTTCCGGTCGCCCGCGGACACACCGTGCTCCTGCACGCCGCCGCCGGCGGCGTGGGCCTCATACTCGCGCAATGGGCGCGGCAGCTCGGCGCGCGCGTCATCGGCGTCGTGAGCACCGAAGAGAAGGCCAGGCTCGCGAAGCGCAACGGTTGCTGGCGCACGCTCATCGGGAGCGAGGACCTCGCGTTGCGCGTCAAGAGCCTGACGACAGGCGCAGGCGTCGACGCGGTCTACGATTCGGTCGGCAAGGACGTCTTTCTTGCTTCGCTCGACTGCATGAAGCCTCGCGGCACGATCGTTTGCTATGGACAGTCGTCCGGGCCGGCGCCCGCGCTTACACCGATGGATCTCGGCCGGCGCGGATCGCTCTACCTTCACCGCATGATGGGCGGGGATTACTTGAGCGTGCCGGCGGAGAGCGCCGCCTCCACGCGCGAGCTGCTGTCCATGCTGAGCCGCAGGAGGATCCGCGTCCACATCGGCCGGCGTTATGCGCTCGATGCGGCTGCGCAAGCGCAAGCCGACGTCGAGCAACGCAGGACGGTCGGCTCGACCGTGCTGATTCCATGACGAGCCGCCACGGTGGCAAGTCCGCGATCGTCACGGGCGGCAGCAGCGGCATCGGCCAGGCGATTGCCTTGCGCCTCGCGCTCGAGGGCGCCGAGGTCGCCGGCTTCGTCGCCCAGGTCGGCCAACGCTACCGTGCACCCACGATCCTCGTGCACAGCGCGGCCATGCAATTCGTGCGGCCTTTCGAGGAGCTCGACCTCGCGCAATGGCGGGCGACACAGAGCGTGAACCAGGAATCGATGTTTCACCTGCTGAAGGCGGCGCTCCCCGGCATGAAGGGCGCCGGCTGGGGTCGCATTGTCGTGATTGCCTCGTCGACCTTCTTCGTCGGCGGCAACCAGATGACGCACTACGTGACGAGCAAAGGCGCACTCATCGGCCTGGTGCATGGCCTTGCGGCGGAGGTCGGCCCGCACGGCATCACGATCAACGCGGTGGCGCCTGGCCTCACACGGACGAAGAAGGCGGTGGCGGACCTGCCCGATGCGCTCTTCAAGGATGTCGCCGCGCTCCAGTGCATCAAGCGCAACGGCACGCCCGAGGATCAGGCGGCGGTCGTATCGTTCCTCGCATCCGATGAGGCGGGATTCATCACCGGCCAGACCATTCTCGCGGACGGCGGCCAGGGCCGCACCTGAAAATGGGGTCAGTAAAAGGGGACAGATTTATTTTCTTGCGTATCTGCTGCGGCCTCCCAGAAACTCAAGAAAATAAATCTGTCCCCTTTTACTGACCCCGCTCTCAGGCGGGGTCGAGGAGGGCGGCGTGGGCCTTCAGAGTCGCGCGCAGCCAGCGGCTGGCAGGGTCCATGTCCCGGTGCACGTTCCACTGCAGGATTTCGACGAGCTTCGGCACTTCGAGCGGCGCCGGCACCATCTTGATCGGCAGCGTCAGCATGTAGAGGCGCGCGAGGCGCATCTGCATCGTCGCGATCCGGTTGGTGCCGACGACCAGGTGCGGCAGCAGGCTGAAGCTCGGCGCCGCGAGTTCCACCCGGCGAACCTCGCCGTAGCGGCTCGTGAACCAGCGCTCGAGCCAGGGATTGCCATGGTGTTCGCTGCGAAATACCACATGGCCGAGGCCGAGATATTCATCCAGCGTCAGGCTGTCCCCGACCAGCGAGTTGCCCGTCCAGGCGACGACCGCATAGGTATCCTCGAACAGCAGCTCGTGCGGATGCTCCGATAGCAGGTCGATTTCCGGCCCGATGACGAAGTCCACCTCGCCCGCTTCGAGCTCCTCTTTGACCCGGCCACTCGATTGGCGGAACTCGAAAGAGATGCCGGGCGCCTCGCGTTGCAGGCGGCCGAGCACGTCGAGCAGGAAGACGCGGATGACGTAGTCCGATACGGTGATCGTGAAATGCCGCTTGCTCTGGGCGGCCTCGAAGGCCGGCTCGATCGAGATCGCGGAATCGATGCGCAGGATGATGTCGTGCACCGGGGCGACGAGGGACGAGGCGAGCGGAGTCAGCTCGAGCTGCCTTCCGACCTGGATCACCAGGGGGTCTTCGAAGTAGTCCCGCAGGCGCGCCAGCGCCCCGCTCATGGCGGGCTGGGTGATGTTGAGCTTGGCTGCGGCCCGGGTCACGCTCTTGTCAGCCAGCAGGGCGTCGAGCGCCACCAGCAGGTTCAGGTCCAATCGTCGATATCGCACTTGGGCTATGGTCCTGTCCGGCGGGCTTTTCAGGTATCGCCGTTGATGATGCGGCGGATCAGAAAAATCGCTTTCTCAGACGCTGCCGCCGCCCCTAACATTCCGCCCATTCTCCGCAATTTTCGCGAGTGCCGGATAACTTTCGCATGGCGTCTTCCACTGCCTCCGCCCCCTTCAGCCTGGCGACTTTCTCGATCCCGGGCGGTGCCCCGGCGGCAGGTCTCGTCGCCGGGGATCGAGTTCTGAAGCTGGCGGCTGCGCCCGGACTCACGGGTGCGGATTCGATGCTGGGTCTGCTCGAATACTGGGATCGCAACTTCCCGGCGCTGCAGGGGCTGGCGACGGCGGTCGCCGCCGGCGATGCCGGTTTGCCGGCCACGCCGGTCGCCCTTTCGGCAGTGCGGCTGCACGCGCCGGTGCCGGCGCCGCGGCAGATATTCTGCTCGGGCGCGAACTACAAAAAGCACGTGGCGCAGATCATCGTCGCGCAGACGATGTCCGAGACGGCGCACATGAGCCAGCAGGAGCGCTGGGAGTTCGGCGTGAAAAAGATGGACGAGCGGGCGCGCTCCGGAACGCCGTACTTCTTCCTCAAAGGGCAGTCGACGGTCACCGGTCCCTTCGACCCGGTCGTGCTGCCGCATGACGTGACGCAACCGGACTGGGAACTCGAACTGGGCGTGGTCATCGGCCGCCCGGCGCGGCGCGTGTCGCGAGGGAACGCACTGGACCACGTTGCCGGCTATGTCGTGGTGAATGACGTCACGACGCGCGAGCGCGTCAACCGCAAGGAGGGCGACCTCAAGGAGATGGGCATGAACTGGGTGGCGAGCAAGTCATCGCCAACGTTCCTGCCGATGGGGCCGTATCTCGTGCCGGCCGCCTTCGTTCCGGATCCGCAGCAACTGCAGATCGTCCTGAAACTGAACGGCGAGACCATGCAGAACGAGAGCACGGCGGACATGATCTTCGGTGTCGCGCGGCTGATCGAATACGCCTCGGAGGCCTGCCTGCTGCAGCCGGGCGACGTGATCTGCACCGGTTCGCCGGCCGGCAACGGCGTGCATTACAAGCGCTTCCTGAAGCCGGGCGACGTCCTCGAGGGCAGCATCACGGGTCTCGGCACGCAGCGAAATGCCTGCGTCGCGGAGCCGCGCTGAAGCGCCTCGGACCGCGCTGCATGTCGAGCAATCCGAAATCCAAGAATCCGCTGGCGGGCTGGCAGGTCGACCGCGCTTCGATCCGTACGATCGGGCGCGACCTGCAGCGGCCCGAGTGCGTGCTTGCGGAGCCCGACGGGACATTGTGGGCCGCCGACGCCAGGGGCGGCGTCATGCGCATCGCGCCCGACGGCATGCAACAGCTCATCGCACAGCGGATCGACCCGCATTTCTCCGACCAGGGGAGCGACGAGAAGTACATCCTGAAGGGGACGCTGCCGAACGGCCTCGCGTTCGCCCGTAACGGCGACATCCTGATCGCCAATTTCGGTACCAATGCCATCGAGCGCATGACGCGCGCCGGCCGTTCCGAGACGCTGTACACCGAGATCGACGGCCAGCCGATCGGCAAGACGAACTTCGTGCTGCGCGATTCCGGCGACCGGCTGTGGATCACCGTGACGACGCGCATGGAGCCCTGGACGCGTTCGGTGAGCGAGCGCTCGGCGGACGGTTACGTCGCGATCGCGGATAAGCGCGGCGTCCGTATCGTCGCGGACGGCTTCGTCGGCACCAACGAAATCCGCTTCGATGAGCGCGAGGAGTGGCTGTACGTCGTCGAGAGCAATGCGCGGCACATCTCGCGGCTGCGGGTGCGCGCCGACGGCGCGCTCACCGACCGCGAAGTCTACGGGCCCGGGGATCTCGGCGGCGTGCCCGACGGCTTCGCTTTCGATTGCGCGGGCAATCTCTGGATCACGCTCGTGATGTCGGACCGCCTGATCGCGCTGACGCCGGAGGGCGAGGTGCTGGTGCTTCTTGATGACGGCGATCCGGTGCGTGTCGCGGAACTCGACCGCCGTTTCCACGCGCGGACACTCACGCCCGATTTCATGCTCGCGACCAAAGGCACGATCGCGCCCTGGATGGCAAGCGTCACCTTCGGCGGCCCGGACCTGCGTACCGTGTATCTCGGCACGCTCATGGGCACGACCCTCCCGTATTTCCGCTCGCCGGTCGCGGGGCTGCCCATGATTCATTGGAAGGAATTGCAGCGATGATCCATCCATTATGATCCGTCAGATCAAGGCTGGCCGATCCGGCGCCGACAAGGCCGAGAGCGGCCTCAAAGTCCGCAACACCGTCGAGGCGATCCTTGCGAATGTCGCGGAGCGTGGCGAAGCCGCCGTCCGCGAATACTCCGCCGAGTTCGACCAATGGTCGCCGGAGCGCTTTCGCTTGTCGGCGGATGACATCGCCGATTGTTTGCGCGCGCTGCCGCGGCAGGTGATCACGGACATCGAGTTCGCGCAGACACAGATCCGGAATTTCGCGCGCGCACAGCGCGAGGCGCTTCAGGACATCGAGATCGAGACACTTCCGGGCGTCGTGCTCGGCCACAAGAACCTGCCCGTCAACAGCGTCGGCTGCTATGTGCCCGGCGGCCGCTATCCGATGGTGGCCTCGGCGCACATGAGCGTCGTCACGGCGAAAACGGCGGGCGTGAAGCGCATCATTGCCGCAGCGCCGCCGTTCGGCGGCAAGCCGCACCCTGCGATTGTCGCCGCGATGCATCTCGCCGGCGCCGATGAAATCTACGCGCTCGGCGGCGTGCAGGCCGTCGCGGCGATGGCGCTTGGCACCGGGAACATCCAGCCGGTCGACATGATCGTTGGCCCCGGCAACGCGTTTGTGGCAGAAGCGAAGCGGCAGCTGTTCGGTCGGGTCGGTATTGACCTCTTTGCCGGCCCGACCGAAACACTGATCGTCGCCGACGACAGCTGCGATGCCGAGATGGCGGCGGTCGATCTCATCGGCCAGGCCGAGCATGGTCCGGGGAGCCCGGCGGTGCTCCTGACGAGTTCAGCCAAGCTTGCCGCCGAAGTGCCCGCGGCGATCGAGAAGCTGCTCGGCTGGCTGCCGACTGCCGATGTCGCGCGGGTCGCGTGGGAGACGTGCGGCGAGATCATCCTGTGCGACACTCAGGAGGAACTCCTCCTCGAGGCGGACCGTATCGCCTCGGAGCACGTGCAGGTGATCACGAGAGACCCCGACTATTTCCTCAGGAACCTGAGCAACTACGGGGCGCTCTTCCTCGGTCCGCGGACGAATGTCGCGTTCGGCGACAAGGTCATCGGCACGAACCACACGCTGCCGACGATGCGCGCGGCGCGCTATACCGGCGGCCTCTGGGTCGGCAAGTTCCTCAAGACCTGCACGTACCAGCGCGTGCTCACCGACGAGGCGTCGGCGCTCGTCGGTGAGTACTGCTCGCGCCTCTGCGCGCTTGAAGGCTTCGCCGGGCACCAGGAACAGGCGGATCTGCGCGTGCGGCGCTACAAGAAGAAGGTCGCCTGAGCGCGCAATGGCCGGCAGGCGCAAGCTCGAGTTCAAGCATCATCATGGCGGCATCAGCGTCCCCGACCTCGAGGCGTCGATCCGCTGGTACGCGGACGTGCTCGGTTTCGAGGTCGAGACCCGCATCTATATCGAGGCCGTTCCGGCCAAGGTCGCGATGCTCCGCCATGGCGAACTTCGCCTCGAACTCTTCGAAGTCGAGGGCGCTGCCCCGCTGCCACCGGACCGGCGGGAGCCGAACAAGGACCTGCGCACGCACGGCAACAAGCACATTGCGTTCGCCGTGAAGGACGTCGACTCGTTTGCCGAGCAATTGCGCAAGCGCGGGGCCGATATTGTTTTTGTCGGCCACTTCGAGTTTGGCAGCAACATCTTCATCCGGGACAATGCCGGCAACCTCATCGAGTTCGTGCAGGCATGAAATCCGAACGGCTGGCGGGAAAGGTGGCACTCGTCACGGGCGCGGGCAGCGGCATCGGCCGCGGCTGCGCCCTCATGTTCGCGCGTCACGCGGCGCGGGTGTTGGCCACCGACCTCAATGCCGTCAGTGCGCTCGAGACCGTCGAGCTGGCGAAGCGTGAGGGACTCGCCATTGCGAGTGAACAGCCGATCGACCTGACGCGTCCGGCCGAGGTGCAGCGACTGATCGAACGCACGGTCGAGCGCTTCGGTCGGCTCGACGTGCTCGTGAACGCGGGCGCCTGGGGCGCTTTTCAGTGGATCGAACAGATGGATTACGAGGCGCACTGGCGCCGCACGCTCGCGAGCGAGCTCGACTCGGTGTTTCTCGTCAGCCAGGCGGCGTGGCCGCACTTGAAGGCAAGCGGAGCGGCCTCGGTCATCAATATCGCCTCGGCGAACTCCTTCGTCGCGCTCGAAGGATCGCCGGCCCTGGCGCACTGTGCGGGCAAGGGCGGGGTGCTGGCGATGACCCGCCAGCTCGCGATGGAGGGCGCGCCGCATCGCATCCGCGCCAACTGCATCTGTCCCGGCATGACAGTGACGGGCGCGACACAGCCCGTGCTCGACAACGTGCCGGCCGTCCGCGAATCCGCGCTGCGCAAGACCATGCTCGACCGTTTCGGCCAGCCCGAGGACATCGCCTGGGCCGCGGTCTATCTCGCCTCGGACGAAGCGAGCTGGGTCACGGGCGCCGACTTCTCCATCGACGGCGGCGCCACCGCCTGGTGACGCTCGCGCAGACCCGGGGAGTCATGGACCGGTGGTGTGTGGCAAGTCCGGTCTGGCGATGTTTGCGGGCAGGACGTTCAATGTTCGGGTTCTGGGTTTGGGAGGTCCTTTCGGGACCGCCGTAAATCCATCCCTGGAGGCTTCGGAAAAAACGTCCTGTTTTTTACGATCCCGAAAGGACCTCCCAAACCCAGAACCCTTCGCGTTGGCGCCGGACGCTGCCACGGCACCACCGGTCCGTGGCTCCCCAAAATAGACGCGGCGACCACGGCTTGAGTGCCGTGGCCGCCGTCGTCGGCTTTAGAAGTTGATCTGGAAGCGGGCGCCGTAGGTTCGCGGAGCGCGCAGGGCGTTCATCGCGACGTTGGTCGCCGGGTACATGAAGGAGTTCGTGTAGACGTCCTCGTTGCCGAGGTTGCTGCCGTACGCCGTCACCGACCACTTACGGTCCGCGGCTTCGTACGAGATGTCCGCGCCGTACATCGTGTAGGAGTCCTGCTTCTGCAGCGGGTTGTAGTCGACCGCTGACCAGTAGTCCGAGCTGTACTGCACGCGTACGCCGGGCGTCAGCCGCGCGCCGCCGCCGAAGGTGAAGGCGTGCGAGTAGTCCGCCGTCACCGAAAAGTCCGGCGAACGCGGCATCTGCTGGCCGGTGCAATCGAGGGTATAGCGCGTCGGATTCACCGGATCCTGCGTCGAACTGCACACCGAGATCGGCGGAGCGGTGTTCGGGCGCGCAACGATGAAGGCCGCGTCCGTGTATTCGGCGTGCAAGTACTGCGCTTTCACGCCGATCCGGTCGGCGTCGGTGACGAGCGCGTCGAACTCGACGTCGAGTCCATAGATCTCGGCATCCGCTGGCTGCGTGACGAATCCGAAAACCGCGGAACCGGTCGAAGGATAGAGACCCGAGAGGTAGCTCTCCTGATGGTCTTTGTAGTCCCAATAGAACGCCTCGGCATTGAGGCGCATGCGGTTGCCGAGGAACTGGTTCTTGGAACCGATGGCATACGCCGTAAGCTTCTCGGGTTCGAACGTATTGCCGATTTCCGCGTGATCGCCGGCCGCGAAGAAGCCGCCCGCCTTGAAGCCGCGGCTGATCGTCACGTAGGCCATCGAGCTGTCGGATACATCGAAATCGGCGCCGACTTTCCAGCTCAGGTCATTCCACGTCAGCGAGCCGGACTGCACGTCACGACAGAAGGGGAACGGGTAGGCGACGCCGTTGCCATTCACGGCCGCCTGCGGAATGGCGGCTGAAATCGTATCGATGAACACCGGCGGCGCGCCCGTCAAGAGATTGCAGGCGCTGCTCGGCGCGGCGCCCTGGCGGTTGAAGATCTGTCCGTCCTGCGTCTTCTGCTCATTGGTCAGGCGCACGCCGGCTGTCAGGCGCGCGCGACTCGTGATGCTGAACGTCGTTTCGCCGAAGATCGCCATGGTCTTGTCATCGAGCGCGCTGAGATCGTCGCCCGTCTGATTGAAGAGGAACCCCTGGTCGACCCAGTACTTCGACGATTGCTGTTCCTTGTAATAGTAGAGGCCGGTCACCCAGCGCAGCGCCTCGCTTTCGCCGCCGAGCCGCAGCTCCATCGAATCCTGCCGGGCGTCGTCGTCCTGCCAGAAGAGAAAGCCGGGCCCATAGGACTTCGACTTGTTGCGCGTCTCCATGTGATTGCCGATGAACGTGAGTCTCGCTGCCGCTCCGACTTTGCCGTCGATCTGTGCCGTGAACGATTTCACGCTGATGTCGAGAAAGCCGTCATCGCGGGTCACGCCGTTGATGACGAGGTCGGGCGGCGCAAAGGGGCTCACGGCGCCAAGCAATGCGACAGGGGCGGTGGTGCTCAGGCTTTCCCAGGGATCGTCAGGATTGACGTAGCCGGTGCTCGTGACGGGAATCTGCGCCGGCCCGTTGCCGTCGAGGTGCAGGTAGCCCGCCGTGAGCAGCAAGGAGATGTCGTCGCTCGGGTCGTAGAGGAAGTGCAGACGCCCCGCGTAGGACTGGTCGTCGTCGTACGCTGTGCCTTCGGTCTGATAGCCGTCCCGACTCGTGTACTGGCCGGCGAAACGCAATGCCATCGTTTCGCCCAGCGGCACGTTGACGAAGCCCGAGCTCCTCGCGAGGCTGTAGTTGCCGCCCTCGATGCCGACGCCCGCCGCAAAGTCATGCACGGGCTTGTTGGTGACGATGTTCACGGCGCCGCCCGTGGCGTTCCGGCCGTAGAGCGTGCCCTGCGGGCCTTTCAGCACCTCGACGCGCGACACGTCGAAGAAATTGCCGGTGATGCCGCTGAAGCGACCGATGTAGACGTTGTCCATGTTGAAGGTCACGGCCGGGTCGGCGAGGGCATTGGTGCCGTAGTTGCCGACGCCGCGGACGTAGACCTGGGTGGAGGATCCGCCCTGCGCAATGCCAAGACCGGGAACGATGCGGTTCAGGTCTTCCGCCTGTGAGACTCCAGACCGGGCCAACGCCTCGGCATCGATGGCCGTAATGGCGATGGCAGTCTTTTGCAGGCTCTCCTCGCGGCGTTCGGCCGTGACGATGACCTCTTCGAGCGTGCCTTCCGAGGTCGCCGTTTCCTGTGCGAAAACCGGCGTACCGGTGATCACAAGCAGGACCGCGGCGCCATGAACCCATCTGCTTCGAGCCATGAAAGAGCCCCCCCTCATTTGCGCTGTGTCGCGTTTGCCCCAAAACGGGCGTGCCTCGAGGCCGAGGACGCCCTCATCGGGACAGGCTAGAGCAGTAGGAATCAGGGCCACAAATCGATACGGGACATGCGGCGCATAAAGCGCCGTTATGCGGTTGTGAATTCGCAACGCGCGCGATAGCGCAGATGGGCGCCAAAGGCGAGCACCGCCGCGGCGACATTCGAGATGCCGAGCGCAACGAACGCCGCGAGGAGGCCGCCGGCACGCGCTGCGAGGAAGGTCACGACGATGCCGCTCAGGAACTGGCCCACGGCGAATGTGCCCTGCCAGAGTCCATTGCCCCGCCCGCGCACCTCGAAGGCGAGCCCGCGGACGGCCCAGGTGAGAAGGGTCGGCAGGATCATGCCGCAGCCGATCTGATTGCAGGCCGTCGCGATCAGGAAGGTCCGAAAGTCGCCCGCGTGCCCCATCCAGATGAAACTGCCACCGATGATCCCGAACTCGACGAAGAACAGCACGCCGACCGGGATGCGCACGAGTCCCCGGAAGCCGATGGTGCCGATCGGCACGCCGAGGCTGGCGAGTGCCGCGAGGTTGCCGACGCGGTCCGCGTCGACGATGCCGAACTCCTTGAGTGCAAGGCTCACCTGCGTCTGCACGGTGTAGAACATGACGGAGGCAAAGAGCGTGATCGCGCAGATGCCGAGCATGCGGGCCCAGGGAAACTCCGCCATCGGGCCAGTGGCGGGATTCGCCGTCTCGGCGGATACGTGTGCGGGCTCCCAGGTGAAGAGGATGACCCCCGCCACGAGGACGAGACTGAAGAGATAGACGCCGAAGGGCCCGCGCCAGCCGAAAGCGTGACCGAGCTGGCCGCCGATGACCATCAAGGCGATGGCGGAGAGCGACGCCGTGGCGGTCTGGCTCGCGAGCCAGCGTTCGCGGGCCGGGCTCTCAAAGTAATCGGCGATGAGCGTCGTCGTGACCGTCATGATCACGGCTTCGCAGAGGCCCACGCCGACGCGGGTCGCGATGATGGCGAAGAGGCTGTCGAGGAAGATCGGCGCAATGCCAATGACGGCATAAGCGATCATCGAGACGATCAGGATCGGGCGGCGGCCGAAGCGGTCCGCAAGCCAGCCCGCGAGCGGCGAGAAGAGCGTCACGCAGAGGGCAGGCATCGTGAGGATGCCGCCCAGAACGAGGTACGGATAGCCGGGCACCGAGGAAAACTGCGTCATGAGCTGGGGCACGATCGGCACCAGCACGACGATTCCCATGACGGAGAGCGTGATCGGCAGCAGCAGCATCATGCCCTGCAGAAAGCCAGGCGCGCGCGCGCTTGTTGCCTCCCGTGCTCGAGTCATCGATTGCCCCCGATCCGCGACGCGCGGCACTGTACTATGCGCCGTCCACCCGATGCATCGGTCTCGCGCATGGGCCCGATCAGGGCAATCGATTGTCGGGCCCGAGCCTCGAAAGCTATCGTGAGCCGATGACCGTCAAATCCTTCTACGGTTGGAAACTGCTCGCCGTTTTCTGGCTCGTTCTCCTCATGACATCGTCGTTCACGCTCTACGGCGGCAGCGTCATCAATCCGAAGATGGCGGCCGAGTTCGGCACCGACCCGGCCTACCGCGGGCTCCCCACGTCGATCTATCAGTTCGTCTTCGGGCTTGGCGCGCTCGTGGTCGCGGTGTGCGTGAATCGCTGGGGTGTGCGTTCGACGCTCGTGACCGGTGCCGTGCTCATGGCCGTCGGCGCCGCCGCGATGGCCTCGCTGATCGCCGCACAGATGCCGGGTGCACTCGTCTACGGCCTCGTGCTCGGCGCGAGCGCGGCCGCGGGCGGCGGCATCGCGACGCAAGCCGGCGTCGCCCGCTGGTTCCTGCGGCGTCGTGCGCTCGCGATGGCCATCCTGTTCTCGGCGCCGGGCATCGGCGGCTTCTTCGTCGCACCCTTCCTGAAGCGCGTCATCGACGCCTCGAACGGGCAATGGCGAATGGCGTGGTGGGTCGTCGCCGCAGCGGGTGCGCTCGCCGTCGTCATCGCGAGGACATTCGTGCGCGAGCAGCCGTCGGACCTCGGACAGCTTGCCGACGGCGCACCGGCTGCCGCCGGCGCCGCGGGTAGCCAGCGTCGTCACTGCGTTTTCATCACGGAGCAGGAATGGACGTTGGCCGCGGTGCTTCGATCGACGACGCTCTGGGTCATGCTGCTCGCCATGCTCGGCATGAACATGGGATTCACGCTCTTCTTCGCCGTCGTCTTCGATCACGTCAGGGAGCTCGGCCATACGCCGACGGACGCCACCTGGTCGCTCGCGTTCTTCGGCATATCCGCTCTGCTCGGCAAGGTCGCACTCGGCACCTTCGGCGACCGCTTCGATCCCCGGTACGTCTGGGCGGCGACCCTCGGCGGGTTTGCTGTCGGGCTGCACTTCATTGCGGCCGCGCATGCGACCGGGGAGCTCGTGGCGGCCGCGATCTTCCTCGGATTCGGCTGGGGCGGCGGCATTGCCTGCATGATGGCGGTGCTCAGCAATTACTATGGCGTGCGGGTTTTCCCGTCGATCGCGGGACTCGCAGTCGCGATCACGACCTGTGGGGGCTCGCTCATCGCCATGCCCTTCGTCGCCGGGCGCCTGCATGCGGCATTCACGAGCTACACGCCGATCTTTCGCGGGCTCGCGCTTTGGTGCCTTGTCGGCATGATCGCGATGCTCCTCGTTCGCCGTCCCCAACGGAGGTCGCCATGACCCGGTTACTCGCCGCGCTGTTGAGTTTTCAGCTCGTGTCGCTCCTCTCGGCCGCTGAATCGGCGGCGCCCACGGACATGCGGGCCGTCGTGATGCATGGGTACGGCGGCGCTGAAGCGCTCACGCTCGATCGCGTACCCATTCCAGAACCCGCGGAAGGGCAGGTGCGGATCCGTGTATACGCCGCAGGCGTCAATCCCATCGACTGGAAACTGCGCAGCAGCCTCGGCCAGCACTTCAACTCGCGGGGGCTGCCGCGCATCCTCGGATTCGACGTCGCGGGCACGGTCGATGGGGTGGGTGCGGGTGTTACGCGCTGGAAAGTGGGCGACGCCGTGATCGCCGCCTTGCAACGGGCGCCGCAGGGCGGTTATGCGGAATACACCGTCGTCTCTGCCGACGACGTTGCATCGAAGCCGAAGTCCATGTCGTTCGAGGAAGCGGCGGGACTCCCAACGGCGGTGACGACCGTGTGGCCGTTCCTGCTCGGGGCCGGCGACCTCAAGCCGGGACAGCGGCTTCTCATTCAGGGCGCGGCAGGCGGGGTCGGAAGCGTCGCCGTGCAGGTGGCGAAGTCGCGGGGCGTGCATGTCATCGGCACCGCTTCGGCCAACAATGCCGACTACCTGCGTTCGATCGGCGCCGACGAAGTCATCGACTACCGCTCGGAGCGCTTCGAGGATCGGGTGAAGGGCGCCGATATCGTCTTCGACACCGTCGGCGGCGAGACGCTCGACCGCTCCTACGCCGTGCTGCGGGCGGGCGGCACGCTGATCACGATCGTCGGTCGGCCGTCAGAGGAAAAGTGCCGCGCCGCCGCGATTCGCTGCCCGGCACTCAGCCGGGATGGGATGACATTCGGCGAGATGCTGGCGCAGGCGGTCGCGCTGGTCGATCAGGGCAGGCTCAAGGTCAACGTCGAACGGGTGTTTCCGCTCGAAGAGGCCTTCGCCGCGCAGGAGCTCAATCGCGCGGGCCACACCCGCGGCAAGATCATCCTGCGCGTCAGATCTTGAAGACCCGGCGCACGTTCGTGTCGCAGATCTTGCGCAGGTCGTCCCGGGAAAGCGGCATCGCTTCGATCGCCGCCACTTCTTTCTTCTGGTCTTCGTACGGGTGGTCGATCGCGTACAGCACGCGGTCGACGCCGATCGTCCTGATCGTCGCCAGCAGGGGCGCCTCGAAATTCATGCCGCTCGTCGTGACGTAGAAGTTCTCGCGGAAATATTCGCCGGGGAGCTTCTTGAGCTTGCCGCTGTTGAAGAGCCCCGTCTCGAAGCGGAAGCGGTTGTCGATGCGGTCGATCTCGAACGGGATCATCTCGCCCATGTGGCCGATGACGATGGTGAGCTTCGGAAAGCGGTCGAAGACGCCGGCGCCGATGAGGCGCAGCGAATGCGTCCCGGTCTCGACCGCAAAGCCCCAGCCGACCGTGAATCCCGGGATCGCGAGCGGCACCGCCATGCCGGGCGAGGGCTCGCGCGGATGAATGTAGATCGGCACGTCGAGGGCTTCGGCGGCTTCGAGGATCGGCCAGAATTTCTTGTCGTCGAGATATTCGCCCCGCGTATGCGAATTGATGATCGCACCCTTGAGGCCGAGCTTTTTCACGCCACGCTCGAGTTCCTGCGCCGCGGACGCCGGGTCCTGCGGCGCGACGGCGGCGAGCCCCGTGAAGCGCTTCGGATAGGCCTTGATCGCGTCGGCAAGCCGGTCGTTCGCGAGCGTTGCGAGCGAGCGGGCAGTGGCCGTGTCGAAATTCTGCACGCCGGGTGCGGACAGCGAAAGCACGTGCATGTCGACGCCGGCTGCGTCCATCGACGCGATGCGTCCCGCGCCGATATCGAGGAGGATCGGCAGCAGGGGTCCGCCGATGAGCCCGGTACTCATGCTCGGCACGCCGCCCGCGAGCTTGCTCGCGGCGTCGATGACCTCCGGAATGGAAAAGGCTTCCTCGCAGGGCAGTTTCTCGACTCGGGTGCTCACAGGGTTCTCCTCGGCGGTCGCGGGAAGTCCGGCCGCAAGGGCTGCGCCCGCGGCGATCGATCTCCCGATGAACGTACGTCGTTTCACGCGCTATTGTTCCGCATCGGTGGCGGTGATGTCATTGATCGTGCGAATCGATTGTACAGGCACGCAACGCGCCGATTAGTGTGAGCATCGGGTTGGTACAGCCATGAAACTCGCCACATTCAACGACGGCTCGCGCGACGGCAGGCTCCTCGTCGCGTCCCGGGATCTCGCGCGCGCCGTCGAGGCAACGTCGATCGCGCCGAGTCTCATCGCGGCCGTCGAGCACTGGCCGCAGGTGTTTGCGAAGCTTGCGCAGTTGTACGACGAGTTGAATCGCGGCAGTGCGTCCGGGGCGTTCGCACTCGATCCCTCGAAACTGCTCGCGCCGCTGCCTCGTTCGCCGCAGTGGCTCGACGGTTCCGCGTTTCACAGCCATGGCGACCTGATGGAAAAGGTCTTCGGCCTTGCGCCCATCGAGGGCAAGCACGATGTCCCGCTCATGTACCAGGGCGCGTCCGATGATTTCCTCGGGCCCTCGGCCGACATGCCGTGTCCGTGCGAAGCCGACGGCATCGATTTCGAGGCCGAGATCGCCGTCGTCGTCGATGAAGTGCCGATCGCCCTGCCGGCCGCGAAGGCCCTCGAGCGGGTGCGGCTCCTCATGCTGGTGAACGATGCGAGCCTGCGTGCGCTCGCGGGACGCGAGATGAAGACCGGGTTCGGCTTCCTGCAATCGAAGCCCTCGACGAGCTTTGCGCCGGTCGCGGTAACGCCCGATGAACTCGGCTCCGCGTGGAAGAACGGGCGTGTCCACCTGAAAGTCGAGGTCCGCTGGAACGGCCAGCGCTTCGGCACGCCGGACGCGGGCCAGATGGGCTTCGGTTTTCATCAGCTCATCGCGCACGCCGCGCGTACGCGCAGGCTCCGCGCGGGCACCATCATCGGCTCGGGCACGATCTCGAATGCGGAATACCGCACTGTCGGTTCCGCCTGCATCGCGGAGCGTCGCGGCATCGAGACCGTCGATCACGGCAAGCCGACGACGGGCTACCTGAAATTCGGCGACCGCGTGCGCATTGACATGCTGGGCACGGATGGCCGCAGCCTCTTCGGCGCGATCGAACAGCGCATGGTCCAGGCGCCGGCGGCTTGAATATCCTCGTCACCGGCGCGGACGGCTTCATCGGGCGCGCGCTCGTTGCGCGTCTTGCGTCGACGGAGGTGCTCGCCGGCTTCAACACGAACGAGCGCCAGCTCGTATTGCTCGATCAGCGCTCCGGTGAATCCTCGCCGCGTCCCCGGATCCGTACCGTAACCGGCAACCTGACGGATGCCGCGGCGCTCGCGGAAGTGTTTGCCGCGGGCATCGATTGCATCTTTCATCTTGCGAGCGTGCCGGGCGGCGCCTCGGAGGCCAATATCGAGCTCGGCCTCGACGTCAATCTCGACGGCACCGTTGCGCTGCTCGAGGCGGCACGCAAGCAGGGCCGCAAACCGAGGTTCATCTTCGCCAGCACCATCGGCGTCTACGGTGTGCCGATGCCGGCCGTCATCGATGAAGACACCTTGCCCGAACCGAGCCTGAGCTATGGCGCACAGAAGTGGATCGGCGAGATCCTGATTTCGGACTACAGCCGCCGTGACTGGATCGACGGGCGGTCGCTCCGGCTCCCCGGCATCGTCGCGCGTCCGCCCGCGGCGTCGGGCATGATGTCCGCGTTCCTGAGTGACCTCATCCGCAAACTGTCGGCGGGCGAAAGCTTCACATGCCCGGTCGCCGCGAGCGGCAAGTCCTGGTGGATGTCGAGAGTGCAGGTCGTAGAGAATCTGCTGCACGCGGCCGCGTTGTCGCCTGAACTCGCCCGCAGCCGCGGCGCGTGGCTGCTGCCGGTCCAACACGCCTCGATCAGCGAGGTGGTCGATGCCATCGGCCGCGTGCGGAGCAAGGATGTGCGCGGGCTTGTCAGCTATGCGCCGAACGCGGCATTGCAGGCCCAGTTTGCCAACTACCCGCCGTTGAATTGCCCGAAATCGGTTGCGGCGGGCTTCTGCCACGACGGCAGCCTCGAACAACTGGTGCAACGGGCGCTCGCGGGGCCTTAAGATCCTGTCGATGCAAAACCCGGGTACGTTCGAAGGGCAGGTCGTTGTCGTCACCGGTGCGAGCCGCGGGCTCGGGCGCGGCTGTGCGCTCGCGTTCGCGGCGCAGGGCGCGGAAGTCGTGCTCATGGCGCGCAAGCACGACGAACTCGAAGCGCTCGCCGTGGAAATACGCGAGGCGGGCGGACGAGCAACTGCCATGCCTTGTGACGTTACCGATCCGGATGCGGTGTCGCTCGTGTTCGCAGCGCTCGACCGCTGCGATGTGCTCCTCAATAATGCGGGCGGCAACCGGCCGCAAGCGTTTCTCGAGGTCGATCATGAGACGCTCGATGACTTGCTGGCCCTCAACGTCCGGTCGATGTTCCTGACCGCGCAGACGGCGGCGAGGCTCATGGCGCGCCAGCGTTCCGGCTCGATCGTGCACATGTCCTCGCAGATGGGTCACGTCGGCGCGGTGGACCGGACGGTGTATTGCATGACGAAGCACGCCATCGAAGGCCTGACCAAGGCGATGGCGGTGGAGCTCGCGCCGCAGGGCATTCGGGTCAATGCGGTCGCGCCGACCTACATCGAAACGGCGTTGACGCGCCCCTTCCTCTCGAAGGAATCGATTCGTGAGGAGATCGAGCGTCGCATACCGCTCGGCCGCGTCGGTACGGTCGAGGAGGTGGTGGGCGCCGTCCTTTTTCTCGCATCGTCCGCGGCGAGCCTCATCACGGGGACGAGTCTTCTGATCGACGGCGGTTACACCGCACAATAGCGGCGCACTGGGGGGATTCGGTGGCAGGCAAACGCAAGGTCCTGATCGTCGGCGGCGGTATCGGCGGGCTGTCGACCGCAATCGCGCTGCGGCGCGCGGGCGTCGCGGTCGATCTCATCGAGATCCATCGCGAATGGACGGTCCATCACGTCGGCATCGTCATGCAGGGCAACGCCGTGCGTGCGATGGTCGCGCTCGGCATCGCCGAGAAATGCATTGCCGCCGGCTTTCCGTACGGCGGCATCGTATTCCGCGACCTGGCCGAGCACATGCTCATGGACATTCCCGGTATTCCCGTCGCGGGCCCCGGCATGCCGACGGACCTCGGCCTCACGCGGCCGGCATTGCACAGGATCCTCTCGGAGACCGCGCTCGAGCTCGGTACGAAGGTGCGGCTCGGCACGACGCTCGCCGAGTTCAAGGACGACGGCAGCAAGGTGCATGCGACATTGTCGGACGGCACGAGCGGCGACTACGACGTCGTCGTCGGCGCGGACGGCGTGCAGTCGAACCTGCGCGTGCGGCTCTTCGGCGACGGACACAAGCCGAAATTCACGGGGCAGGGCGTCTGGCGCTACAACGTCCCGCGTCCGCCGGAACTGAAGCGGGCCGAGATGTATCTCGGGCTCGAAGGCGGCAAGTGCGGTCACATTCCGCTGACCAGCGACACGGCCTATGTGCTGCTCGTGCAGAAGGAAGCGGGTGACGGCCGGATACCGGAACCGCGGCTCGCCGATGTCTTTCGCTCGCGGCTCGCGCGCTGCACGGGCCTCATGGCGAAGCTTCGGGATCAGATCACGGATGCGGACCGCGTCGTCTACCGGCCGCTGCAGGCCGTTTTCGTGCCGGCGCCGTGGCACAAGGGAAACGTCGTGCTCATCGGCGATGCGGTGCATGCCATCACACCGCATCTCGGGCAGGGCGCGGCGCAGGCGATGGAGGACGGCGTCGTCCTCGGCGAGCTCCTCGGCCGCGACGCTCCGAACGCCGCGCTCTTCCAGGAATACCTGCAGCGCCGCTTTGAACGCTGCAAGGCGATCTATGAAGCCTCGCTCCAGATCGGCGAATGGGAACAGCGCCCGACACCCGACGCGGACCCGGCGGGCCTCACCGCCAGGATGATCCCGCTCTTCGGCCAGCCGATCTGACCCGGACCTCTGGACCCGTGCCGAATCCGCTGTTCGATCTTCACGGCAAGACCGCCCTGATCACCGGCGCGACGCGCGGCATCGGCCGCGCGACCGCCGAGGCCATGGGCCATGCCGGCGCACGCGTCGTGATTTCGAGCGAAGACCCGGCGTCGACGGAAACGGCGGCGCAGGAGCTGCGAAATGCCGGCCTCGATTGCATCGGCTTCCCTTGCGACGCGGCGTCCGCGGAAGAAGTCTCCGCCCTGGTGCGCGAGGCAATCGGCGCCCGGCAGCAGATCGACATCCTCGTGTGCAATGCCGGCGTCGCGCCGCACATGGGGCCGATTGCGAGCGCGACGGAGCGCGATTGGGATCTCACGATGACCGTGAATCTGCGCAGCGTCCTGTGGCTCACGAGCCGGATCATCCCGGCGATGGCCGAGCGAGGCGACGGTTGCGTGATCATCACGTCGAGCATCGCCGGCGTCCGCGGCAACAGGTCGCTCGGCCTTTACGGGCTGTCGAAGGCGGGGAGCGCGGAGCTTGCGCGCAACCTCGCGGTCGAATGGGGGCCGCGCAACGTGCGCGTCAACGCGATTTCACCGGGCCTCATCCGGACGGAATTCGCCCGGCCGCTGCTCGATAACGGCGCGGTCCTCGAGCGTCGCCTGGCACTGACGCCGCTCAGGCGCGCGGGGGAAGTCCACGAGATCGCGGGCGTCGCCGTCATGCTGGCCGCACGCGCCGGTGCCTTCATTACGGGCCAGAATCTCATCGTCGATGGCGGAACGACCATCGGCGACGGCAACTAGGAGTACAGGGGATGCGAAGAGTCGTGACAGGTCACGATGCGGCCGGCCGCGCGATCATCAGCCACAACGGCCCGCCACCGACGGTCGTGCCGCTGAAAGCAGTGCCCGGTACCATCTTCTACGAAATCTGGAGCACGTCGGGTGCGCCCGCGACAATCGACAACGGCCCGGACCCGACGCTGGCGCCGCTCGAGCTCAAGCCGCCGGCCCGCGGCAGCCGGATCCGCATCCTCGACATCCCGCCCGACAGCGTGCAAAACACGTTGTCGGCGGCCGATGCGGCGGCGGCCTTCCGCGAAATCGGCGGTGGCGATGCGCTCGATCAGCAGGGCAATCCACGGCACCGCCTGATGCACCGGACCGAGACAGTCGACTACGGCATCCTGCTCTCGGGCGAATTGTGGCTGGTCGTCGACGAGGGCGAAGTACGTCTCGAGCCGGGCGACGTCGTCGTCCAGCGCGGTACCAACCACGCGTGGAGCAATCGCTCGAATGCGCCGGCACGCATCGCCTTCATTCTCGTCGACGGCGAGTTCGCCGACGGCATCGCATGATCAAGCCCTGGATCTTCGAGTTCTGCCCTGCGTTCGACGGAGCGACGGGCGCCGAGGACTACTCGTGGTACAGCGACCTCTGGGTGCGGGCCGAGGCCATCGGCTTCGAAGGCATCTTCTTCAGTGAGCATCATTTCCGGCCCGGCGGCTTGAGCCCTTCGCCGAACCTCCTGATCGCAACGGTCGCCGCGCGCACGCGCACACTGCGCCTCGGCGCGATGGGCGTCGTCGTGCCGCTCTACGAACCGTGGCGGGTCGCCGAAGAGGCGGCGATGCTCGATCAGCTGAGCGGCGGACGCCTGGAGTTCGGCCTGTCGAGCGGATCGGGTCCGATGGAGCCCCTGCGCGTCGGCATTCCGGCCGGGGAGATACGGCCGCGCTTCGCGGAAGCCCTCGAGATCCTGGACAAGGCGCTCACGCGGCCGCGGTTTTCCCACCAGGGGCGCTTCTGGAAGTTCGACGACCTGGTGATCGCGCCACGTCCGTTGCAGCAGCCGCGTCCGCCGATGTGGGTCGCCGGAATGTCGCCCGAGGCGGCGGAGATGTGCGCGCGGCGCAATTACGGATTCTGCACGGGGTTCCTGCCCGTGAGCCGCGTGCGCGAGCTGTTCGAGCGCTACCAGGCCGAGGCGCACAGGGCAGGCGGTGCCGCGGGCCCCGGTCGCGTCGCGCTTCGCCGCCAGGTCCTCATCTCCGACGATGCCGCCGAGGCGGCGGAGATGGGCAAGGGCGCTTTCGGACAGATGTCGGCCATGCTCTCGGGCGGCGCGCCGGATCGCGGACGCGAAGTACCCGATGCGCCCGCGGCGCGGCACGGGCCAATGCTGTCGCCGGAAGAATGCATCGCGGGAACGCCCGCGGCTGTCGCAGAGCAGATCGTCGTGCAATGCCGGCAGGCGCGCTGCGCGCACATCCTCGGGTACAGCTTCGGGCCGCTGACGCGCGCGCAGCTGTCGCGGTCGTATGAGCTCTGGCGCCAGGTGATCCCGGTGCTGCGCAAGGCGGAGATCGCCCCATGAGCCTCGAGCCCGAGGGCCGCACGCTGCCCGATCGGCCGGATGTCGCCCTGCGCGTCCTGCGGCCACCGAAGTGCCAGGCGGTCTACCTGCACATGCATCCGGGGGGTCTCGTGCTGGGTGCGCCGGCGATGTCGGATCCCTTCAACCTGCGGGTCGCGAATGAACTCTCGATCGCGGTCGTGAGCGTCGACTATCGATTGGCGCCGCGGCATCCGATGCCCGCGGCCGTCGACGATTGCGAAGCCGCCGCGCGCTGGCTGCTCGCGCACTCGCAACGCGAGTTCGGCACGGACCACTGGCTGATCGGCGGCGAATCGGCGGGCGCATCGCTCGCCGTGCTGACGTTGCTGCGCATGCGCGATCGGCTAGGTGCCTGTCCGTTCCGAGCCGCGAATCTCGCGGTCGGCACCTATGATTTCTCGAGGACGCCGAGCCAGCGCCGGTCGACGGACGCGCTGTTCCTGTCGCCCGAACGGCTGCGCCAGACGGTGGAGTCCGCTTTTCCCGGAATGGCCGGCGAGGCGCTGCGGGTCCCGGAGATTTCGAGCCTGTATGCGGATCTTCGGGGACTTGCGCCCGCGATCTTCAGCATCGGGACCGAGGATGCCGTGCTCGATGACTCGCTTTTCATGGCTGCGCGGTGGCGGGCCGCCGGTAACGAGGCCGAACTGGAATTATGTTCAGGCGGCACGCATCTTTTCCTTAATGAGCCGGGGGCGTTCGCCGACGAGGGGAGCCGGCGCATTCTCGACTTCCTTCGACGCCACGCGTAGGGGTACATTTCCGGCCATAGCCCTGCTGCCCCTGCGGAGATCCGATGAAGGTCCCTACAGCGAAGGACTGGCTGACCCTGGCGGCGCTCGTGCTGGTGTACATCGTCACCGCGAAGCTCGGTCTCGCGTTTGCCGTCGTCAACCTGAGCGCGACGGCCTTCTGGCCGCCGGCGGGCATCGCACTCGCCGCCGTTCTCGTCCTCGGCACTCGAGCCTGGCCTGCCATCTTCCTCGGTGCATTCGTGGCGAACGTTACGACGCAGGGCGGTGCGCTCACCTCGCTCGGCATCGCCACGGGCAACACGCTCGAGGCGCTCGCGGGTGCCTATCTCGTCAACCGCTTCGCCAGCGGGCGCCTGTTTTACGAGCGGCCAAAGGACCTCTTTGCGTTTGCCGGCCTCGCGGCGATCCTGAGTACGACCGTCAGCGCCGCTATCGGGCTCTCGAGCCTGATGCTCGCCGGGCTTGCGAGCGCGAGCGAAATTTCGACGGTCGGACTCACCTGGTGGCTCGGTGACGCCGCGGGCGATCTGATGGTCGCGCCGCTGCTCGTCATGTGGGCGACCGCACCGCCGCTCCGATCGCCGATGGACTGGATGATCGAGGGCAGCGCGCTGCTCGCGGGCCTGACGCTCGTGTCGCTGATCGTGTTCGCAGGTGCCATTCCCGCGGTCGCGCTCGAGCACTATCCGCTTGAGTTCCTGTGCATGCCATTCCTGTTCTGGGCCGCGTTCCGGCTCGGGCGCCGGGCCGTCGCGACGTGCGTGCTCGTCGTGTCGATGATCGCGATCGCCGGCACGGTGGACGGGCTCGGACCGTTCGCGCGGTCCTCGCGCAATGAGTCCCTGCTGCTGCTGCAGTCCTACCTTGCGGTCGGCGCCATCACGATGCTGGCCGTGGCGGCTGTCGTGCGCCAGCGCGAGCGCAGCGAGCTCGCCTTGCAACGGGAAGCGGCGCGGGATTCCCTCACCGGCCTGCCGAACTATCGTCACTTCATCGGCGCGCTCGACCAGGAGATCCGCCGATCGCTCCGCACGGGCCGGCCGTTTGCCGTGCTGATGCTCGATCTCAACCGGCTGAAGGACGTGAACGACAATTTCGGTCACCTGACCGGCAACCGCGCCCTGTGCCGCGTGGCCGAGGCGGTCAATGCCGTGTGCCGCGCAGTCGACGTGCCGGCGCGCTTCGGCGGAGATGAATTCGCGGTGATCCTGCCGGAAACCAGCGGGCCCGGGGCGCAGAAGGTTGCCCGCCGCATCGCCGAACGACTGGCCGCGGATGCCGAATCGCCGCCCGTGTCGGTAAGCATCGGTGTCGCGGTGTTCCCGCGCGACGGCACGGCGGTGGAGCCGCTCCTCAACAAGGCGGACCGTGATCTTTACGACGCCAAGCGTTCGCCGCAACCAAGGCAGCCCTGACGGCGGCCACTCGTAGCAGCTAGGCCGCGGGCAGCCGCCGGGCCGCGGCGGCGTCGAAGAAGTACGAAAGCCTGCCATTGGCCGGGTCGATCAGCCGGGCCGGCAGCTTTTCGGGTGGGCGGCTCTTCGCGACCAGGTCGCGCACCACATCGGCCTTGTCCCTGCCGAAGGCAAGCAGCATGACCTCGGCTGCGGTGTTGATGAGCGCTGGAGTCATCGTGACGCGCCAGCTCTCGCGGCTCGCGACATGCACCGGGAGCACCCAACGGTAGCGGTTCTCGACGGCCAGAACCGACGCGGCGATGGTTTCGGGAAAGAGCGATGCCGTGTGGCCGTCCATTCCAAGCCCGAGCAGGATCAAATCGAAGCGCGGCGCAGCCTGCGCTCGCGTTGCAAACGACGAGGCCAGCAGGGTTTCGTAGTCCGCGGCGGCGATTGCCGGATCCCGCTCGCCCTCGATGCGGTGAGCATTGACGGAGGGCAGGGGCACGCGATCGAGCAGCAGCGCCTTCGCCGCGCCGTAGTTGCTGTCGGGGTGACCGGGCGGCACGCAGCGTTCATCGCTCCAGAAGAGGTGGGTGCGCGCCCAGTCGAGTGCGCCGCTCGTGTCCTCGGACAGCCGTTGCAGCGTCGCAAGAGGCGTCGTGCCGCCCGAGAGCGCGATGGAAAACCGGCCCTGCGCCTCGATCGCCGCCGTACCGAGCGCGACGATGCGCTCAGCGGCGGCCCGCGCAAGCGCGGCGGGATCGGCAAGAATCTCAACGACGCGCATTCGTCGCGTCGTGATTGCAGCCCATGCACCAGTCGTTGCCGTCGCGTTCGAGCAGCACGTCCGACTCCGCGGGACCCCAGCTGCCCGGCACGTACTCGATGGGCTGCGAGCGCGCATTGCCCTCGCTCGCCGCGATCACGGGGTCCATGAGCCGCCAGGCGTTCTCGATTTCGTCGTTGCGGGCGAAGAGCGAGGCGTCGCCGTTCAGCGCATCGAGGAGCAGCCGCTCGTAGGCATCGGGCAGGTCCTCGCACTCGAAGGTCGAGCGGTAGTGAAACTCGAGTGTTACCTGGCGGATGTCGTTGTAGGTGTCCGGCACCTTGGCGTCGAATTTCAAGTGCACGCCTTCGTCCGGCTGCACGCAGATCGACAGCACGTTCGGCGTCGGGCTCTGGAAGGCGCCGAACATGCGGTGCGGCGGGCGCTTGAACACGATGCTGATCTCGGAAGTCCGCCGGGCGAGCGCCTTGCCCGAGCGCAGGTAGAAGGGCACGCCCTGCCAGCGCCAGTTGTCGAGTTCGAGCTTGAGCGCCGCATAGGTCGGCGTGCGTGAGCCCTCCCGCACGCCCGGCGTGCTGCGATAGCCCTCGTACTGGCCGAACACCGCGTTGCCGAGGTCGATCGGCCGTGTCGCCTTCAACACCTTTACCTTTTCGTCGCGCAGTGTCGTCGCATTGAGCGGTACCGCGGGCTCCATGGCGGTGAGCGCGTAGAGCTGCATCAAGTGGTTCTGGAACATGTCCCGCAGCACGCCCGCGCTGTCGTAGTACTCCGTGCGCTGGCGGACGTCGACGGTCTCGGCGACCGAGATCTGCACGCTCTCGATATAGTTGCGGTTCCAGAGCGGCTCGAAGATGGCGTTGGCGAAGCGGAACAGGATGAGGTTCTGCGCGGTCTCCTTGCCGAGATAGTGATCGATGCGAAAGATCTGATGCTCGTCGAACACCGAGCTCACGAGCCCGTTGAGTTCGCCCGCGGAGGCGAGATCGCGCCCGAAAGGCTTTTCGATGACGATGTGGCGGCGCAGATCGCCTTGCTCCTCGGCGAGGCCCGAAGCCCCGAGGCCTTCGACAATGGCGCCGAAAAACTGCGGCGCGACGGCGAGGTAGTAGAGACGGTTCGCCGCCGCACCCTCGATCTCAGCGAGCTTCTTCGCGAGCGCAGCGAAGCTCGTTGGCGCTTGGACATCCGCGCGCAGGTAGTGCAGCCGCGCGCCGAAATCCTCCCAGGCGGCGAGATCGCTGGCGCCGGCGTAGCGGATGATCGACTGCTGCACCTCGGCGCGGAATTCCGCTTCGTTCCATGGACGGCGGGCAACGCCGAGGATGCGCACGCCTGCGCCGAGCCGGCCCTTGGCGTTGAGGTGATAGAGCGCCGGCGCGAGCTTGCGATGCATCAGATCGCCGGTCGCGCCGAAGATGACGAGCGTGCTCGAGGGGTCGGCCATGGACAGGGTCATTCCTTCCTGATCGCGTGACCGCCGAACTGGTTGCGCATGGCGGCGAGGAGCTTGTAGGCGAAGGAATCGCGCTTGCGCGAATGGAAGCGCTCGAAGAGCGCGAGCGAGATTGTCGGCAGTGCCACGCCAAGGTCGATGCCCTCGGTCGCGGTCCAGCGGCCTTCGCCGGAATCCTCCACATAGGGCGCGATGCCGGCGAGCGAAGGATTTTCCTTGAGCGCCGCGGCGGTGAGGTCGAGCAGCCAGGAGCGCACGACGCTTCCGGTCTGCCACACCTCGGCAACCTGGGGCAGGTTCAGCCTGAACTCGCTCTTGCGCTCCATGAGCTCGAAGCCTTCGGCATAGGCCTGCATGAGCGCGTACTCGACGCCGTTGTGGACCATCTTGACGAAATGGCCCGCGCCGTTCGGCCCGACATGCGCCCAGCCGCGGTCCGGCGCGGGCGCGAGGGTCTTGAGAATCGGTTCCAGGCGCTGCGCCGCGGCCGGTGCGGCGCCGACCATGAGGCTATAGCCTTCTTTCAGCCCCCAGATGCCGCCGCTCGTGCCGCAGTCCGCCCAGAGAATTCCGTGAGCGGCGAGGGCGGCTGCGCGGCGCATCGAATCCTTGTAGTAGCTGTTGCCGCCGTCGACGACGAGATCGTCGCGCTCGGCAAGTTTCGTGAGCGCCGTCAGCGTGTCCTCGGTCGCCACTCCGGCCGGGACCATCAGCCAGATCGTGCGCGGGGCCGGGAGTTTCGCGATGAGTTCTTCGAGGGAATGGGCGGGCAGGGCGCCATCCCTGGCCAGGGCATCGACGGCCGATGCTTCGCGCGCGAATGCCACCACCTCATGGCCGCCGCGCACCAGGCGCCGCGTCATGTTTCCACCCATTCTTCCAAGTCCGATCATCCCGATGCGCATGCGATCCACCTTCGGCGACTGGCTTCAGAAAATCTTAAGTGCAGCGACAGGAAGTCTGTTTGTTCCGGTGCGGGGCTGCGACCAGAGTGTACCCACGACGCAACTCGAACACTCTGGAGACGGACATGAACGATCGCAGGACAAGACTTCCCGACCTCATCCTGGCGCGGCTGTCACTTGGCGCCGTGCCGCTCGACGGATTGTACTGGTACGACCGCAAGGGCCGGTCGTGGATCGACAACAGCCGCGAGCGCCAGTCGCTCGAGGCCGATTCCGCCGCCTTCCGTCGGCCGCATTACCCGGATACGGACTAGCGCCTCACTGCGAGGTGTATTCGCAGAGGATATGCCGCGCCACGGCGGTCGCGCAGTCGATGGTCTCGAAGGGAGTGCTGTTGCCCTCGACCGGAATGAAGGCAACGAGACCCTGCGGTTGCCCGGGACAGTCAAACTCGACGACGTAACGCTTGCGGATGTTTTCCTGGCCGATCACGCGGCTCCTGGTCGACTCGCACTTGACGCCGTGCGCCGTCAAGGCGTCGCGGAACGTCTGCATCGTGAGGGGCTGTGATACCGGGCCGCCGTCCGTGAGCCGGCACTTCAGGCCCTGCTTGGCCGCGTCGGAGCAGCTCATCACCAGCGTCGGGGCGGCGGCGCCGGGCTGGGCGGTGCGCAGCAGATAGCCCTTGCCGTCGGCACAGACGATTTCCTGATACTCGGTGCGCGACTCCGCGCTCTGGCCAAACCACTGCAGCTTCTGCACGCTGCAGTCCGTGCCGGCGCCGGACATGAGCGAGGCCGCCATCGCCTTGATGTCCTTGTTCGCGGGCAGCTGGCAATACATGTCGGACTGGGCGCCGGCAGCGATATCCGCGGCATGGGTCGCGTCGGCCGCGAAACACGAGAGGGCGCTCGGCGAGGCCGCGCCCTGCGCCACCAGGAAGTAGCCCATGCCGTTGTCGCACGCGACTTCGTAGACGTTGACGTCAACGGTCTTGCCGTCGACCTTGGACTGGCCGCGGCCGACCTGCTCGGCGTCGGCAATCTTGCAGCCGAGGCTCATTTCGCCCGCGAGCTTCCAGGTCTCCTCCTTGGCGGCGGCTTTCGCCTTGGCCGGGTCGCCGCCGACGAGCATGTGTGCGCGGTCGATGTAGTCGCCGAGCCTCTGCAGCTCGGTGTGCGTCATCGCGTTATTGAAGCCGCTGCCTTCGGTCGGTTGCGTCGGGTTCGGATTGGCAGGTGGCGCGCCCTGCGCCCATGCGAGGGGGGTCGCGGCGCTGAGTGACAGAGCGGCGAGGGCTGCAAGGACGGTCAAGCGGGTCATCGGGGTCTCTCCGGGGTTCCTGAGGCCATGGTGAGGGTGTGCAGGATACCGGTACCATTCGCGGCGGCCAATCCTCTTGAGGACTCAAGCCATGCCCTTCTTCCTGGTCCGCCGGCGGGCCTTCTTGCTCGCACTCCTCGCCTGTTGCGGGTGCGCGGCAGCGTCGGCCGGCGACTATCCCCCCGTCACGGAAGGCGACTTCGTCATCCGCGATTTTCGGTTCGCGTCCGGCGAGTCGCTCCCCGAATTGCGCCTGCATTACCGCACGCTGGGCGCGCCGCGCGCCGATGCCAAAGGGGTGGTGCGCAATGCCATCCTCATCATGCACGGCACGACCGGCAGCGGCGCCCAGTTCCTGCGTCCCGAGTTCGCGGGTGAGCTCTTCGGGCCGGGCCAGCCGCTCGATTCGACGCGTTACTTCCTCGTGCTCCCCGACGCCATTGGCCACGGCAAGTCGAGCCGGCCGAGTGATGGGCTGCGGGCGCACTTTCCCCATTATGGCTACGAGGACATGGTGGCGGCCGACTACCGGTTGCTGACCGATGGCCTCGCCGTCAGTCACACGCGGCTCGTGATGGGGACATCGATGGGTGGCATGCACACCTGGCTTTGGGGCGAGCGGCATCCGGACTTCATGGATGCCCTGATGCCGCTTGCGAGCCTGCCGGCGCCGATTTCGGGCCGCAACCGCGTCTGGCGGCGCGTGATCATCGATGCGATCCGTAGCGATGCCGGCTGGCAGAACGGCGACTACCGGTCAACGCCCGCGGGCCTGAAGGTGGCGGCCGAGGTCCAGTTCTTCCTGAGCAGCAACCCCGTGCTGCGCTATCGGGAGGCACCGACACTCGCCAAGGCCGATCTCGCGCTCGACGACTACGTCAGGACCTACGTTGCGAACCAGGATGCCAACGACGTGCTGTATGCCTTCGAGGCATCCCGGGATTACGACCCGTCGGCCGGCCTCGAAGGCATCCACGCGCCGCTCATCGCCGTCAACACGGCCGATGACCTCGTCAATCCGCCGGAGCTCGGGATCCTGGAGCGGGAAACGAAGCGGATTGCTCACGGCAAGGCCGTCGTGCTGCCGCTCAGTCCCGAAACCGTGGGACACGGCTCGCATACCAAGGCCGTGCTCTGGAAGTCCTATCTGGTCGAGCTGCTGAAATCGCCCGAACGCTGAGGAAACCTTAGGCCGTCGTTAGAGACTCTCGCAGGACCGCCGCACCGCGTTCGCTACACTGCGCGTCCACTCGTGGCCTGGGAGGTCCTGACGGATGTACGCCCTCTATATCGGCAACAAGAATTACTCTTCCTGGTCGCTGCGCCCCTGGGCATTGCTGCGCGAGCTCGGCATCGCATTCGAGGAGCGGCTGACGCCGTTCGACGCCGGCTCGAGCTGGACGTCGTTCCGCAAATTCTCGCCGACCGGGCGCGTTCCGTGTCTCGTCGACGGCGGCACGACCGTGTGGGATTCGCTCGCGATCGCCGAATATCTCGCCGAACGCCATGAATCGGTTTGGCCGAGCGACAAGGCGGCGCGAACCTGGGCCCGCTGCGTGGCGGCGGAAATGCACTCCGGCTTCGGCGCGCTGCGCAACACCTGCACGATGAATTGCGGTATCCGTGTCCGTCTCGACCGGATGTCGCCCGACCTCGAACGCGAAGTCGCGCGGCTCGGCGAACTCTGGAACGAAGGGCTGACGCGGTTTGGTGGCCCGTTCCTTGCCGGCCCGGCCTTCACGGCCGCCGACGCCTTCTTCGCGCCAGTCGCCTTTCGCGTGCAGACCTATGCCCTCGCGCTCGACGCGACCTCGCTCGCCTACGGCAATCGCCTGCTCGCGCTGCCGTCGTTGCAGCGCTGGTATGCCGGCGCGCTCGCCGAAACCTGGCGTGAACCCGGCCACGAAGAGGAAGTGAAGGCCGCAGGCACGGTGCTCGCCGACCTGCGCGCGGTCAGCTAAGCGCACGGCAGATCGCTTCGACGTGCCGGTGGTCGGTACCACAGCAACCGCCGACAACAGCGAGTCCTGGCAATAGTGCGCGCAGTTGATCATGTAGTACGCCGGGTAGGCATTCGTTTCGGCATCAGCCCTCTGGATGGCGGCCTCCAGTGTGTCGCCCGATCGCAGGCGGCCGTCAGTTTCCAGCGTGAATGAGATGACCGCGGGCATGCGGCTCGCACGCGCCGCTTGCACGATGCCGATCGCCTCTTCGGCATAGGTCATGGTGAAGGCGGAAACGAGGTCGGCCTCGGTCTCGGCAAACACGCGGACCTGCGCGCCGTGATAGTCCAGGGACTCGGCAGCACTCATGCGCGACGCCGGTGCGTAGCCGTCTCCGCGCGGTCCCAGGTTGCCACTGATCACGCACGGGCGCCCCGTGCTTGGCCATTGCGCCCGAACGTTCACGAGCAGCTGGATCGCCAGGCGATTCGCCTCGGCGAGCGCCGGTTCGTCGAAGCCGAGCTTGCGGCCCCAATCCGCATTGGCGCGCCAGGTCGCGGCCTCCAGCAGGATGCCCCTACCGTGACGCGCGGCGATGGCCGCATATTGCTTGAAATAGCTGCGTAGCCGCTCGGCACCCTATCGGCAGTCGATTGCGGTACTGGCTCATGTCGAATGCTCCGTTGTGCTTGGCATGCCCTCCGGCATGCGATTCAATGCACGGATGCCCGAAATTCAACACGTCGCTCTCGTTCGGGAGCCGGGGGCGGCACTCAACCGGTGCGAGCTGACCCACCTCGCGCGCGTGCCGATCGACGTGGCGCGGGCGCGCACCCAACACGCGAATTACGTTGCCGCCCTGGCGGCGCTGGGCGCGGCGATCGAATGGCTGCCGCCGCTCGATCACCAGCCGGACGCCGTGTTCGTGGAGGATACCGCAGTCATTTTCCCGGAGGTCGCCGTTCTCACCTGGCCGGGTGTCAGTTCGCGCCAAACGGAGGTTGCTTCCGTCGCCCCAGCGCTCGCGGGATACCGGATCGTGCGGCAGGTCCGGCCGCCGGCATTTCTCGACGGTGGCGACGTGCTGCGTCTCGGACACCGCGTGCTCGTCGGCCTCTCGAGCCGCACCAACGCAGCGGGCGCGGCAGCCCTGCGCGACGCGATCGCCGAATTCGGCTATGACGTCTCCGCGGTCCACGTCCGCGGCGCGCTGCATCTCAAGAGCGCCTGTACGGCAATCGCCGATGACCGGGTCGTAGCCAACCTCGCGGCTATCGATGCCACGTTGCTCGCGGGCCTGGCTATCATCGAAGTTGACGAACGGGAGTCGCGTGCGGCCAACACGCTCACGCTCGGCGGCGTGACGCTGGTGAGCGCCGCATTTCCCCGCACCGAGGAGCGGCTCCGCGGTGCCGGTGTGAGCACGCGCGCGGTCGACGTCTCCGAGCTCGAAAAGGCCGAATCCGGCCTAACCTGCATGAGCCTTATTTTCAGCGTAGGCGCGCACGACGAAGCGCTGGGGGCCACCGGCCCGTAGCGCGTTGAACGGGTAGCAGGTGATGAGGGTGAGTTCCGTCCGGTCAGAGGTGCCAAGCACCCAGAGGTCGTGACGGTCGACGACCTCGGTCGATGCCACGACGTACTTCGTCCAATGGCCCTTGTCGTCCTCGACGAGTACGCTCGCGCCGAGCTCGAGCTCTTCCAGGAACGCGAGGTTGGTGTCGCGGTGACCACCGATGACGCTGTTACCGGGCTTACCCGGCAGGGCCGTGCCGAAAACGTGCCCCGGCCCGAACGCGATCGTGCGCCCATTCGATCCGGCGAGCACCAGCAGGTCGACGCCTCGACTCGGCACGACCAGTCGCGCGACGGGCCAGGTGTCGGCCCAGGACCAGGGCTTCACCTGCCGATCGCCCGCGAGCGTGCGATCCCAGGCCTGGTGCAGCAGCACCTGTGCAAGCCGCGCCTTTGCATGGATGTACGCACCCTCGGAAAACTGCCAGGCGCCGACGCCGAGCAATACGGTGGCGGTAGCGATCGTCCAGCGGCGTTCTTGTCTCATGGGCGCGGCAGCCGCAGACACATGAAACCAGCCCCGAGCAACAGCGTTCCGAGGAGAAGATTCAAGCGGCTATCGGTCGCCCCGCGCGGCAACTCGCCCCACTGCGGTTCAAAGACCCAGCCCGCCGGCAGGTTCGTCGGCACGGTGCCGGCCTTGAGGGGCGTGTTGAGCGGCCGCACGGGCATGGGATCGATCGCGACGAGGCTCGTGTATTTCGTGACGAGGTGATGGGCGAGCGCGATCTCGATGACCTGGGTGCGCGTTTCGTCTTCCGGTGCGCCGTCGCGCATCGCATCGAGGAGCGATTCGATCTTGTTGCGCGCCCAGAGCGCGCCGATTCCGGAATGGCCTGCGGGTTTGCCGAGCACGACGGATCGGCTCCAGGGAGTTCCTCCCGTCGAGCCGGTGATCGTTGCGCTCCCTGCGAGCCTGCGATTGTCGCGTGAGGACAATTCGGCCGTCACGACGACCGGTTCCCCGGCGTAGAGATCCGGAATGTAGCGGGGCCAGGCTTCGGCCGAGGCGCCCGCCGGCCAATCGACGCGCAGGCCCTTGAGCACCGGCGATTCGAGCTTCGCGAACAGGACCGCCATCTTCTCGCGCACTTCCTCGATCCGGCCGATATAGGTGAACGTGCCGCGGCCGACTTCGGCGGCCTTGGTCATGAAAAAGCCGTTCGGCGCCGAGCCGATACCGACGGTGAAGAGCCGCGAGTCGCCGAGCCGCTCGCGGATCATCTTGAAGAGCGCCTCCTCGTTGCCGACGGCGCCGTCCGTGAGAAACACGATCTGGCGGATGCGGTCCGACTGCTCCCGGCCATCGAGCGCGAGGTCGAGCGCCGATGCCATTTCCGTACCGCCCTGGGCGTTCAGCGCATGCACCCAGCGTCGTGCAGCATCGACGTTCTCGCCGGTCGCCTCGCGGGCGGAGTCGAAGACCTTGCGCGCGGCCGAGTTGAATTCGATGACATTGAAGCGGTCATCGAGCGGCAACCGTTCGATCGCGAGTGCAAGCGCCTCCTTCGCCTGGCCGATCGAGGTGCCTTCCATCGAGCCCGAGGTGTCGATGATGAAGATGACTTCGCGTGGCATGCGGGTGGTCACCGCCGCGGGCTGCGGCGGCATCACCATGAGAAGGCCGTAGGTCTTGTCACCGCGCTGTTCGGCGAACCAGGCCGCCTCCGGGGCGAGACCGAGTGCCGGTTGCCACTCGAGAACGAAATCGCGGTCGGCAGGCGCCGCGCTGTCGGCGAGATCGATCACCCGCTCGTGGTCGCTCAGCCGGCGCTCGCGAATCGGGTGATTCGGGCTCGCGACCGCAGCGATGCCCACTCCGGCGTCGAGCTTCACGTGGATGGTGACCGGATTGATCGGGCCGGGCGTGGGATCCAGGACGGGCGGCGTGATGCGCGAGCCATCGGCAACCTGATCCGTGTCGGGCGACCGTCCCGTGCCCGTGGTCCCTGCGATTGGCACCGTGCCGGGGATATAGCGGGGGCCGATCACCATCGGAAAGCGCAGCGAGTAGCGGCCCGCGTCGTAGCGCAGTGATTCCTGGTACTCGATCTCGACGACGACTTCGGCGTGCGGCGCGATATTGGCGACGCTCGACGTAAAAATATTGGGGCGTTCCTGTTCGAGGAGGGCCGCCCGCTGCCCGGACGCCTTCGCCCGCTCGTAGTCGCGCTTGGCCTGCTCGCGCTCGCGGACGACCGACTCGACGACGCGATCGCCAATCCGGAGTTTCAGGTGATCGACGGCGGCGTGTTCGGGCAGCGGGAACACGTACACGCCCTCGTACCAGTCGTCGCAGGGATTGCGAAACGTCTGCCGGACCTTCGCGCGCGCGACGAGCCCGGACACTTCGATCTCGACTTCCGTTCGCAGGATGGGCGCAGCGAAATTGTCGGCGCCGGAGCTCGATTTGAAGAGCAGCGTGCCGCTCTCGGCATCCTGCTTGCGCATCGCCGGCAGGTCGCCCTCCGTGGTGACGGTCGTGGCACGCGCGGCCACGGCGAACAGGAGGGCGAGAAGAATTCCGGCGGCGAGCTGCAACAGGAACAGCCCGTCGAGGATCTGCGGACGGACGCGGGCGATCGAGGTTTTCATGGCGCTCCCAGGCGGCAGGGACCCGTTGTGGGTCATGCCAACCAGAAATGCGCCGCAAACCGGGCCGCCCGCTACCGCAATTCGGGCGACCTGCCGCTCAATTGTGCACAGGGGGTGGCAGTGCGCCGGTCAGTCGAGCGTTCGCTTGTAGAAGCGCAGGCCGATACCGAGGACCGCGAGCGTAAATGCTCCGATCGCCGCCAGGTGCTGCCAGACTTCGGCGAGGCCGACGCCCTTCAGCATGACCCCGCGCACGATCACCACGAAGTGGGTGAGCGGCAGGGCATTGCCGATCCACTGCGCCCACGTCGGCATGCCGCGAAACGGGAACATGAATCCGGAGAGCAGGATCGAGGGCAGGAAGATGAAGATCGCGGCCTGCACCGCCTGCAGCTGGTTGCGCGCGAGCGAGCTCACGGTGATGCCGAGGATGAGGTTTGCGAAACTGAAGGCGAGCACCATCGCATAGATGAGCGCGACGCTGCCGATGAACGGCACGTGGAAGATGAGGAGCGCCGCCAGCAGCATCACCGTCACCTGGACGAGGCCGATGACGACGTAGGGCACGATCTTGCCGATCATCACCTCGGTGGGCAGCGCCGGCGTCGCGAGCAGTGTTTCAAAAGTGCCGCGCTCGCGTTCGCGCGTCATCGCGAGCGCCGTCATCATGACCATCGTCATCGTGAGAATGACGCCGAGGAGGCCGGGCACGGTGTTGTAGGCGCTGATGCCCGCGGCGTTGTAGAGGCGATGGATGCGAAGATCGACGGGTTTGACCACTGCAAGGTCGCGCCGCGCGAATTCCGGCAGGTCGCGACGCATAGCCTGTTCGATGAGCGGCTGCAGGGCCGCGAGGGCATTGCTGCTGGCAACGGGATCCGTGGCGTCCACTTCGACGAGGAGCTGCGCCGGATCCGCGCGCGCAAGCTTGCGCTCGAACTGGCCGGGCACGTTGATCACGAACTGCACGTCGCCGCGCTCGAGGAGTGCATGCGCCTCATCCGGCGAATGGACCTCGGCGATGACGCGGAAGTACTCGCTGACCTGCAGGGCGCTCACGAGCGAGCGCACGAAGGGACCGCTGTCCTCACTCAGCACCGCCGTCGGCAGGTACTTGGGGTCGGAGTTGATCGCGAAGCCGAAGAGCAGGAGCTGCATGATCGGCAGCATCACGATCATGCCGAAAGTCATGCGGTCGCGGCGCAGCTGGATGAATTCCTTGCCGAGGATGCCGCGCAATCGCATCCAGGACAGGCGCTGCCGGCTCATGGCTTGCCGTCCGTGTTGTCCGGCATCAGGTGGATGAACACGTCCTCGAGCGTCGGCTGCGCGCGCGACCAGTGGTATCTCGTATCCGCGAGGAAGGGCCCAAGTGCCGACTCGAGTTCCGCTTCGGCGAGGCCGACGACGTGCAGGGAATTGCCGAAGGGCGTGACCGAGGCGACTCCCGGGCGCTTTTCGAGTTCGGCTTCGAGCGTGACCAGATCCGGGCCGCTCACGGTCCAGGTGACGAGCGACTGCTGAGCGATGACTTCATCGATGCTGCCCTTGGCGAGGAGGTTGCCGTAGGCGATGTACGCGAGCCGGTGGCAGCGCTCCGCTTCGTCCATGTAGTGAGTCGACACGAGAATCGAGATGCCTTGCTTGGCGAGCACGTGGATCTCCTTCCAGAAGTCGCGGCGCGCCTTCGGATCGACGCCGGCGGTCGGTTCATCGAGGAGCAGCAGTTTCGGCGCGTGCAGCATGCAGGCGGCGAGGGCCACGCGCTGCTTCCAGCCGCCCGACAGGGTGCCGGAGATCTGGCCGGCGCGGGACTCGAGTCCCATGCGCGCCATCGTCTCCTTGACCGCGGTCCGGTAGCTCTTCATCTCGAACATCTGGCCGATGAACTCGAGGTTCTCGCGGACCGTCAGGTCCTCCCACAACGAGAAGCGCTGCGTCATGTAGCCGACTTCGCGCTTGATCTTCGATGCTTCGCGGATGACGTCGAAGCCGAGGCAGGTGCCGGAGCCGCTGTCCGGCGTCAGGAGGCCGCACAGCATCCGGATGGACGTCGTCTTGCCGCTGCCGTTCGGGCCGAGAAATCCGTAGATCTCTCCCTTCTTCACCTCGAGCGAGAAATCCCTGACGACGTGCTTCGGGCCGAAATGCTTGTTGAGGCCCTTGACGTCGATGGCGAGCGGGGCTTCGGTCACGGGGCGGATTCCGCACGCATTTTCACCGGGAGCCCCGGCTTCAACCAGGGCAGGGCGCCGGCGTCTGGCTTCGCGTCAATTCGATAAACGAGCCGTAAGCGGTTGTCATCGCTGAAAAGAATAGGCGGCGTGTATTCCGGGTCCGTCGAGATGTAGTTTACTGTCGCCCGCGCGCCGGCCGGGCAGCCATCGCACTCGATGACCATGCGCTGACCCAGCTTGAGTCCCGCGATGGCGGCTTCCGGCATGTAGAAGCGCAGCCGGATGTTGCCCGGTGGCAGCAGGCTCACGATGGGACGGGTCGCGGGCACCCATTCGCCCGGTTGATAGTAGGTGTCTTGCACGAGCGCGGCAGCCGGTGCCACACCGAAACGCTGCGCCAGCTGCCAGTCGGCATGGTCGAGCACGGTGGCGGCCGCCTCGGCCTCACCGCTGGCGGCCGTCACCTCCTCGCGCCGGCCGATGCTTTCCGATGCGAGGCGGGCTTGCGCCGTGAGTTCTTCCAGGCGCGCCTGCTTCGCCTTGGCATCCGCACGCGACTGGATCAAGCGCAGTTCCGGAATCAGTTGCTTCGTGTAGAGCTCTTCGTCACGTGCGAGCACCGCGTCGGCGAGCGCGCTGTCGGCATGGGCCTGTTCGACTTGCGCGGCCGAGATGTCGCGTTCGGCCGGACGACGGCTGCCCTTCAGGTTCTTGACCCGGGCCTGGGCGCTGGTGAGGCGTTGCGCGGCTTGCGCACGCTCCGCCTGCTGGTCCACACCCTCCAGTTCATAGAGGGGCGCATTGCCTGCCACCTGCTGCCCGCGGGCGACGAACAAGTGCTTTACGCGACCGTCGATCGGTGCGGAAATGTAGACGTATTCGCCCTCGACGAATCCGGGGTAGACCGCCGGGCCGTGGCGACCACAGCCCTCGGCGGCAACGGCAGCCATCGCGACCAACGCGATGCGAATGGCGGTGTGCGGAATTCTCATGCCCGTTTCCTCGTTCGGCGTCTCTTCGCCGCGGGTTTGCGACGGGATGCCAGGATGGGTACCAGTCTTTCCAGGACCGCTTTCACCGAGGCTCGTGTCTGGCGGTCGGCGCTTCTGCCCTGCGCGACATTGAGGACCGCGAGTCCGACGAGGGCCGCGTGGGTGATCGCGGCGCCGTCCGCATCAAGCGTCACGCCGGCGCCCGCGAGCAGGGTGCCGACCGACTGGCGTTCCGAGGCGATGAGTTCGCGCAGCGGCTCGTGGATTCGCGGATCGTCACCGGCAGCCGAGACGATGAGGCTGAGGATAATTCGGACGCGGGCTGCCTCGACGACGATCTCGCCCATATAGCGTGCAATATCGCGCAGTGTCGCCGGCGACGCTCCCGCCTTGCGGGCGGCCTCGGCGAGATAGGTATGCGCCCAATGCAGCGTAACGGCGAGCATCAGGTCGTTGCGCCTCGGGAAGTAATAGGTGAGATGGCTCTGGCGGACGCCGGCCGCGGCGGCGATCTTCGGCTGCGTGAGCGCGCTGCCGCCTTGCTCGATGAGGACCTTCACGGCGGCATCGAGAATCCTCTGCCTGACGTCCGAGGCCATGGCCGCTCGCCTTCATCTGCCAACCCTGGTATTGGTTAAAGTACCAAGACCTTGGTAACCGTACCAGTAACTATTAGCAGAGGTACCCGTAAGTTCTGGTCAAGGGACGGACCCCGCCCGGCCGGCCCGCCGCTGTCCCGGCGGCTCGATGGGCTGACCGGCCGGCGCGCCCGGGTGCGCGGCAAGCGCTCGAAGGAGTCGTAGAATTCTCTCCGGATCAAGGCGCTGGAGCAGTCGGGCATGCGGCGGCAAATACGGCTGGTGGCAATCGCCTGGGCATTCGGTGCAACGCTGGCACCGGCAGCGGCACCGGACGTCATTCACCTGATCCCGGGCGTGACCACGCCAGCGCGGCAGCCGGATGGCAACAGCATCGTCATCGATGGCCCCGAGGGTTTCATTGTCTTTGACACGGGCCGTCATCCCGAACACACGCAGCAAATCATCGATTACGCCCGGGCGGGCGGCAGGCCGGTCGCGGCCATCATCAATTCGCATTGGCACCTCGATCACGTGGGCGGCAATCTCATGCTGCGCGAGGCCTATCCAGACGTGCGGGTCTACGCAAGCGGCGCACTGACCGGGGCGCTCGGTGGATTTCTCAGGACCTACCGTGACCAGCTCGCCGTGGCGCTCGCGCAATCGCAGGATCCCCAGGCGGTGACCGGGTTGCGCGCCGAGATTGCGCTCATCGACGCCGGGCCGAAGCTTGGCCCGACTGATGTCATCGCCGCGTCGAAGACATTCGACATCGCGGGCCGCAGGCTCGAGCTGCACTTCGAGCGGGCCGTGACCGCCGGCGATCTCTGGGTGTTCGATGAGGCGACGGCGACACTGCTTGCGGGCGATCTCGTCACGCTGCCGGCGCCCTTCTTCGATACCGCCTGCCCGGAGAACTGGCGAGTTGCGCTCGCTGGCGTGTCGCAGTGGCCGTTCAAGCAGTTGATTCCGGGGCATGGCGCGCCGATGGTGCGCGCGGGCTTCGATACCTATCGCAGGGCTTTCGATGCGCTGCTCGACTGCGCCGCCGGCAAGGGAGCGAAGGCGGACTGTGTCGAAGGCTGGGTGAAGGATGCCGGTTCGCTGATTCCGGAGGGCGATCGAGCCTTCGCACGCGGCCTGGTCGACTACTACGTCGATGCGGTGCTGCGCGGGCATGACGACAAGCGCGCGAAGCTCTGCGCTACGGAATCCTGATCGACGGGTCCGCGACCGCCCAGAACGCCCACTTCGGTTGGCGCGATGTATCGAAGAGCAGCGGCAAGTTCGTCCGCGTAACCGGAAATCTGTTGAGCCAGGTGTGACCGTCCGACAAGCCCCAGGTCGTGACGGCGGTGATACTCGGGTGCGCCTTGAAGACATCGAACAGCGATCGGTAGAGAGCCGCCTGCCGCGAGAGCGTGGACTGCGAAACAGCGCCGCCCGAGTCCGGCTGGCAGGCGATGTGGTTGGCGTAACAGGAGCCCGGATCGGCGTAGATCGACACGTCGAGTTCGGTGACTTGATTTTCGAGGCCGAGCGCTTCGACGGCCCGAAGCGCCTCATCGACCGCCGTCGCCGAGGCATTCACGTGGAGGTGCAGTTGATGGCCGACACCATCGATGGGCACGCCTTTCGCCTTGAGGTCCCGCACGATGGCCAGCACGCGGGCGCGCTTCTGCGGCTGCTCCGTGTTGTAGTCGTTGAGATAGAGCCGGGCGCCGGGGTCCGCCGCGCGCGCCGCGCGAAAGGCATAGTCGATGTAATCCGGGCCGAGCGCCGTGAACCAGGGGCTCGTTTCCCGGTAGGTCTCGCCGGCGTTGTCGCTTGCGACCTCGTTCACCACGTCCCACGAGTAGAGCTTGCCGCGAAAATGCGCCACGACGTTCGCGATGTAGGTTTCCAGGCGCCGGCGAACGAGCGCCCGATAGGCGGCGCCATCGGATCGGTCACCTGCGAAGAACCACGTGGGTGCGTTGCGATGCCAGAGGAGCGTATGCCCGCGCACGTGCATCGAGTTGGCCTCGGCGAAGCGGATCAGCTGGTCGGCCGGCGCGAAGTTGTAGCGGCCTTCGGCCGGGCCGATCGTGGCCGGCTTCATCACCGTTTCCGCGGTGATGCTGCTGAAGTGCTTGCGGAGCAGGTCCAGGTCCGCGGGAACGGCAAGCTGCGAGGGCTGGATGGCGCCACCGATGAAGAAGCGGGCGGCGAACAGGTCCTTGAGCGCGGGCGCCGTCGCCGGATCCGGCAGGCCCGATGGGAGCTGCGCAGGATCGGCCGGGCGAGTGCTGCCGGCACTCGCTTCACCACCGCCTGCAAGCCATCCGCAGACGAGCAGGCCGGCTGCGAACTCGCGGAACACTTGCGCTACGCCAGCTTGACGGCGGTGCCGGTGCGGATCGATTCGTAGATCGCCATGAGAATGCGCACGTCGCGCAAGCCTTCCTCGCCGCGAACCCGGGAAGGCGTTTTTTCTTCGATGCAGCGCGCGAAGTCGTCGAGCTCCGCGGCGAACTGATCGATCTCGGGGAAGCGGATCTCCTGGCCGTCGCTCCGGCGGCCCCGGTTGCCGCTGTAAAAGAAGGCCGGGTCGAGCCCGAACCAGCCATTCTCGGCGGATACGCGGAAATTGCTGACGGTCGCCGTGTTGTACGACGTGCCGCAATGAGCGATCGCGCCGCTTGGAAACCGGCTGGTCCAGACGACCGATTCGTCGACCTCGCCGTAACGGACCGGGTCGGTCTTCGCTTCCGTGCCGGCGACGAGCACGGGCTCCTCGCCCGTGAGATAGCGCGCGGCCTGCAACGCATAGATTCCGACGTCCATCAGCGCGCCGCCGCCGGAAAGCGCGCGCTTCAGGCGCCACTCGTTCGGATTGGTGATGGAAACGCCGAAGGCCGCCTCGACGATGCGCACCGCGCCGAATACTTTTTCCCGGGCGAGCCGCATGCATTCGAGGTGGTGCGGTTCGAACTGGCAGCGATAGGCGACGCCCAGCATCCGGTCGGCGGCCTTGCACGCGTCGATCATCTGCTGGCAGCGTTCGACGGAAATCTCCATCGGCTTTTCACAGAACACGTGCTTGCCGGCCTTCGCGGCGCGCATCGTCTGCTCGGCGTGCAGGGCATTGGGCGTCACGATGTAGACGATGTCGATGTCGCGGTTGTGCGCCATCTTCTCCATCGTGTCGTACGTGTAGACGCTGCGGTCGGGAATGTCGTACTCCGTCTGCCACTTCCCTGCCTTCTCCGGCGAATCGGTAACGATGCCGGCAAGCCGGCAGCGCTCGGCCTTGAGGAGGGCGGGCGCGATCTGATTCGTGCTGAGGCTGCCGAGACCGCAGATCGCGACGCCCAGCTTCCTCTGCGAATCCCGGGCGAGTGCGCGCGTCACGCTCGTGCTGATGAAGGGCGCAGCCGCGAGCGCCGCGGACTGCAGGAGGAAACTGCGGCGGGATTGAGTTTTCATGGCGGCTCAACGTTACCGCTACCAATTGTCATGAAGCAAGCGCCGCAGTCCATTAAGATCGCGAACGGACGCCGCCGCAGGGACATATCGAGATGAGGATCGTTGGAGCGACGCTTTTGACGACGCTGCTGGCGTTCGCCGCAACAGCGACTGCGGCCGACGCCCGCCGCATTCCGTTCGGCAAGCTCGCCGACGGCACGCCCATCGAAGCTGTGGAACTCACGAACGGGCGCGGCATCACGGCGCGGGTGATGACGCTGGGCGCGACACTGCAGGCGCTCAGCGTTCCGGATCGCGACGGCCGGAGCGACGATATCGTGCTCGGGTACGCGACGGCAGCGGCCTACCTGGAAAACCCGCAGTACTTCGGCGCGAGCGTCGGCCGCTATGCCAACCGCATCGCCCATGGCAGGTTTTCTCTCGACGGCCGCGATTACCAGCTCGAAACCAACGACGGCGCCAATCACCTGCATGGCGGCCGCCTGGGATTCGACAAGCGGGTCTGGAAGATCGAGTCGGTCGAATCCGGCTCGCCGGCGCGAGTGGTGCTCGCGTACGAGAGCGCGGACGGCGAGGGCGGCTATCCGGGCAAACTCCGCGCGCTGGCGACCTACTCGCTCGACGACCGCAACGCGCTGTCGATCGCATACCGCGCCGCGACGGATCGGCCAACGATCGTGAACCTCACCAACCACAGCTACTTCAACCTCGGGGGCGAAGCGAGCGGGCGCGACACGCTCGGCGAGCGGCTGACCCTCCTGGCCGACGCTTACACGCCGGTCGATGCCACGCTCATACCGACCGGCGAGCGGCGGCCGGTCGCCGGCACGCCATTCGATTTTCGCGCGGGGGCGATCATCGGTGAGCGGATCCGCGATGGCTCCGATCCGCAGCTCGTGGTCGGCCGGGGCTACGACCACAATTTCATCGTGACGGGCGCTGGCGGCTCCAGCGAGCGCCTTGCCGCCCGGCTCGAGGATCCGGTGACCGGGCGCGTGATGGAGCTCTGGACGATCGCGCCGGGATTGCAGTTCTATTCCGGAAATTTTCTGAATGGCACCGTCGTCGGCAAGGGCCGGCGGGTGTATCGTCAGGGCGATGGCCTGTGCCTCGAGCCGCAGGTGTTTCCGGATGCGCCGAATCATCCGGATTTCCCCTCGGCGCGGCTCGATGCGGGCCAGTCCTATCGAAATGCCATGACCCTGCGCTTTTCCGTCACCAAGTCCTGATACCGCTCATGCCGAAACCGCTCCGCTCCCGCGCCTGGTTCGACGATCCCGCGAACGCCGACATGACCGCGCTCTATCTCGAGCGCTACATGAATTTCGGCCTCTCGCTCGAGGAGCTGCAGTCCGGCCGCCCCATCATCGGCATCGCCCAGACGGGCAGCGACCTGTCGCCGTGCAATCGCCACCACCTCGTGCTCGCGGACCGCGTGCGCGAGGGGGTGCGCGAGTCGGGTGGCATCGTGCTCGAGTTTCCGGTGCACCCGATCCAGGAGACGGGCAAGCGCCCCACGGCGGGCCTTGACCGCAATCTCGCCTATCTCGGCCTCGTCGAAGTGCTCTTCGGTTATCCGCTCGACGGCGTCGTGCTCACGATCGGCTGCGACAAGACGACGCCCGCCTGCCTGATGGCGGCGGCGACGGTCAATCTGCCGGCCATCGCCCTGTCGGTCGGCCCGATGATGAATGGCTGGTCGAACGGCAAGCGCACGGGTTCCGGCACGATTGTCTGGCACGCGCGCGAGCTGCTGGCGGCGGGCGAAATCGACTACCCCGGATTCGTCAAGCTGGTCGCGTCGTCGGCGCCCTCGACCGGGTTCTGCAATACCATGGGTACGGCCAGCACGATGAACAGCCTGACCGAGGTGCTCGGCATGTCGCTGCCCGGGTCGGCCGCCATTCCGGCGCCGCACCGAGACCGGCAGGAGTGCGCGTACCACACGGGCAAGCAGATCGTCGAGATGGTCGCAGCGGACCGCAAACCCTCCGACATCCTGACGCGCGCCGCCTTCATCAATGCCATCCGCGTGAATTCGGCCATCGGCGGCTCGACCAACGCGCCGATTCACCTGAATGCGATCGCGCGCCATATCGGCGTCGAACTCGGCATCGACGACTGGCAGACCTACGGCCGCGACATCCCGCTGCTCGTCAACCTGCAGCCGGCGGGCGAATATCTCGGGGAAGACTACTATCGCGCGGGCGGCGTCCCCGCGGTGGTGGCGGAGCTCATGGGCCAGCGGCTCATCGACGAGTCCGCGCTCACCGCCAACGGCCGCACGCTCGGTGAGAACTGCCGGGGTGCCGTGATCGCGGACCCGGAAGTGATCCGTCCGTTCACGAAGCCGCTCAAGTCACGCGCGGGCTTCACGGTACTGCGCGGCAATCTCTTCGACTCGGCCATCATGAAGCTGAGCGTGGTGTCGGAGGAATTCCGCGCGCGCTATCTCGCGAACCCCAGGGATCCGGAAGCGTTCGAGGGGCGTGCCGTCGTGTTCGACGGGCCCGAGGACTATCACCAGCGCATCGATGATCCGGCGCTCGCAATCGGCGACGACACACTGCTCTTCATGCGGGGCGCGGGTCCGATCGGTTATCCGGGCGCGGCGGAAGTCGTGAACATGCGCCCGCCGGTGAATCTCATCCGCGCGGGCATTCACAATCTGCCGTGCATCGGCGATGGCCGGCAGTCCGGCACGTCCGGATCGCCTTCCATATTGAATGCCTCGCCGGAAGCGGCCGCGGGCGGCGGCCTCGCGCTCTTGCGCACCGGCGATCGTGTGCGCATCGACCTGAAGCGCGGCGAGGCCAATATCCTGATCGGCGCGGAGGAACTCGAGGCGCGGCGGCGAGCGCTCGCGGCCGCGGGCGGCTATCCCATTCCGCCCAGCCAGACGCCCTGGCAGGAAATGCAGCGGGCGGTCGTCGGCCAGCAGGAATCCGGCGCGATACTCGAGCCCGCAGTGAAATTTCAGCGCATCGCGCAGAAGTTCGGAGTCCCCCGCCACAATCACTGAGCGGGAGTGACCGTCAGCACAGCGACCGACTTCGGCGGCAGCTCGAATGTGAGCTTGTGGCCGCTGAGCTTCGGATCGAGGGGGGCCGGCACGACCGCGTTCGGTTGATCGAAGCTGTTGTGCGCGTCCATGGCGTCGGCCGTCAGGAGCCGCCCCGAGGCGCGGCGGATTTCCGTGCCCGGCAGGGTCGCCGAGATTCTGGCGCCGCGCACCGGATCGAGGTTCACGAAGGCGAGCTCGAGATTGCCGGCGGTGTCCCGCGCGGCGGAAACATCGAGCGACGGCAGCGAGACATCGCCGGCGACGTAGGATGGCGCATTGACGTCGACCGCAAGCGTGGTCGCGCCCTGGAACGGCACGTACATCTGGAAGACGTAGTAGGACGGCGTGCGGAGCATCTTTTCCTTGTCGGTCAGGATCATCGCCTGCAGCACGTTGACCATCTGCGCGATGTTCGCCATGCGGACGCGGTCCGCGTGCCGGTGCAGGATGTTGAGCGACAGCGCCGCTACCACCGCGTCCCGCAGCGTATTCTGCTGGTAGAGAAACGCGGCATTGCGGGCGGGCTCGGCGTCGTACCAGGTGCCCCACTCGTCGACGAAGAGAGCAATGCGCTTCGCGGCGTCGTACGGGTCCATGATGGCCGAATGGCGGGTGACCAAGTCATCGAGCCGGACGGCTTGCGACAGCGTTGAGGCCCATTCCGCTGCGCCGAAACCTGTCGATGAACCCTTGTGATTCCAGTCGCCGGTCGGCAGCGTGTAGTAGTGCAGCGAGTAGGCATCCATCAGTGGCGCGGCGCGCGACAGGAGGACTTCCGTCCAGTTGAAATCGTCGGCGGCCGCGCCGCTCGCGACGCGCAGCGGCCGGTTCCCGGGCGGCGCCTTGAGGAAGGTGGCGAACTGGCGATAGAGGTCGGCGGAGAATTCCGCGCGCATGTTGCCACCGCACCCCCAGGTCTCGTTGCCGATGCCGAAGTAGGGCAGGCGCCAGGGCTTGTCGCGCCCGTTCGCGCGCCGCAGCTTCGCAAGCGTCGATTGCGTGTCGGAGGTGATGTACTCGATCCACTCCGCCATCTCCTGCGGCGACCCGGAACCGACGTTGCCGGACACATACGCGTCGGCACCGATGAGTTCCGCGAAGTCCAGGAATTCATGGGTGCCGAAGGCATTCGATTCCTCGACGCCGCCCCAGGTCGTGTTGATCCTGGTCGGGCGCCCGGCGCGCGGCCCGATGCCCTCGCGCCAGTGATACTCGTCGGCGAAACAGCCACCCGGCCAGCGCACCACCGGCACGTGCAGGGCGCGGAGCGCTGCCACGACGTCGTTCCGGTAGCCGTGCGTATTCGGAATCGGCGAGTCCTCGCCCACCCAGATGCCTTCATAGATACCGCGGCCGAGGTGCTCGGAAAACTGTCCGTAGATCGTGCGACTGATGACGGGGCCCGGCGCGTCCGTGCGCACGACGACGGCGGCGGTGAACGCAGCCGTTGCGCCCGCCCTCGCTTGCACTGGCGCGACCGCGATCGACAACGCGGCGAGCAGCATGAGATACCCACGAGGCATCACGGGTGTTACTCCACGAACGGCGGAACAGTCCGTCGGCGTCCGGCGAGCAGGGCATCGGCAACGAGCTGCATGGGTGCGAGATCGACATCGACGCGGCGCTCGCGCACGAGCAAGGCGAAGTGCGCATAGAGACTGGCGTACTCGGGCGCGCCCGGGGTTGCAACCGGCTGGCCGTCGATCGCGAGCTTCGTGCCGCCCATCGAGAGGAGCAACATTCCGCCGTCCGTCTCGACTGCGATATCCCAGGTCTGCGGGCCGGTCTGCAGGAAGTCGAGATCCACGCGCACGGGCGTACCGGCCCCATGGGCGAGGGTCAGCCGCGCTGCGATCGGCGTCTCGCAGTTGCTCGGAAAATCGAGCTCCGCCTGCTTCAGCACGAGCGCTTCCGGCAGGAGGCTCGTCAGGATCGACAGGGCATTGATGCCGGGATCGAAGACACCGAGGCCGCCGCCTTCCCAGATCCAGCGCTGACTGGGATGCCACACGCGCACGTCCTCCTTCCAGGTCACGGCGATATCCCGGATCGTTCGCACCGCAAGCCAGGCGCGCGCCGCTTCGACCGCAGCCGCATGACGCGAATGCCAGGACGCGAAGAGCGCAAGGCCCTGCGCCCGCGCGAGCGTCGCGAGGGCGGTCACCTCGGTGAGGGTGGCTCCAGGGGGTTTTTCGAGAAGCACGTGACACCCGTGCTCGAGCGCGTAGCGGGCGATGTCATAGCGGACCTGCGGCGTCGTGCAATGCGCGATGGCGTCGATCGGCGGCGCCTTTGCGAGCAGCTCTTCGATGCTGTTGTAGCACGGCATGCCCTCGAGCCGATGATGAGGGCTCGCGACCGCGACGAGTTCGAAGTGCGGATTCGCGGCAATGGAAGGAACATGCTGGTCGCGGGCGATCTTGCCGAGTCCAACGATGGCGATGCGGATCTTGTTCATCGGGCCTCTCAGAGCGGGTCGAGGGGCACCGGCGTCGCGTCGGCGCGCGCCAGCGGATTTCGCAAGGCGAAGTGAAACGGCGGCGCCACGATCTCGAAGACATCGCCGGGGCGGGTTTCAATGCGATCGGCGAAGGACAGTGTCGCGGTTCCGAAGAAATGCACGTGCACATCGCCCGGCCGGCGAAAGAGCGCGTACTTGAAGTGATGCCGCTCGAGATTGTCGAGCGAATGGGACATGTTCGCTTCACCCGTCTGGAAGGGCTTTTCCCAGATCACCTGTGAACCGCGCCGGATGCGGCTCGCGCCCTGGATGTCCGGCGGCAGGTCACCCGTCAGGAGCTCGGGCCCGAGCGAGGCGGGCCGCAGCTTCGAGTGCGCGAGCCAGAGATAGTTGCCGCGCTCCGTCACGTGGTCGGAGAACTCGTTCGCGAGACAGAAGCCGAGGCGGCGCGGCCGGCCCGCGGGGTCGATCAGATAGATGCCGGCAATCTCCGGCTCCTCGCCGCCATCGAGCGCAAAGGCAGGCGCGACGAGCGGCGCGCCGGTCGCAACGATGCTCGTGCCATCGCCCTTGTAGAACCACTCGGGCTGCACGCCGGTGGCGCCGGGTGCCGGCTTGCCGCCCTCGACTCCCATCTGGAACATGCGCATCGAATCCGTGAGCGTGCCGCTCTGCGCGGCCTGGTGCATCCGGTCACGGCTCGCCGCGGACCCGAGGTGCGTGAGGCCCGTGCCGGTGAGGAATAGGTGCGCGCTATCGGGATGATCGATAGGCGCGAGCAGCCGCCCCTCGGCTTCCGCAACGGCGAGATCGAGCCGGACGTTCGAGCGACGGGCACGTGCGGCGCTCTGCAGGGAAACGCCTTCGGCGAGGGCGTGCCGGGCGAGTTCACAGGTGCTCGCGACACCGTCGAGCCGCCAGGCGGCCGCGTCGTCGTCGCCCACGGCGACCCACCGCGAGCCGTCGGCCTCTCGAAACTGGATCAATCGCAGGGACATGGCGGCACTTCTTCGGGGCCTTCGGTCGCGGACGGCGGATTTATATTACAACGGAGGTTGCCGGTCCGGCCGGCCGGAATATGTCACCTGCTACTCTTATATATAGAGCCAAACCGTCCCGAGGGCCCCATCCATGCACTTTTTCATCGAATCCGCCGGCTGGCTGGGTGCCGCCCTGATCCTCATCGCCTACGGCTTGCTGTCGAGCGGCCGGCTCGACGGCCGGTCCCGGCTCTACCAGGGCATGAACGTCATCGGCTCGATCGGCTTCGTGATCAACAGCGGCTACAACGGCGCGATTCCGTCCGCCGCGCTCAACGTCATCTGGATGATCATCGGGCTCGTTGCGCTCTATCGCTATCGATCGCGCGCCATCGCGGGGGACGGGGAGAGCCGTCGAAGTTGAGCGAGCAGGGCGTCCGGCGAGACCGGGCGCCCGAGGAAATCCCTGAGGAGAGTTGGCCCATCGCGCTCGGACCCGTAGCGCAGGAAGCTCTGCGACAGCCACGGGTACCAGCGGGAATTGCCCGTATCGAAGCCGCCGATCTTCTCGCGCACTCGCTGGCGCAGATCGGCGGTCACCACGGCGCCGAGCCCGTAGTTCACCATGTAGCCCGGCAGATCGACGAGCTGCACCCGTACGGCCCACCAGGAAAGTTCCGGGTGCGGGACGATGTGCAGGTAACGGCTCGTGATGTCCGTCCAGAGCAGGTTGGGATCGGCGGCCGGGTCGCGAAGCATGCGGGCCTCGAACAGGGCCCACGCAACATCCAGCATCACGCTCCCATACAGCGCGCGCAGCGAATCGCGCTCGGACGCCTTGACGCCGAGAAAACGCTGCTGCCAGGCGGGCTCGTACACGCTCCAGGAGGGAACGTCGGCAAACGCCTCTTCAATGAGGTCGTCCGTCCAGTCGACATAGGCTGGCCGGTTGCGGATCGCGGCCAGGCGTACCGCATGGCCGTTCTCGTGCACGAGTTCATTGAGCGATCCGAGCTTCGTGCCGCGGTAACTGGCCAGCACTCGGGGTATGGGCCGCATCCAGTGTCCCGCCGCCATCCCGCCGTGCGTCAGGAAATCCGTGTAGGCGACCGAGGACTTGTCCGGCCGAGGCTCGAGATCGTAGACAACGCCCAGCTTGTCGAGATCGGCGCCGAGCTTCGAATAGAAGCGATGATCGATGGCGAGCAACGATTGGCCGGCGAGGGCGGGCGCGAGCGCGCGGTCCGCGGCACCGGACCGAAACCGGTAGTCCCAGGGTTCGCAGATGTCGCCGCGCGTGGCCGCGCTCCAGGTCTCGAGAATCCGGACGAGCCACTGGTCGAGATCTGCGCCCGTCACGCCGACAGTTCGCGCGGCCGCGTCGATCGGCGAACCCTTGGCGCGCGCGTCGACAGCGGCGAGGGCAATGAGCCGTCGGTACGGGCTCGCCGGTTCGTCATCCGCATTCACGGCGCGCCACAGCGGAACGAACGCGAGAAAAAGGGCTTTGCGGCGCGCGGGATCCTCGATCTCGGCGAGTTCCGTCAAGGCCGAGGCACGGTCGATCCGTTTGCCCTCGAAGTCGAGGTTGTTGGCGATCTCGCGAAAGCACCCAACCAGCGCGCTCGACAACGCGGCAAGCTCGGCGCCCGGGCGCGCGGCGTCCTCGCAACGGCCATCCTTGCTCCCCTCCGAGGACGGAGACTCGGCCAGCGAGTCGAGCTTCGCCCTGAGAACGGCGACGACCCTGGCATCGCCCGCGGCGAGGCCCTGGTCGGAGATCGCGGCTAGCTGGCGGACGAGCACCTGCCGTTGCTGCAGGTATTGCAGCTGCCAGGCGGCCCGGTCGCGCCCGAGATAGCTTGCGAAGATGCCGGAGTCGATCGCACCGATGGCGCTGTTCGCGTCATTGACGATCGAGTAGGTCCGCTCCGCGTCCTCGAGCGGGCCCGCGACCGCGACGTGCGCGAGCAGCGCATGCACGACGAGGCAGGCGATCACGAGGATGAGGCCGAGTCGCTTGCTCATGGCGTGACCCCGCGGGGACTATTGCAGCCAATTCATGGCGGTGGTCGTGGCTTCGTGCGTGACCGCGCGCCACAGGTCCGGTAGTCCGTCGATGAGACCGTGCACGCCGGGGATGAAGTGATACGCGAGCCACAGGAACATCACGATGAAACCGAGCCGCACGAGCGCATCACCGAATCCGTACCAGCCGTAGGTCTGCCCCGTGGCCGCTTGACGGGACGCCCGGCTTGCCGCCCGCAACGGCCCGGAAATGGCGCCGTAGATGAGAACGACGAACAGGAGCGCGGCCCAGACGGGAATGCTGTACGGCAAATGCCAACCGAAGACCGTTCCGGTCGAGGCGAGTGAAATCAGCACGATCAGCCACGTGACGAGTACTGCCGCGCTCAGGATTGCGAACACCGGGATCATGAAGCCCGCGATCACGCGCGTGGCGTAACTCACGGGCCGCGGGGCCGGCGCGCTTCCCCAGAGGGAGCTCGCGCCCTGGTCCGAGTCATAGCGCCAGCGGCGGCGCCATTCCCGTTGGCGCTGGCGCCACTGCCGGCGCTGTTCGCGCCACTGGCCGCGCCACTGTTCCTGGCTCTTGCGCCAATCGTGGCGGCTGCGGAATTCCTCGTACTGCTTCTTCGCGCGCTCGATGAGTTCGCTTGCGCTGAAAGCCTGCCCGCGCGCGGCGGCGTGCTCCTCGGAAGTATTCGCGTACGGGATCACGAACATCATGACGAGGTAGGCGAGAATGCCGATGCCGCCCGAGAGCAGCGTCAACAGCACGAACAAAATGCGCACGACGGTGACGTCGACGTTGAAATACGCGGCGAAGCCGTTGCAGACGCCGCTCAGCATCGCGCCTTCGTGGATCTGGTAGAGGCGCTTCGGCGCGCCGTCACCGCGGCCAGGGTGCCCGGCGCCGGCGGACTGGGCCGAAGGACCACCGTCCGCGGCAGGCGCATCGACCGGTCCCATTTCGTTCAGGATGCGCTCGATCTCCGTCGAGGCAATGACGCTCTTGTGCGGCCCAAGGTAGCGGCCGCACTTGTCCGCGATCGCCTGCTCGAGGTCCGACACGATTTCGTCGCGGTCGGGGTTGTCCTTGAGCCTGGCCGTGGCGGTATCGAGATAGCCGCGCAGCGCCTCGTAGCCTGCTTCTTCGAGCTGGAAGGCGTTGCCATTGAGGCTGATGGTGATGACTCGGTTCATGTGGCAGGACCCAGCGATTGGATGGTGGTGTTGATGTACTTCCAGTACTTGTTGAGTTCGGCAAGCTGCGCCTTGCCCTTCGGCGTCAGCTTGTAGTACTTGCGCGGCGGGCCGGCTTCGGACTCCTTCCACTCGTAGTCGAGGAGCTCCTCGCGGCGCAGCTTCGAGAGCAGGGGATAGAGGGTGCCCTCCTGCGTCGTGAAATCGGTCGTGCTCAGGCGCTCGATGATATCGGCGACATACACCTTGTCCGCGGCCACGATCTTGAGGATCAGGAACTCGAGGAGTCCCTTGCGGATGGAGCTGAATTTGTCGTCGATGGCCACGGGGGTCCGGGAGTGCCTAAGCCTAGTACCTTGGAGTGGCAAGGTACCAGAGTCAGGGAAGGCCGGCAAGCCCTCGAACGCGCCGGCTCAGCGGCACGTAAAGTTTGCGGCGTCGTTCGGATCGCCCGAGCCCTTGTAGCGGGGCAGGGCGGGGTAGCGGCAAATCGGGCGCGACAGCTTGCCGTCCGCCCGCGTGCCGCGCATCGATTCCGGGGGATCCTTGCGTTCCACCCAGTCTTCGAGCGCACGCAGCGGGTCGAACGTGTTGGCGCCGCGTCCACCCCCGCAGTGTTCAACGCCGGGCGCAAGGAACAGGCGTACCGGCGCGTCGAACAGCTTGCTGCGCTCGCCGAGCGCTGCCTGTGCGGCCTCGTAGTACTCGAGCGTTTCCAGCGGGCTCGGCCCGGGATCATCGAAGCCGTGCCAGAGGATGAGCTTGCCGCCGCGCTCGACGAAGGCGGAGAGATCGGGATTGACCGCTTCGTATTGAGCCGCGAAGGGCGAGCCGCGCACGGTGGCAAGATCCTTGTCTGGATCGAACGATGCGAGATCGAAATCGCGATCCTTGAGGAGGGTTTCGCGCAGATTCTTGAGGCCCGCCGTTTGCGCGCCGACGCCGAGCTCCTGCTCCGCGCCGACGTCGATGAACCGCATCCATCCTGCTTCGTCGCCGGGCAGAATCGGATAGGCGGCCGTCCCGCCGTTCGTTGTGGTCACCCTGGAATAGATCGCCCGGACGGCGAGGACCTGCGCGGGTGAGAGACAGTCGGGTGACGCGACATCCGCGGAACACGCGACCGCGGACGGATCGAAGGAACACGCCCGCGGATCGGTGACGATACCGTCCTCGAGGCCGTCGAGGCCGTCGCAGGCCGCGAGTGAGGCCTCGTTGAGCTTCACGAGCTGGCCGGGCGTGAGTGCTGCGCCCGGTGCGCGGAACGCCAGCGTGCGAAGCAGCTGCGACGTTTGAGTGAGGAGCGACTGCACAGGAGCTCCGGCGACGACACCGTCGTAGTCATCTGCAAATCGCTGTGCCTCGATCAGGCCCTGGCGGCCCCCGGTGGAGCAGCCCTGGAAGAACGCGCGCGTTTGCGCCCGGCCGTAGTAGCGGGCGATGAGATCCTTGCCGAGGAGCGTCATCTGGTGAATGGCTCGCCAGCCGAAGTCGGCGACCGCAACCGGCCTGGCGGCCCAGCTCGGATCCCAGAGTTCGGCGCTCTCGTGTCCGCCATCGGATTGCGCCGTGACGTAGCCGCGTGCGAGCGGGGCCTGCGAGGCAGCGAACCGGATGTCGCCAGCCCAGCCCGCGCCACCGAGCCCAAGCAGCTTGTCATTCCAGGCATCCGGCAGGCGGTAGATGACGCCGATGCGCGAGCCGGCCACCGGTGAGACGACCGCCCTGACTTCGCAATGCGCGACACTTCCCGGCAGGCTGTCGCGGGTCACCACTTGCACCGATTGCACGACCGTATTCTTGAAGAGCCCGGCCGTGGCGAGCGCTTCGCAGGCCGGCCGATTGCTGGCGGAAGCGGCGATGGCGCCGAAGAGCAGGATCAGGGTGCAGAATTTGCGCATGGCCCGGACAATTTTCGCATGCGCGAGCTTGCCTGCCAGCGAAATCTGACGGTTCGGCGTCGATTGCGCCGACTGGGAAGTCGCGGGCGAGCCTGTTAAGAATGCCTGGTGGCAATGAGTCGCAAAGTCTGCGTCCCCGCCCTGGCCGTCCTCGCGGCCACGCTCGCCGTCGCGGCCTGCGGTGAAATGGCGACGCTGCCGGTGGAAGCCGGCATGGGACCGGATCCGAAACTGCCGGATCCCAACGCGACTCTCATTCCGACCCTGAACGTCGCCAGGGCCGTGGGCTGGAGCGCCGGGCGCACGCCGACTGCCGCCGCGGGAACGCAGGTGACGGCGTTCGCAACCGAGCTGCAACATCCGCGCTGGCTCTACATCCTGCCGAACGGCGACGTGCTGGTTGCGGAAACGAACGCGCCGCCCAAGCCCGATGACACCCGCGGGATCAAAGGCTGGTTCATCAGGAACTCGATGAAGAAGGCGGGTGCCGGCGAGCCCAGCGCCAATCGCATCACGCTCCTCAGGGACGCCGACGGCGACGGCAAAGCCGAGCTGCGCGCCGTCTTTCTCAAGGGCCTGAACTCGCCGTTCGGCATGGCGCTCGTCGGCGATCAGTTCTACGTCGCCGATTCCGACGAAATCGTGCGCTATCCCTACCGCGGCGGCGAAACCGAGATCAAGGCGACCGGCAGCAAGCTTGTCGAGCTGCCGGCGGGCACGATCAACCACCATTGGACCAAGAATATCCTGCCGAGCATGGACGGCACGCGGCTCTATGCGACGGTCGGCTCCAACAGCAACGTCGCGGAAAAGGGCATGAAGAGCGAGGAAGGGCGCGCTGCGATCTGGGAGGTCAACCTCGCCACCCACGCGCATCGCATTTACGCCTCGGGTCTGCGCAATCCGAACGGCATGGCGTGGGACCCGGCGACCGGCTCGCTTTGGACCGTCGTCAACGAGCGCGACGAGATCGGCAGCGATCTCGTGCCGGACTACCTGACGTCGGTGCGGGATGGCGGCTTCTACGGCTGGCCGTACAGCTACTACGGCGCGCATATCGATGAACGCGTGCAGCCGCAGTCGCCGGATCTCGTGGCGCGCGCGATCGTGCCGGACTACGCGCTCGGGGCCCACACGGCCTCGCTCGGCCTCGCGTATTCCGACGGGCAAGCGCTGGCGCCGGTTTTCGGGACCGGCATGTTCATCGGCCAGCACGGCTCGTGGAACCGCAAGCCGCACAGCGGCTACAAGGTTATTTTCGTGCCGTTTGCGGCGGGCAAGCCCTCCGGGGCGAGCGCCGACGTGCTGACGGGATTCCTCAATGAGAAGCACGAGGCGAGCGGACGGCCGGTCGGCGTTGCCGTCGATCGCAGCGGTGGACTGCTGGTCGCCGACGACGTCGGCAACACCATCTGGCGCGTGACGGCGATCCACCGCTAGCCGATACTCGCGCCCATCCCGACGGGAGGGGTCGATGTCGGTCAGGGGCTCGGGGGCGGGCCTGTTGCTCGCCATGGGGGGGCTCGCCGGTGCAGCCGCGCAAGCGACATCCCACAGCGTGGAAGAACTGTTGCGCGAGCCGGTCGTGCGCGATGTCGCGCTATCGCCCGACGGCAAGCGCATCGCGATCGCCGGCGATTTCGGCGGCCATCTCGACGTCGTTGCCGTCATCGACGTGGAGCACCTGGGCGAATCGGGCGCGGTCAGCAAGTTCACCATCGGTGAGCCCGGCAAGTTCTCTCCGCTCTGGGTGATGTGGGCGAACGAGAAGCGGCTCCTGGTCGGTCTCGATGTCGCCTCGCGCAGCGGCCGCCACTACATCGGCCGCCAGGTCGAGGCGATCGACCCGGACGGCCAGCATCCCGTGGAGCTCTTTTCCGCCGCGCCGACGCCGCAATCCTTTCCGAAAGACCTGTCGCGGGTCATCGACCTGACGCCGGACGATCCCGATCACATCATCATGGCCGCGATGAATGCCGGCACGTACGACCTCTTCAACGTGAATGTCTACAGCGGCGCGGCGGACAACCTGGTGCGCGGGCGTGCGAATACCGTCGGCTGGGACCTGAAGGACGGCAAGCCGGCGCTTCGCTATGACTCGAACCGCCGCGGCACGGAGCTTGCCGTGTACCGCTGCGACAATCCGAGCTGCCGTGACCTCTCGCTGATCGTGCGCACGCGGCGCCAGGACAACAAGCAGGACTGGCAATACGCGGGCGACGCGCCCGGCATCGGCATGATCTTCGCGCGCGGGCGCATGGCAGGGGCCGACAAGCTGAGCATCTTCCGCTACGACCTGCGTGCGCGCGCTCCCGTCGAAATCGTGGCCGAGACGCCGGGCTACGACATGAGCACGGTGATCGAGATCAATGGCGAGTATCTCGGTGCGGGCTACGTCGCCGACACGCTGATGTACAAGCTCAAGGATCGCAAGCTCCAGGGACACTGGAACGGCATGCGCAATTATTTCAAGCGCCAGGCCAACGTCCGCATCGTCGACGTCGACCGCGCCAGGACCCATATGCTGGTGCATGTCGAGGGTCCGCAGGCGCCGGGGGACTATTACCTCTACGACGTCGGGACCGCGCAGCTGAAGTTCGTTGCCTCGGACCGGCCGTGGCTCGATCCCGAACGGCTCGCGACCGTCGAGGTCGTGCCGAGCCCGATGCGCGACGGCGTTACGATCACCTCATACCTCACGCGTCCGCTGGCGATGACGGGGCCGCGGCCGGTCGTCGTCGTGCCGCACGGCGGCCCGGAAATGCGCGATTCCATCGATTTCGACCCGCTCACGCAGGCCTTTGCCGCCCAGGGCTGGCTCGTGCTGCAGCCGAATTTCCGCGGCTCCTCGGGATACGGCCGGGCCTTCACCGAAGGCGGCCACCATCAATGGGCGAAGCGCATGCAGGATGATGTCACCGACGCCATCGGCGACCTCATCAGGCGCGGTGTCGCCGATCCGAAGCGCATCGCCATCTATGGGTCGAGCTATGGCGGCTACGCCGCATTGATGGGAGCCGTCGTGACACCCGACCTGTATCGCGCGGCGGTCTCGCTGTCGGGCTTGAGCGATTTGCGCGCATTCCTCGCTTTTGTGCGCGAGCAGGATGGCGCGGATTCGGAGAGCTACCGCGCCTGGGCCGGAAACATCGGCGATCCGCAACTGGAAGGGGACGCGATCGATGCGGTGTCGCCGCGCTACCGCGCAGCGGATATCCGTGCCCCGGTGCTCCTCATGCACGGCACGGACGACGGCATCGTGCCGGCCCGGCAGTCGGAGTGGATGAGGGAAGCGCTGCAGAAGGCCGGCAAGAAGGTCGAGTACGTCGCGTTTGCCGGGGAAGGACACCGCGGCTGGTCGACCGCGAATCAGGCGCGCGAGATCGAACAGGCCATCGCCTTTTTCGCCCCGCTGCTCAACCAGCCGACGGCGGCGATCCAATGACTAGTGATGGTACCGGTCGCGGCGGTAGTCATCGTCCCTGCGGTAGTCGCCGGCATCGTGCCGCATCTCGGCGTAGTCGACGTGGCGGATATCGGTGATGCGGCAGCGATCGCCGCCGATGACCATGTAGTCGTACGTGCGGTCGAAGTCCTCGCGCGAGGACGTCAGCCGCAGGCGGCTGACCTGCGTCAGGTCCTGGCAATCGCGCTCGACCGTGAGGAGATAGGCGTCGTCGGGCGTCGTCCACACCACGACGCGGTCGCGATCGACGGCGCGCCAGCCGTCGAGGCTGCCACGATACGCGAACCGGTCGATCGGCGGACCCGCGTAGCGATCGTAGCGATCGAGCGGATCACGCACGTAGGTACGCTCGGGCGCACTCGAACACGCCGCGAGCAATCCGGCGAGGCAAAGGAGCGAAAGCGTGCTGGTCTTCATGGCGTTTCTCCGAGTGCGACGCCAGCTTGGCAATCCCGGCGCGCGCGGACCATTCGAAGTCCTCCATGAATTTCTGTGGGAGTGCGCCTACGGCCACCCCGTTCCGGCTGCCGTCCTGTAGTCTTGCGCGACCATGAAGACGGCGACCCTCAGAAATCTTGCGCGCACCCTGTTCTGGCCCGCCGTGATCGTCACGATCGTCGGCGCGGTGATCCCGCCGGCGACGCTGAACGGCATCGTGCCGTGGGACAAGGCCGGCCACTTCCTTGCGTTCTATGCGTTGACGCTTCTCGGCGTCGCGGCGTTCCCGCGCCAGCCGGGCGTCGTCATCGGCGCTGCACTGTCGCTCTTCGGCGCACTGATCGAAGTGGTGCAGTCGACGCCGCTCGTGCATCGCGACGGCGACTGGCATGACTGGGTCGCGGATACGGTCGCGATTCTCGCGGTGCTTGTGCCGATGGCGCTCATGCGCTGGCGCAGCACGCACGCCGATTGACGCTCAGGGCTCGATGTTGCGCAGCGCCTCGAGGAATTTCTGCACGGGCGGCGGTGTCGAGCTGCGGCGGCGGCGAAAGACGAAGAAGCGGCGCTGCATGTCCATCTCCTTCACCGCGAGCGCGCGGATGAGTCCCGCCGATTCTTCCGCGGTGAACAGCGGCTGCGGCAGCCAGCCGAGGAACTTCGTGCGAGCGACCAGTGCCTTGATGACCGCGGGGTAGCGCGTCTCGACGGCGACCCGCGGCGGGGCGAGGCCGAGTCTCGCGGTGAGCGCGTTGAACTGCTTGCGCGGTTCGGCTTCCTCGGACGGCATCACCCAGTGCTCGTGGATGAGATCCTGCATGGTGAGCCCGGAGCGCTCCTGCAGCGGGTGATTGGCGGCGGAGATCACCGAGTAGCGGTCGGTGAACTTGTGTTCGCCCACCTGCACGATGTCCGGGCTCTCCGCGATCGGTCCCGATATCACGACGTCGATTGCATTGCTGGTGAGCGCAACCGCCAGCACGTCTTCGACCGCCTCGGTGATCTGCACCTGCAGGTTCGGCCACTGCGTGAGGATCCGGTCGAGCACGGCGGGCAGCACCATGATCGCGGCGCTCGCCACCGCGCCGATGCGGATCGTGCCCTGGCCGAGCCCGCGCAGCGCGTTGATCTGCTCGACGGCGCGCGCACCTTCTTCGCTCAAGACCGTCGCGTGCGGCAGCAGGGCGTGGCCGAAACTCGTGAGCTCCATGCCCGTCGTGCGGCGCTCGAAGAGGGGTACGCCGAGTTGCAGTTCCAGCCGCCTGACCGTGCGGCTCAGGGCGGGCTGCGTCACGTGCAATGCTTCCGCCGCCAGCCCGAGGCTCCCCGCATCCACGATCGCGAGGAATGCACGCAGTTGACGGGGGTCGAGAGCCATAGCGAAATGTTATGACTTCGCCGCCAATTGGCAATAGTCAGGCATAGCAAATAAGAGGATTGTCCCTGCGAGTCCGCTCGTTGGGGGTTGTGCGATGGGCGATAAGGCGGCCTTTCCGTCGACTGGCCTCGAGGCCGGTCCCGCCACGCAAGTCACCGTTCGCGAAGCCGTTTTCGACCTTTTTCGGGCCTTCCGGCTGACCACCATCTTCGGCAATCCGGGCTCGACGGAACTGCCGATGTTCCGGGACTTTCCCGCCGACTTTCGCTACGTGCTCGGGCTGCAGGAATCGCTCTGTGTCGGCATGGCGGACGGCTTTGCCCAGGCGACGCGCAACGCTGCCCTCGTGAACCTGCATTCCGCCGTCGGCGTCGGCCACGCGCTCGGCAACATCTTCACGGCCTATCGCAATCAGACGCCGCTCCTGATTACGGCCGGCCAGCAGGCGCGTTCGATCCTGCCGTACGAACCGTTCCTGTACTCGCAGCAGGCCGCGGAGTTTCCGCGGCCGTACGTGAAATGGAGCGTGGAGCCTGCGCGGGCCGAGGATGTGCCAGCCGCCATCGCACGCGCGTACTACATGGCGATGCAGGCGCCGCGGGGCCCGACCCTCGTTTCGATTCCCGTGGACGACTGGGATCGCGACTGCACGCGCCTCGCGGCACGCACCGTCGGTCTTTCGGGGACTGGCGATGCGACGCTGCTCGCGCAGGCCGCCGCAGCCCTCGCACGCGCCCAGCGCCCCGCGATCGTCGTTGGTGCCGGTGTCTCGCGCGACGATGCCTGGGCGGAGACCATCGCGCTCGCCGAGCGCCATCAGGCCGCGGTCTGGGTGAGCCCGATGTCCAGCCGCAACAGTTTTCCGGAGGACCACCGGTTGTTCGCGGGCTTCCTCGCGGCGGACCGTGAACGCATCGTGCAGAGCCTCGCGGGCACGGACCTGATCCTCGTGCTCGGCGCCCCGGCGTTCACTTATCACGTGGAGGGCTTCGGACCGCACGTACCCGCGGGAGCCGAGCTCATCCAGCTCGTCGACGACCCGTCCATCGCATCGTGGACACCCGTGGGCGTTTCGATCGTGACGCACCTGAAGCTCGGCGTGCACGCGCTGCTTGCAGGACCCACGCCGGTGGCGCGAAGCGCGCCGCGCGTTGCGCAGCGTCCGCCGCGCTTGAACGGCGCCCAGCTGACCGACAGTTATCTCCTGCAACAGATGGCCGCGCTCCGGCCGAAGGGCAGCGTCGTCGTCGAGGAAGCGCCGAGCAGCCGGGGCCCGATGCACGACTATCTGCCGATCACGGAACGCGACGGCTTCTACACCTGCGCGAGCGGGGGACTCGGCCACGGGCTGCCCGCCGCCGTCGGGGTGGCGCTCGGCCGACCGGAAGCGAAAGTGATCGCGTTGCTCGGCGACGGCTCGAGCATGTACTCGATCCAGGGGCTGTGGTCCGCGGCGCAACTCGGCCTGAAGATCGCCTTCATCATCGTGAAGAACGGGCGCTACGAGGCGCTGCACGAGTTCGGCCGCCGCTTCGACCTCAAGCAGCTGCCGGGCACCGCGCTGCCGCAGCTTGATTTCTGTTCCCTCGCAACGGCGCAGGGCGTGCGCGCCATTCGTGTCGAGCGCGCGGCCGAACTGACGGCCGCGCTCACGGAAGCTTTCCGGTTCCGCGAATCGATCCTCGTCGAAGTCGTCGTCGAAGACGCGGCAGGAGGGCACACGCAGGACGCGTGACGCGCGATGGGCTGCCTCAAGGACAAGGTGTGCATCGTGACCGGCGCGGCCGGGAGCATCGGCCTGGCAAGCGCCAAGCTGTTCGCTCAGGAAGGCGCTCGCGTGATGCTGCTCGACCTGAAGGAGAGCGACCTCAGCCGCGCGGCAAAGGAATTGCCGGCTGACCGGGTGATTTTCCAGGCGACCGACGTGCGCCGCGCCGCCGATGTGCAGTCGGCCGTCGCCGCTACCGCAAGGGAGTGGGGAGCGATCGACGTGCTCTTCAGCAACGCGGGCAACGCCGGGGTGATCGCGCCGCTCGCCGACTATCCGGAAGCGGTGTTCGACGACGTATTCGACGTGCACGTGAAGGGCGCGTTCCTGCTCGCGAAGTACGGCATTGCACGGATGAACGACGGCGGCAGCGTCATCATCACTTCGAGCGTCGCGGGCCTGCGCGGGGACGCGGGCGTCTACGGCTACATCCCGGCCAAGCACGCCCAGGTCGGGCTCATGCGTTGTCTCGCGAAGGAATTTGCCGGGCGCCGCATCCGCGTCAACACGATCCACCCGGGGCCCACCCTGAACAGTTTCCAGTCGGGCATCGAGGAGCAGCTGAGCGCCGTGCTCGGCCGCGATGCCGGACAGTTTTTCAACGAACGGATTCCTCTGGGACGGCACGCCGCTCCCGAGGAAATCGCGCGCTCGGTGCTTTTCCTGGCATCGGATGCGGCGAGCTTCATGACCGGCAGCACGCTGGTCGTCGACGGCGGAATGAGTGCCTGATTCGGTCCGAATCGAGCTACAAGGGGGAACGAACATGAAGAGGCAATCACTACTCGAACCGGCGTGCGCGGCGGCGCGCGCGCTCATCCTGATGCTGTCGGGCTGCGCGCTCACCGCCGGCATCGTGCAGGCGGCCGACGAGCCGGCGCAGGGCGGGGCGCGCAACGAGAGCGAGATCTTCGAGATCGTCGTGACGGCGCAGAAGCGCGCGGAAAACGTGCAGGACGTGCCGATCACGATGCAGGCCTACACGGGCGAGCAGCTGAAGGACGCGGGGGTCAGGGAGATCACCGATATCGTCAAGCTCGCGCCCAACCTGAACGTCGTCGTGCAGAACGCGCTTTCCCAGCACATCGTGATCCGCGGCGTCGGCACCAACGAGTTCTTCGGCAACGCGCCATCGTCGGTCGGCACGTACATGGACGAGGTCACGATGAACTCCTCGTACATGTCGACGCTCGGGCTGTTCGACATGGAGCGCGTCGAGGTGCTGCGCGGCCCCCAGAACAGCCTCTTCGGGCGCAACACCACCGGCGGCGCGGTCAACTACATCTCCGTGCAGCCGAAAGTGGGCGCGGACAAGATCGACGGCGACGTGTCGCTGACCTACGGGAGCCACAACCTCGCCGAGCTCGAAGCGGGCGTGAGCTTTCCGATGGGCTCGACGGCGGCCCTGCGCTTGTCGGGGATCCTGCATACGCGCGACGGCATCTGGCACAACCTCGATACGGATGACAAGCATTACGGCGACGAGGATCGCCACTCGCTGCGCGCGACTTTCGTCTGGGAACCGTCCACGGCCATGCGGCTCACGGCGAGCTACCACTCGGCGACGTCGGATGGCGAGGCGCAGCCACAGAAGATGGCGGGGGCCCTCGCGCCGATCAGCGCGACGAATCCGGTGCTGCGCATCAACGACCTGCTGCCGTTCGCCGGCAACATCGACTGGGAGCACGGCGTGCTCAACACGGTGGGCGGTGCGCCGGCGGTCAACATCGAGAACTTCGACCGGCTGACGACCCGCTGGCGGGACGTCTGGAACGGCGGCTCGCAGCGTGGCGACCTCAACGTCGATGGCGGGTACGTCAAGTTCGCCTACGACTTCGGCGGCGCGACGCTGACCTCGATCACTTCGTATGACAAGACGCACGGCTTCTACGAGGAAGACAACACGGGTGACGGCAACATCCAGGGCGCGGGAACGCCGGGCGTCACCCACGACGTGCTCGTGATCGACATGGACCAGGAATACAAGCAGTTCACGCAGGAGCTGCGCCTCGCCTCCAACGATTCGACGGCGCGGCTGCGCTGGATCGCGGGCCTGTATTACCTCGACGAGACGTCGGTGCTCGCGCAGGACATCCGCTTCGGCGACAACGGTTTCCCGGGTGCCCATCCGTCCGCCGTCGGCATCACGCCGCCCGCGCTCTTCGACGTGATCCCGGATCCGTACGGCAACACGGTCTCGTTCAGCATCCATCACCTCGAGGACAAGAGCTATTCGGCCTACGGCCAGATCGACTTCGGCTTCACCGAGAAACTCAATCTCACCGTGGGTCTCAGGTACACCAAGGACGACAAGGCGGATCCCTTCGTCTACGCCGGCGCCTTCATCAAGGCGACACCCTGGGATCCGTCGATCTTCATCGGCGAGAGCGAGATCCTGTCGCTCTCCGCGGGCCTCCCGGGATGCTTCCCGCGGCCGGATCCGCCGGCGCCGCCGTTCTTCAATCACTGCGCGGACACCGAGACGACGCGCGAGAACCTCAAGAACGGCGAGGTCGGCGGCAAGATCAACCTGCAGTACCACGTTTCCGATGACGTGATGATCTACGGCGGCTACTCGCGCGGCTTCAAGTCGGGCAAGTTCGACCTCGAGTTCCTGCATACCGACGACACGCCGTTCCCGCAGCGCGCGCTTGATCCGGAGACGCTCGACGCCTTCGAGGTCGGCTTCAAGTCGACGCTGCTCGAGCACTCCCTGATCGTCAACGGCGCAATCTTCTTCAACATCTGGAAGGACCAGCAGGTGTTCAACGTGGGCGTGAACGGGCCCGAGTTCTTCAACCTGCCGGAGTCGCAGATCTACGGCGCGGAGCTCGAAACGAGCTGGGTGCCCGCGGAGCACTGGCTGCTGTCGGCGAATCTCGGTTTCCTGCATACGGAACTCACCGACGTGACGGGCATCGATTTCGACGTGCCGCAGGGGACACCGGGTCACGGCGACTTCCAGAAGGGCCACGAACTGCCGCTGTCGCCCGAGTTCAGCGGGAATTTCTCGCTCGAGCGCAACTTCGACCTCGGCGCGAGCCGCCTCGGACTCGGCATGGACTACCGCTATCAGAGCTCCTCGAAAGTGAAGTTCAGCCCGCAGGTGCCGATCGACGAGTACACCTCGCGTTCGGAGATCAACGCGCGCGCGAGCCTTGCCTTCGGCCCCGAGCGGCAGTACGAACTCGCGATCTACGGCGAGAACCTGACCGGCGAGAAATACTGCGTGGAGATCCAGGACCTGCGCGGTGTGTCGGGTTCCTTCTACTGCGTGCCGAACGAAGGCGAACTGCAGTGGAGCATCCAGGGGCGCGTGCACTTCTGATCGATTGCAAGTCCGGCGACGACAGCGCGGGACGGGGACCAAGGGGTCCCCGTCCCGGGTTGGTGCCTGAGCCGCTTCTTCGGGAGCTCCCGTGAACGACCGCCCGCGTTTCTACCAGCCCGTGCTGGTGATCCTCCTGTGCCTGAACTTCGGCATCCTCTTCTTCGACCGCAACGCGCTCAATTTCCTCATGCCCTTCGTGCAGCCGGATCTCGGGCTGTCGAACACCGAGGTGGGCCTGCTCGCGTCGGCATTCTCGCTGACCTGGGCCATCGCGGGCATCGCGATCGGCGGCATCTCGGACCGCACCGGCCTGCGCAAGCCGATCCTGATAGCGGTGACCCTGGTGTTCGCGCTCTGTTCCGCGCTCTCCGGGCTCGTCGCCTCGTTCCTCGCGCTCTTTGCCGTGCGACTCCTGATGGGGGTCGCGGAGGGCGGCGTGCTGCCGGTGAGCCAGGCGCTCACGGTCACCGAAGTGTCGCCGGCCCGGCGCGGTTTCGCGATGGGCTTCATGCAGAACTTCGGCTCGAATCTGCTCGGCTCGACCGCCGCCTCGCTCATCCTCGTGCCATTCGCGGTGCACTTCGGCTGGCGCAAGTCATTTCTCCTCGCGGCCATTCCGGGCGTCGCGAGCGCGATCCTCATCGGGCTCTTCATCCGCGAACCGCGGCGGCCTTCCGAGGCGGGCGGGGCGGCGCACGTGAAGCTCGGCGTAGCCGAGGCGCTCGCGAATCCGAACATCCTCATCTGCGTGCTGATCTCCATCCTGCTGGTCTCGCACCTCGTGATCGGCTTCGTGTTCCTGCCGCTCTTTCTCGTGAACCAGCGTCACCTGCAGCCTGACGTCATGGGGTCGCTCATCGCCGTGCTCGGCGTGTCCGCGGCGATCGCGGGCTTCGTCGCGCCCGGGATTTCCGATTGGGCAGGCCGCAAGCCGGTCATGATTGTGGTTTGCCTGAGCGGCGTGATCCTGCCGCTCGCGGCTCTTTACTTCGGCGGCGGCATTGCGGCGCTCGGCGCGCTGTTCTTCGCCGGCTGGACGGTCGTCGGCGCGTTCCCGCTCTTCATGGCGACGATTCCCTCGGAGACCGTCGACTCGCGGCACACGGCGACCGTGCTCGGACTCATCATGGGAGTCGGCGAGGGCATTGGCGGTGCCGTGTCGCCGACGCTCGCCGGCATGGCGGCCGATCGCTACGGGCTCACGGCGCCGCTCTGGATCATGCTGTGCCTGCCGGTCGCGGCGTGCCTGCTGTCGTTCGGCTTGCGCGAAACGGCACCCCGCAAGCTCGCCGCACGCGCCCGAGGATGACGCCCGCCCCGCGAACTGGCTAAGATGCGTTCGGTCCACGGAACCGCGGGGCAGAGCGATGAGAACGCTGATCGACCGTTTCATCGGCTGGCCGGAGCGCGCGTCGCGCTACTTCACCTGGTTCGCGCCCCTCATCGCGCGCATCGTCGTCGGCTGGGTCTTCGTGCTGACCGGCTGGGGCAAGCTTCATAACCTGCCGCTCGTCATCGAGAACTTCCGTGACACTTGGGGCATTCCGTTTCCGCAGCTGCTCGCGCCGGTCGTGGCCGGGGTGGAGTTTTTCGGCGGACTGTTCCTGCTGTCCGGCTTTCTGACGCGTATCTCCGCCGGCGCGCTCGCCGTCGTGATGCTCGTCGCGATCAAGTCGGCGCAGTGGGGCGAAGTCAATACCTTCGAGGATCTCCTCGGCCTCGAAGAGACCCTCTACTTCACGCTCTTTCTCTGGCTCGCGGTGGCGGGCCCCGGCGCGCTCTCCGTCGACTACATCCTGCAGCGCTCGTTCGGCGGCACGCGCGGCGCCGGCCCGGCCTAGCGCGCTAGACGAAACCGCGGACGGGATCCCTGCCGTCCCACGCGATGCTTTCGCGATAGAAGCGGCTGAAGATCGCATCGAACGCCTCGCCGCCGACCTCGATGAGCTCGACGAAGCCGGGCAGCTCCTGGGTCGTATCCATGTAGGCGACGTGTCCGCCGCTCGGCACTCCGCAGACGAATGCCGCCTCGTAACCGGCCGCGCGATACTTCGCGAGGTCCCGTTCGTAGTGGCGCGTCGCAAGCCCCCAGTGATGGAAGCCATAGCCCCGGCGGTCGATCAATTCCTTGTAGACCGACGGCGCGTCGTTGTTCGGCGAGATGAGCTCGATGTTCATGTGACCCGAGAAGGACATCGCGAGGGCGACGTCGGCCTTCGATTCGGCGCCGCGGTACTTCGGGTCGATGCCGGTGAAGTGATCGATCAGGAACCAGGGGCCGACATGGAGCTTGCTCACCCAGTGATCGATCGCCTGGCGGATGTCCTTGACGACATAGGCCATCTGCATGATGCCGTCGTCCGGCTGGCCGAAGCAGGTTTGTGCCATGAGAGTTCTCCTTTAGCTGAGCACGGCGGTTTTGTTGCGTTCGATGCGGTCGAAATCGATGGCGGCGCCGAGGCCCGGTCCCGTCGGTGCATGCACGAAGCCCTGGCGGTCGACCTCGATGTCCTCGAGGAGGCCGTACTTGTTGGCGGCGTCGGGCAGCAACACTTCGAAGTATTCGCAGTTGCGGATCGCCATCGCGACCTGCAGGTTCGCCACGTTGTTGAGCGAATTGCTGCCGTGGTGGATCTCGAAGTTCATGCCGAAGGCCTCGGCGAGATGCGCGGCCTTCACGCAGGTGGTGATGCCGCCCTTGAAACAGACATCGCCGCGCAGGTAATCCGTTGCCTGCGCCAGCAGCCATGGCGCGCACTGAGCGAGGCCGTCGAAGGGCAGCTCGGTCGCCATCAACGGCACGGCGAGCTGCTGCTTGAGCTTCTGGTAGCCATGGATGTTCCACTCCGCGAGGGGGTCCTCGTACCAGTGGAAATCGAGGTCCTCGAGCGTACGCCCGACGCGCAGCGCGGTCGGGTAGTCATAGCTCCACACGGCATCGAACATCAGCGGATAGCCGTCGCCGACGGCCTTGCGCACGGCCGTCGCGACCTCGATGTCGCGATTCCAGGGCTGCGGCGGATGGATCTTGTAGGCCTGCCAGCCGCGCGACTGGAAGTGGCGCGCCTCCTCGCAATAGGCCGGAAGTCGATCCCGATACGAGCCGAGCAGCCGGTGGATCGGGAGACCCGCGATCTTGCCCGCGAGGTCCCACAGCGCAACGTCGACTGCGCCGATCGCCCGTACCGAAGTGCCGCGGCCGCCGCCCCAGAGCCGCTGGTTGACGCGCTCGCGGTCGAGCGGATTCTGGCCGATGAGCACGGGCTTGAAGGTATCGACGAGGAGTTTCGCGTCGATGTCGGCGCTGCGGTAGGAAGTACCATGAAAAGCATGCCCGACGTGACCCTCGTCCGTCGTGATCGCGAGGAGCCCGAGCAACGCCGTGCCGCCCGGCATCCCGATGTCGGGGCCGCAGGCGACGGGCGGTACGTTGTCCCAGCGAAAGAGCGTCAGCATGACGTCGGTGATCTTCATGGCTGCGTCCTTGGATGGAGCCGCGACAGCAACAAGAAACAAGCCGCAACGACGGCGAGCGGCAGCGCGGCCGCCCACAGCACCCGCTGTGCCGCACGCTCACCGGCGTAGAGCCCGGCGATCACGATCGGCGAAAGCACGCCCGCGCTGCGGGTGACGAGAAGCCCGAGGCCGATGCCGTTCGCACGGATCGCCGTGGGGTAGAGCAGCGCGCCCGTCGCATGCAATCCGGCCTGGCTGCCGGAAAAAATCATTCCGCCGAGCAATGTGACGACGGCGATGAGGGCGCCTGGCGCCCCCGCGAGCGACCCGAGGCCACCGATGAGCGGAATGCCGATGAGGGGCGGCAGGATCATCGCGCCGAGGCCCCACCGATCCATGCCGCGCGTGATGATGACGCCTCCCATCCAGCCGGCAACGCTGGCCCACGCCGCCAGGAGCGCAGCGTCGCCTTTCGTGAGGCCGAGCTCGCGCAGGATGATCGGCGAGTAATTCAGCATGGTGTAGAGCGTGAAGCCGCAGGCGAAATAAGCGATCCAGAAGACCAGCGTCTTGCGCCAGCGGCCCTCGCTGAACACGAGCCTGAGCGGATCGCCCTGGATGGGTGGCTCGCCGGACAGGACAAAGCGGGCATCGGGCGCGATCGCGATGCCCGGCGCGAGCCACTCGGCGAGCCTGCGGGTGTCGGCCGATCCGGGCTTGCGTGTCGCAAGATAACGCGGCGATTCCCGCAGGAACACGGCAAGACCGAGAGCGACGGCCAGCGGCCCGATGCCGCCGACCAGGAACACGATCGGCCAGCCATGAGCCGGCACGAACTCCCGCGTCACGAAACCTGCGAGCAGCACGCCGAGCGTCGTGCCGAGGTAGAGGAGGGCGACACTCGTCGCGCGCAGGCGCCGTGGCGCGAATTCGTTGACGAGCGCAATCGCCACCGGCGGCACTGTGCCGATGCCGAAGCTTGCGAGCGCCCGCCAGGCGATCAGCTCGCCGAGATTGGCCGCATAGGCGGAGCCGAGCGTGCTCACGCCGAGCAACAGCGTCCCGGCGACGATGGCGCGCTTGCGGCCGATGCGGTCCGCGAGATAGCCGCAGGCCGCGCCGCCGAGCATGGACGCGGCGGCGCCGATGGTGAAAACCGTGGAGAACTGGGCGACCGTGAGTTGCCATTGCTCGATGAGGGTCGGCGCCACCAGCGCGATCGACAGCAGGTCATAGCCGTCAGCGAGCATCGCGCTGCCCGCCCACAAGAGAACCCAGAGCAGCGTGCGGCGCACGTCCTGGCGGTCGATGAGCTCCTCGAGATTGACGACCGGCGCGCTCTGCATCGATGTGGCTGCGCCCGGGCGTCAGATCGCGGCGGCGACGTCGCGGTGGATCTCGAGGAGCCGCAGAAGTTCCTGATCCTTCGGCCTGCGGCCAAGCCCGCACTCGGTGGAGACGCCGGTCGGCCCGCGGAAGTGGCGTTTGAATGCCTCGAGACGTCGGACACTCCCTTCAACACCGTCCGTGTAGTGTACGAGACCCGCGTAGACCGTCGCATCGCCGATCGTCAGGTGCTCGAGCGGCTTGAAATACGCGTCGTCGTGCCGGTGGCGCGGCACCGACATCTGCACGAAATCGATGGGACGTGGTGAGACCTGCGCCGCGCGGTTCGCCATGCGCACGCTCGTCCCGAGATCGGCCGGGTCCTTGAAGTGCCTGTGATGCAGATCGCCGTAACAGAGGTGCATGCCAACCGGCACCGCCGCCGGTATGGCGGCGTTCAGTTCGCGGACGTAGCGCAGGAAGCGCTCCATCGGATCGCCCCTGGGCTTGAACTGCATGGGCGCCGTGTCCGGCAGGTGATCGCCGTGTTCGATGGCGACCGTTTCCCAGTTGATGTCCCATTGCAGCACGAGGTCCTCGTGCGGAATGCTTTCACAGAGCTTGCGGGCATCGCGCTTCATCACGTCGACATAGGCATCGACCATGAGCTCCATGTTCTCGGCATTGTTCGTGAAGAGGCGTACCGCATCGTCGGGAAACGGCAGGCACTGCTGGAACCTCGCGCCGTGTGGAATGATGCCGCGGTCGCGCAGATCGCGGAAGATCCGATATGAGGCCGCGGCTTCGGCAGGATACCCGAGCGATTCGATCGGCCGCAGTCTCTTCACGCCCGGCTTCGCGCCCCACCACTGGAACGTGTCGTAGCCCGATGGCAGCCACGGCGGCAGCCCTGGAATGCCCGAAGGCGTCACCGCACGCACGAGTTCGAGGTCGGGGTGCTTGTCCCAGGTATTGAGCCCGACAAAATAAATCCAGAAGCGGCGGATGCCGGTCTCGCCGTCGGTGAGGCCGATCGCGAGATCACCGAGGATGGGCGCAACGGTGCGGAAAATGTCGCTGGCATGGTCGCCCGGGATGCCGCCGATCAGGAGCACGGGGCGCTTTGCTTTGGCCATTGCGTGACCCTCGATTACGCCCGGCGCGCTCCGCGCAAGGCAAGGCGCAGGTTCGGCTTCTCGATGACGAGTTCGGCGGGCGGCGACGGCCGCGCCACGACGTCCCGCAGCAGCGTCAGGAGCGGACGGGTATCGGGGTTGTATTCGGTTTTCGCCGGGCCTGCGGCGAGCATCGCGTCGACCTGGTCCGCCGGCATGACCGCGCGCAGCAGGAACTCTTCGTCCGGGAGCTTCATGCCGATCCGGCGCCGCAATTCATCGAGTCCCGCCGGCGGCGGTTCCGCCATCAATTCCCGGGCGCGCGGCCGGTCGAGGATGCGATCGCGGACATTCGGATCGACCGGCGCGGTCGGCCGCCCGAAGCGGCCGATGACGTAGCGGATCACCTGGTCGGGTACGTTGGCATAACGCTCCGCCGCAATCACGTTGAAGAGCGCCTGCGTGCAGACGATCTGGGGGAAGGGCGTCACCATGATCGGGAAGCCGAGGTCGGCGCGCACGCGGATGGTTTCCTCGATCACCGCCGGCAAGCGGTCGCCGAGCTTCAGTTCCTCGAGCTGGCGGATCGTCGTCGTGATCGCGCCTCCGGGGAGCTGGTGGCGCAGGAACGATGCGTCGTATTCCTGCGGCGTGCCGGCCGGCAGTCCTTCGGCTTCGGCGAGCCGCGCGAAGTAATCCGCGGCGAGTGCGAGCGAGCGGTCGTCCACATCGACCGTGTGACCGAGCTCCCGCAGGTTCGCGACGATCCTGAGCGCCGACGGGAGCGAGGTGCCGTTGCTCAAGGGGCCGAGGGCGACATGCAGCACCGGGACATCGAGCTCCGCGGCGGCCAGATAGCTGAGCGGCGAGAGCCCGATGGTGCAGTGAGAATGCAATTCGAGCGGTTTCGCACCGATGCGCGAGCGCACGGCCGGGATCAGGGTGCGTGCGCGTTCGGGTGTCAGGAGCCCGGTCGGATCCTTGATGTAAAGGCGCGCGACGTGCGGGGATTTCGCAAGAACCTCGGCAAGGCTCGCGTAAAACTCATCGTCGTGCACGGCGCTGATCGTATAGGTGAGCCCGGCCAGCACCTCGCCGCCTTCCTCGTGAATGAGGCGGGCGCCCTCGAGGAGCGAATCGCGGTCGTGCATCGGGTCGATGAGCGCGAAACGGCCGATGCCGTTGCGTACGAGGCAGCGGTAGACGAGACGCATGAACTCGGCGCCCGAGGTCTCCCAGGAAATGAAGCGAAAACCGGTGGTGATGAACTGCAACGGCGTGTGCGGAGCGCGCTCCCGCATCGCCCGGATGAGCTCCCAGGGGTTCTCCCGGTGCGTGCGCACCGAGATGCCCATGTGGGTGCTCGAGGTGAAATCGAGGGCGTGGAAGCCGACGCGATCGAGCACCGGCGCGATCTGCAGGGTGCGTGCCGCATCGAGGGCCGTGGCACCCCAGAGACTCTGGTTGCCATCCCGGATCGAGACGTCGACTAGCCGAACCTGCGCCACGCGGTCATCTTGGCGTCCTTTTCCCGCTGCTGCCAGCCCCGCGGGGCCGACAAGCGTCCCGACTTCCCTTACAGTCGACTTTGAGTGCGCTGGGGCGCACGTTGCCGGGCCTCTCGCGCTGCATCCTGCGCACGCCGCCGATGGCCCATGATCCGGAGATCTGACGATGCGCGAACTCTGTCAATACGAACCATCCGCCAACTCCATGCCGTGCGGCCAATGACAAGAAGCAGGCTGTTCACCTACGAAAACGCCATCCTGCTCCTCCTCGGGCTGACCTTCGGCTTTCTCTTCTTCGATCGCAATGCCGCCGGCTTTCTGGCGCCCTTCATCGCGCCGGACCTCAAGCTCAGCAACTGGCAGATCGGCTTCATCAGTTCGGGCCTCTCGATCACCTGGGCGATATCGGCGTACGTGTTCGGCGCCTGGTCGGATCGCACCGGCATCCGCAAGCCTTTTCTCATCGCCTGCGTCCTCGCGTTCTCGGCGTGCTCCTTCCTGTCGGGCATCGCGAGTTCCTTCGCCCTGCTGATCGTCGCCCGGATGTTGATGGGCCTCGCCGAAGGCCCGTTCCTGCCGGTTGCGCTTTCCATCATGGCGGCGGAATCGAGCGAGGGCCGGCGCGGCTTCAACATGGGCGCCATGCAGAACGGGTTCGCCGCGCTCTTCGGAACCTTCGCGGCGCCGCTCCTGCTCGTGCCGCTGGCGGAGCGCTTCAGCTGGCACGTGTCGTTCTTCGTCGCGGGCGTGCCGGGGCTGCTTTGCGCCCTGTTGATCGCCCGTTACGTGCGCGAACCCGTCGCTGCGCGAGCGGAGCCGCGGAGTAGCCCTGCCGATCAACGGGCGGAGCGCTCTCCGGGTCTCGTCGCCATGCTGAAAGTCCGCAACGTGTGGCTGTGTTCGCTCATCAGCTGCTTCATGGTCGGCTGGATGGTGCTCGGCTGGGCCTTCCTGCCGACGTTCTTCGTTCTGTACCGGCACATCCCGGCAATGCAGATGGGCTACCTGATGAGCGCGCTCGGCGTGTGCGCGGCATTCGCGGGGCTTGCCATCCCGGCGCTCTCCGATCGCATCGGCCGCAGGCCCGTGGTGATCTTCTTTCCGCTCCTCGCCGTGCTCTGTCCGCTCGCCGCGCTCTACTACGGAGGGTCGATCGTCGTGCTGGGAGCCCTCATGTTCATTGGCTGGCTCGCCGCCGGCGTGTTTCCGCTCTTCATGGGAACGATCCCGGCGGAGAGTACCTCGCCCAGGCTCATCGCGACGGCGATGGGGCTCGTCGTCGGCATCGGGGAAATCGTGGGCGGCTTCTGCGGCCCGCTGATCGCAGGCGCGGTCGCCGACCGGACGAGCCTCGAGGCACCGATCCTCATCGAGGCCGGCTGTGCGCTGGCAGGCGGCCTCCTCGCGATCGGGCTCAAGGAAACCGCCCCCGCCAGGAAAAAGGGGACAGATTTATTTTCTTGAGAGGAAAAAGGGGACAGATTTATTTTCTCTCGTATCTGCTGCAGACGCGCAAATACTCGAGAAAATAAATCTGTCCCCTTTTTCGGTTAGAACATCGTGTTGTCGTTCGCGGACTTTTCCGGGATCGGCTGCAGGACATCCCAGTGCTCGACGATCCGGTCGCCGTCATCGAGCCGGAAGATGTCGATCACCGCCGAGCCGCGGTCGTCCTTGCCGCGCGTCACGTGCGAATGCACGACGACGATGCGGCCGTCGACATAAATGTGCTTGATGTCGTACTTGTATTCCGCGCCGGTCCCGAGGTATTTGCTCAGGAAGTCGATCGCCGCCTGCTTGCCGTCGGCCGCGTAGGGATTGTGCTGCGTGTAGGTGGCGCCGACGTACTTGTCGAAGCCTTCCTGGACCTTGCGCTGGTTGAAGACCGTTTCGAGGAGTCCCCGCGCCACGAGCGCCGGCTTGCGGGTATCCATCGATTCGGTCGTCGCGGTGTGCGCGAAGCTGATGATCCCCGCGAGCGAAGCCGCGGCGACGGCCGCGACGGCGCAGATCCGGATTGACGACTTCATGGCTCGATCTCCTCGAGGATGCTTCAGGGCGACTTCACCCCATGGGTATTCTCGACGAATGCGGCCACGTTGTCGTGTATCGCCTTGAGCGAGGGCTCGTGCGCATACACCATGTGGCCCGATTCGTAGTAATGCATTTCGATGTTCTTCTGCAGGCTCGCCTGCATCGGCAGCTGCTCGAGCTCGTACTGGGCGGCGAAGAAGGGCGTCGCGAGATCGTAGTAGCCGCCGTGCATCTGCACCTTGAGATTGGGATTCTGCTGCATCGCCGAGGCGAGATCCGGCATCACGTTGACACCCTGCGGAAGCACGAAAGGAGCGCCCGGCGGCTGGTGCATATACATCTCCGGACTGAGCCAGAGGTTCTGGTAGGGCTTGTAGGTCTTGCCGTCGCCGAATTTCAGGGTCTTGCGTATGTAATCGTTGAAAGCGGCGACATAGGCACCGACGATCGCGGCGGTCTGCGGGTCATAGGACGACTCGCGGCTCATCGGATCGATGGTGGGCCCGGAGAAGCGCGTGTCGAGCCGGCCGGTCGTCGTATCGGCGCCGAGCAGGTTCTTCTCGAACTGCCCGCCGTTGATGCGCAGGTTCGAGCGCTCGATGTAATCGACCGGCAGGCCGATGTAGTTGTGCAGCCGCGTCGCGATTTCGGTCTTGCGCTCCGGCGTCAGCTTCGCGCCGGCCGCGAGCGCCTGCGCATAGTCGCCCACCGCGAACTGCTCGACTTCCGCCAGGAACGGCTCGAGAGTCGCCGGCGCGTTGGCAATCTTGTGGTGATACCAGGCGGTCGCTGCGTAGGTCGGCAGCGACAGGACATACGGCTGGTTCACACCCGGATTGGTCTGCGGCGCATCGGGACTGTTGTCGAAATCGAGGATCTGCGACAGGAAGATCAGTCCGTTGAGATCGATGTATTTCTCGTTCTGCAGGACGTAGGTCAGCGCGGCGCCGCGCGTCGTCCCGTAGCTCTCGCCAAAGAGGTACTTCGGCGAATTCCAGCGCCCGTGACGCGTGATGAACTCCGCGATGAAATTCGCGAAGGCATGCGCGTCCGGATCGACACCGAAGAATGCCTTTTCCTTGTCCTTGCCCCGCAGGTGGCTGAACCCCGTGCCGGGCGCGTCGACGAATACGAGGTCACTCACGTCGAGGAGGCTGTATTCGTTGTCGACGATGCGATAGGGCGCCGCCGGGCCGTGGGTATCGCCCGGCGTCAGCACGCGCTTCGGTCCGAACGCGCCGATGTGCAGCCACACGGTCGAGGAGCCCGGCCCGCCGTTGAAGATGAACATGATCGGACGCTGCGGGTTCTCCACATCGCCCTGGAAATAGGCGACGTACGACATGGTCGCTTCCGGGACCTGCACCGTCGCCTGGGCCGCCTTGTCGTCCGGATTGACCGGATCCGGATCCTTGGGATCCGCGACATGGACGACGAGTACGCCGGCTTCGGCCTTGTAGCCGAGCTTGCGGCCGCCGATGGCGAGCGTGCCGCTCGTCACCTGGCTCTCGTCTTTCAGGTGTTTCGGCGTTTCCGTGTCATCCGGTTTCGCGTCGGCCTTGGCATCCGCCGCGGGGGCATCTTTCGCGGCCGGGAGACAGGTGAAGGCCGCAAGGAGAGAGAGCGCCGCAAAGGCGCCGATCAATCGCACTTTCATGGGGTCGGTCCTGGTCTTGTTGTTCGGATGGCCCGCAAGTTTAGGGCCGACGACGCCCCGGTGGCGAATCGCATCGTCGTCCCCGGCGCTCGTTTCGGCGCGCGGACCTACCAGCGTGGCCGCTGGGCCTTCGAGAAGATGGCATTCGAGGTGAGAAAGCCGATTTCGCCCGCGCGGGTCGTATTGATCGGTTCCTCGGGGAAGGAGGCGAGCAGGGTCTCGCAGCGCTCCGCGGCGCCGGCCCGGAATTCCGCGTGCGTGAAGATGTAGAGATCGTTGCGCTGGATGCCGCGCAGCACCCTTTCGCCGCATTCCTCCAGGCTCATCCAGTTCGGCGAGTTCGGCCGGTCCGCCAGCCGCTTCTCGCTTTCGATGAGCCCGCTGTCGCGGAACTCGGCCGGACGGAGCTTGCCGGTTTCGCGGATGTTCGTCTGCACGGGGCCCGGGCAGAAGGCGGAAACGCCGATATTGTCGGGCGCCAGTTCGCCGCGCAGCGTTTCCGCCATCGCAACGAGCGCGCCTTTCGCCGTCGTGTAGATGACCGTGTTCGGGATCGGAACGATGGCGGACATCGAGGAGGTGTTGACGATATGGCCACCCTCGCCGTGCTTCAAGATCCGCGGCACGATGATCTGCAGCCCGTTGACGACGCCGCCGATCATCACGCCAAGGCCCCAGTCCCAGTCCGCGAACTTGAGGAGCTTCAGCGGGCCGACGAGGCCCATGCCCGCGTTGTTGCAGAGGACGTGGATCTTGCCGAACACCTTTTCCGCTTCATCCGCGGCACGGGCGTACGCCGGCCGGTCGGTAACGTCCAGCTTGAGCGCGTGCAGCTGCGCGGCCTGACCTTTGCCCTTGAAGAAGCCGAGCGACTCCTCGATGTGATCGTCGCGCAGATCTGCGATGACGACCTTCATGCCGGCGTTCGCACAGGCCTTCGCGATCCCAAGACCGATGCCGCTCGCACCGCCGGTGATGAATGCGACTTTACCGTTGACGTCCTTCATCGCAAGGGACTCCTCGTTGGATACGCGGGTCAGGGCTTGTGGCCCGACACCAGTGAGTAATAGCCGTAGGTCGGCCGAACCGCGATGCCCGTGAAGCCCGCGCCGGCCAGGATGCCGCGCAGCTCCGCGAACGTGAATTGCTGGCCGCGCGTGCCGGCGAGCATGAGCATCGAAAATGCCGCGGCCGTGCGCGGCCCCGTGCCCGTATCGTCGAGCAGCATTTCGTGCAGCAGGATGGAGCCGCCGGACGGCAATGCGGCGAACGACTTGGCCGCGAGGTCGGCGCAGGTCTCGAAACTCCAGTCGTGGAATACGTTCGAGAAGAAATGCGCGTCGTAGCCCGGCGGCCAGGCCTCCCGGAAGAAATCGACGCTTACGGTGTCGACCCGCTCGCCGACGCCGCCCGATCGAATGTAATCCCGGGCGACCTGGCACATGGCTGGCAGGTCGAGGATCGTTGCGCGCAGGGCAGGATCCGCCTCCGCCAGCGCAATGGCGAAACAGCCCGAACCGCCGCCGACGTCGAGCAGCCGCTTGACCCCGGAAGCCGCGCCACTGCGGGCGAGACCCGCCGCCGCGGCCATGGAATGGCTGTTCATGAAACTTGCGATACGGCCGGCCTGCTCGAGGGTCACCTGGCCGGTTTCCCACACCGCCACCGGTGGCAGGTCGGTGAGTCCGTCGTCCTGCGCAGGCCGCTTGATCCTGAGGGCGTCGCGCAGCCGCAGGTGATTGGCGCTCGATGCCGAATAGGCGGGCCAGACATGCCCCCAGAAGCAGGGATCGTCTCGCAGCAGATACTGCCGAGCCACGGGCGTGAGCTGGTACGCGCCCTCATGGAGCGTCATGAGATCGAGCGCGACGAGCATGCGCATGAGCGTGTCGCAGCCGCGCGGCTGCAACTTCAGCTTCGTGGCGACGGCGTTCGAGGGCTGGGGTCCGTCTGCCAGCGATTCGAATACGCCCAGCTCGGTTGCGACGGTGATGGCCGGCAGCCAGATCGAGGACAACCAGATGTCCCAGATCGGCCGGTCATCACAGGTTGGAAATGGGCCGGGCATGCGGTTCAATACTAGCGGCTAGCATCCGGTGGCAATCAACCGAGCGCGAAGTGACCCATCCGCCATGCCCTACACGCTGAACGTCAACGGCAAATCCCGCACGGTCGACGTGGACGGCGTGACACCGCTCCTCTGGGTGCTGCGCGACGAGCTCGACCTCAAGGGCAGCAAGTTCGGCTGTGGCATGGGATTCTGCGGCGCCTGCACCGTGCACCTGAACGGCAAGGCGACGCGCTCCTGTATCACAGCCGTGTCGACCGTCGGGACGGCCTCCGTTACCACGATCGAAGGGGTCGGCGGGACGACGCTGGGCAAAAAGGTGCAGGCAGCGTGGCTCGAAGTCGATGTCGTCCAGTGCGGATATTGCCAGGCGGGCCAGATCATGTCGGCGACGGCGCTGCTTGCCGCGACCCCGCGCCCGACGGACAAGGACATCGACGCGGCGATGAGCGGCAATATCTGCCGCTGCTGCACGTACACGCGTATCCGTGCCGCGATCAAGCAGGCCGCCAGCCTGCCGACGGTCGACTCGAGGGACGCATGACGAGCGTGCTCGATCGGGCGACCGGCGAAGGGCTTTCGCGCAGGAGTTTCCTTTCTGCGGCGGTAACGGTCGGCGGCGGGCTGTTGCTGACTCTCAGCGTGCCATTGCCGCTCGACGCGGCCGGCACGGCGACCGGCAAGACCGCCATGCTGAACGCGTTCATTCGCATCGCGCCGGACGGCGCGGTGTCCATCGTCGCGAAGAATCCCGAGATCGGCCAGGGCATCAAGACGATGCTGCCGATGATCCTCGCCGAGGAGCTGGATGCGGACTGGAAACAGGTGGTCATCGAGCAGGCGGAACTCGACCCGGTAGCCTACGGAGCCCAGTTCGCGGGTGGCAGTTTCGCGACCACGCTCAACTGGGATCCGCTGCGCCGGGCCGGGGCCGCGGCGAGGCAGATGCTGGTCACCGCGGCCGCGCAACGCTGGAAGGTTTCGCCGGACGAGTGCAGCACATCGGCGGGCGTCGTTCATCACGGCCCGTCCGGCCGCACGCTCGGCTATGGGGCCGTGGCGGCACAAGCCGCTTCGGTACCGCCGCCCGACCTCAAGACCGTCGCGCTCAAGGACCCGAAGGATTTCCGCATCATCGGCCAGTCGGTCCGCGGCATCGACAGTCCAAGGGTGGTCACGGGCCAGCCGCTCTTCGGCATCGACGTCGTCGTGCCGGGCATGAAATACGCGGTGTTCGCGAAGTGCCCGGTGTTCGGCGGCAAGATCCAGGAAGCGAACCTGGATCGACTCAAGTCCTTGCCCGGCGTGCGCCAGGCTTTCCTTGTGAAAGGCGGCGGCAACGCGGAGGGCCTCGTCGACGGCGTCGCCATCGTCGCGGACCGCTGGTGGCAGGCAAGCAAGGCGCTCGATCAGCTCGAAGCGAAGTGGGACGAGGGCGGCACGGCGGCGCAGAGCAGCGTGGGTTTCGCTGCCAGGGCGGCAGAACTCACGCGGCAGGCGCCCGGCAAATCGATTCGCTTCGACGGCGATGTGCAGGCGGCGCTCGCGCGCTCGGCGAAAGTGATCGAGGCTTCGTATTCCTATCCGTTTCTCGCGCATGCGACGCTCGAACCGCAGAACTGCACCGCGGCGGTGCGCGACGCCAAGGTCGAGATCTGGGCGCCCACCCAGGCGCCGGCGAACGGACGCGAACTCGTCGCACGGACGCTCGGCCTCGCCGAGAGCGATGTCACCGTGCACATGACCCGCTGCGGCGGCGGCTTCGGGCGGCGGCTCAACAACGATTTTATGGTGGAGGCCGCGTGGATCGCGCGTGAAGCCGGAGTTCCGGTGAAGCTCCTTTGGAACCGCCAGCAGGACCTGCAGCACGACTTCTACCGGCCGGCGGGTTTCCATCACTTCAAGGCCGGTGTCGATGCGCAAGGCCGGCTGATCGCCTTCCGCGATCACTTCGTAAGCTTCGGCGCGAACGACAATTTCGCGCCGAACGCGGCGCTGCAGCCGACGGAATTTCCGGCGCGCTTCGTCGCGGACTGCGAATTGAGCGCGACGCTCCTGCCGCTCGGCGTGCCGACGGGCGCCCTGCGTGCGCCTGGCAGCAACGGCCTCGCGTTCGCATTTCAGGCCTTCCTCGACGAAGTGGCGCAGGCGGCGGGTAAGGATCCCCTCGCTTTCCGGCTGGAGCTTCTCGGCGAGCGGCGGCATTTGCCCACGCCGCCCGGCCGCTTCGGCAACATGCCGGGCTTCAACACCGGACGGATGATCGACGTGCTCGAGCTCGTCGCGGAAAAGTCCGGCTGGCGCAAGCGGACAACGGCGAAAGGGCGGGGCATGGGCATCGCGTTCTATTACAGTCATTTCGGCTATTTCGCCGAAGTTGTCGATGCGTCCGTCGCCGCGGACGGCTCGATCACCGTGCACAAGATCTGGGTGGCCGGCGATGTCGGCAGCCACATCATCAACCCGACCGGCGCCGAGAATCAGGCACAGGGCGCTGCGCTCGATGGTCTCGCGCAGGCGCTCGGGCAGGCGATCACCATCGAAGCGGGGCGCGCAGTGCAGACAAACTTCCACGAATTTCACCTGCTCCGGATGAATCAGGCACCGCCGGTCGAAGTCCATTTCATTCGCAGCACCGCTGCCCCGACCGGCCTCGGCGAGCCCGCGTTGCCGCCGGTCATCCCGGCACTGGTCAATGCGATCTTCTCCGCAACGGGCAAGCGCGTGCGTACGCTCCCGATCGACACGGCCGCATTGAAATCATGAGCCATACCGGCGCGCCGGTCGACGTCGGCCGGATGCTCGACGAGGGGCGGTGGGGCGGCTACCAGATCTTCGTCGTCGCACTCGCCGCCCTCGCGATCATTTTCGACGGCGTCGACATCCAGACGCTGGGCGTCGCGATCCCCTCGCTCATGCAGGACTGGCAGATCGATCGCGCGCCCTTCAAGTGGGTCTCGGCGCTCGGCCTCGTGGGCATGGCGAGCGGATCGATCCTCTTTGGCCTCCTCGGGGACCGATTCGGCCGCAGGCGGGCGCTCGTCACTTGCCTTGCGGTGCTTGGCATTTTCACCGCTGCCTCCGCGTATGCGGGGGATATCACGTCGCTCACGATCTTGCGTTTCCTCGCGGGCCTCGGACTCGGCGGCGCGCTGCCGAACGCGAGCGCGCTGAGCTCGGAGTACGTGCCACGGCGGCTGCGGCCGATCGCGGTCACGCTCACGATCGTCTGCGTGCCGCTCGGCGCATCGCTCGCGGGCTTCGTCGCGAAGAGCGTGCTCGAGACGCATACCTGGCACACGATCTTCCTGCTCGGCGGCGTGAGCGCACTCGTCGTCGCGGCCATCCTCGTGCTGGCGGTCCCGGAATCGCCGCGCTTCCTCGCCCGCAGCCAGTCACGCTGGCCGGAGCTCGAGCGATTGATGGCGCGCCTTGGGCGGCCGGTTGCGCCGGGCGCAAGCTTCGTCGACAGCCGCGAACAGGAGGTCACACGCACGTCGGTCTCGGCATTGCTCACGCCGCAGTATCGGCGCGACAGCCTGCTGCTCTGGTCGGCCTTCTTCACCTGTCTCTTTGCCGTCTATCTCGCCTTCACGTGGTTGCCGGCAACGATCAGCAAGACCGACCTCGGCGCCGGGGCGGCGAGCCTTGGGCTGGCCGTCTACAACCTGGGCGGCGTCGCAGGCGCGATCCTCGCGGCGCTCGTGATCCAGAAATTCGGATCGCGCGGCACGATGGCCGTCACGGCGCTCATCGCGATCGCGGGCGCCCTCGTGCTGAGCGGCCTGTCGTTCACGGCGGAGCACCACGACCAGATCATGATCATGCTCGGCGTCACGGGCGGTGCGATCAACGCGGTGCAGACAACCCTGTATGCGCTGTCGGCCAACATGTACCCGACGGCCGTGCGCGCCACGGGAGTCGGTGCCGCGGCGACCATCGGGCGCGTTGGTGCCATGACGAGTTCCTTCCTCGGCGTGATCGGCGGGAGCTCGACGTTCTTCGTTTTCACCGCGATTGCCATGGGCTGCACGACGCTCGCGCTCGTCTTCATCGAGCGCCACGTGCCTCGCCGCGCGCCAATGGCGACCTGACGTGGCCTCGATCTACGATCTGAAGCCGAAGTTTCAGGCACTGTGGAGGCCGCTCGTCGGCTGGCTCGCCCGCGTCGGCGTGACGGCGAATCAGGTCACGGTGCTGGCGGCGCTCGCCTCGATCGGCGTCGGCGCCTGGCTTGCCTGTTGCCCCGCGTCGCGAGCCGCACTCGCCGCGGTGCCCGCGCTGCTCTTCGTGCGCATGGCTCTCAATGCGATCGATGGCATGCTCGCGCGCGAGCATGGCCAGAAGTCGCGCCTCGGCGCCGTGCTCAACGAAGTCGGTGACGTCGTGTCCGACGCTGCGCTCTATCTGCCTTTTGCGCGGGTGAGCGGCTTCGAGCCGACGCTGGTCGTCGTGATTGTCGTGCTCGCAGTGATCAGCGAAATGACCGGGGTCGTCGGGCTGCAGGTCGGCGCGTCGAGACGCTACGACGGCCCGATGGGCAAGAGCGATCGGGCGTTCGTCTTCGGTGCTCTCGCGCTCCTCGTCGTTTGTGGAGTGCCGGCGGGGCAGTGGCTCACGGCGGTGCTCGGCATCGTCGCGGCGCTGCTCGTCGTGACGATCGTCAATCGCGCCCGGCGCGCGCTTGCGGAGCGGCCGGCGTGATGCACGTCGGCGCGAGCCCTGCGGTGCTCTGGGTGTTCGGCGGATTGCTCGCGCTGCTCGCGATCGCGAGTATCGTCACCGCAGCCCTCAGCCGCTCGCGGCCACAGAAGGACTACACCGAGCTCAAGCTCCGGGTGAAGTCCTGGTGGATCATGATCGTCATCTTCGCGCTGGCCCTCGTGCCGAGCGTGAACTTCGCGATCGGCTTCTTCGCCTTCCTCGCGTTCCTCGCACTCAAGGAATACCTCTCGCTCATCCCGACGCGGCGCGCGGACCGGCGGGTGCTGTTCTGGTGCTACCTCGCGATTCCCGTCCAGTTCTGGTGGGTGCACGAGCGCTGGTACCACATGTTCATCATCTGGATACCCGTGTGGACTCTCCTGCTCACCTCGATCCGCATGGTGACGATCGGCGACACGAAGGATTTCCTGCGGGCGGTGGGGACACTGCAATGGGGCATGCTGACGATGGTCTTCAGCGTGAGCCATCTCGCGTATCTGCTCGTACTGCCCGAAGCGAAGGGCACGGTCGGTGCGGGGCCCGGACTTGTCCTCTTCATCGTCATGCTGACGCAGCTGAACGACGTCGCGCAGTACGTCTGGGGCAAGACTTTCGGCAAGCACAAGGTCGCGCCGCTCGTGAGCCCGAAGAAGACGGCGGAAGGGCTGATCGGCGGCATCCTCACGACGACCGGCGTCTCGCTCATTGCGGCGCCCTGGTTGACGCCGCTGACGCATTGGGATGCGGTAGCGGTCGGCCTGATGACGGGTCTCGGTGGGTTCCTCGGCGATATCACCATCTCGGCCGTGAAGCGCGATCTCGGCGTGAAGGACACGGGCGCGCTCATTCCGGGTCACGGCGGCATTCTCGACCGCATCGACAGTCTCACTTTCACGGCGCCGCTCTTCTTTCACTTCATGAAGTATTTCTACTACTGACCGGCGCTCCTGCATGAGCAAGTTCATCCGCTTCCTGTTCTTCGGCGTGATTGCCCGCTTCGTGGGACTCATCGTGCTCGGTCTCAACGTGCGTCATCGAGAGCGGCTGCCGCGGGCCGGTCCTTGCATCGTGATTGCGAACCACAACAGTCATCTCGACACGATCACGCTGATGACGCTGCTGCCGCTCAAGCTCCTGCCGAAGGTGCATCCGGTCGCGGCGGCCGACTATTTCCTGCGCAATCGCCTGCTGGCGTGGTTCGCGCTCCAGGTCATCGGCATCGTCCCGATCAATCGCGAGCGCAAGCGACCCGACGAAGATCTGCTGGCTCCGGTGCGCGAAGCGCTCGCACGGGGCGACATCCTGATCTTCTTTCCCGAAGGCTCCCGCGGCGAGCCCGAGCAGCTCACGCAGTTCAAGAGCGGCATCGCCCGGCTCGCGGAGCAGTTTCCCGCCGTGCCGGTGGTACCGATCTTCATGCACGGGCTCGGCAAGTCGCTGCCGAAGGGCGAAGCCATCCTCGTGCCGTTTTTCATCGACGTCTTCGTGGGTGAACCGCTGCAGGGCTCCGCCGATCGCGAAGGGTTCATGATTTCGCTGCGGGCGCGGATGGATGCGCTCGCCGCCGAGGGCCATTTCCCGGCCTGGCAATAGCACGCTCGCGCGCGACGCTACCAGAAGTAGATCTGCAGGGACTCGTCCTTGCGCCGCGGCGGGATCGCCTTCAGGAACTCGCGCTGATCGCGGAAATTGCGCGCGCTGCGCTCGATGAGATTGTCGATCGCCACGAGGCTATGCTGTTTCTCCATGGCATTCGCCGGACGCAGGTCGCCCGCGTCCGGGAAAATGCCCATGCCGGCCAGGATGCAATACCAGGAGAAAGCGGGATACGCCTTGCCGATGCGCTTGCCGGCGTCGCCCGTGATGCTGTTCCCCGACATCCACAGGTTGAGGAGCTCCTTCAGCGGTTCGGAGATGTTGAGATTCGCCGCGTTTGCACGCCAGTACGCTGTGTCGTTGCGGGAACTCGTCTTGTAATGCGTGACGATGTAGTCGCGCGTGCCCTCGAAGTGCTCGTTGACGGCAGCGTTGAAGCGCTCATGGGCGGCGGGGCCGTAGTCTCCCTTCAGCAGCGCCTCGGCGAACGCATCCGCCGTCTTCTGGATGAAGAGAAGGGCGGTCGCCTCGAGCGGCTCGATAAAACCTTGCGAGAGGCCGACGGCGAGACAATTACGGTTCCAGTGTTCCGTCACGCGGCCGATGCGCATCTTGAGATGGCGCGCAGGCACGTCCGCATCCCCGAGGCCAAGGCGCGTGCGCAGCTCGCGCTCGGCCTCGTCGGCGGAACAATGGGCGGAGCTGTAGACGTAGCCGTTGCCGAAGCGATTCGTGAGCGGGATCTTCCAGGCCCAGCCGTGTTTCATCGCCGTTGACACGGTCTGCGACGGAATGGCATCGGTCATCGGCGAAGGCAGGGCGACCGCGGCGTCGTTGAAGAGGTTGTCGGCGAAGCTCACGAAGGGAGTCTTCAGCGTCTTTTCGATGAGAAAGGCCGCGAAGCCCGTGCAGTCCACGAACACGTCGGCGGCAATCGTCTCGCCTTCGCGCGTCGCAACCGATGCGATGTTGCCACGCTCGTCGAGCGTCGCGTGCGTGACATGGCAGCTGCGGTAGCGAACGCCGCGTTCGAGCGCCTTGCGGTGCAGGTAGCGGCCCAGCAGCACGGCATCGAAGTGATAGCCGTACCAGACGTCGAACGGGAACTCCTCGGCGGGAATCGGCGCGCAGTGCTTCTCTGCGAGTTTCGAGGCAATGAAGAAGCGATTCGGATGCGCGTAGACGTCGGCTCCCCGCACACGGGCCTGCACGTTGTGCACGAACTGCGCCATGGTCAGGTTGTCGAGCATCGAGGCGAACGGATGGAAGTAGCTCGCGAAGCCGGGCTTCGTCGACCAGTTGTCGAAGGTGATGCCGCACTTGTAGGTGGCGTTGCAGGCGGGCATCCATTCCGATTCCTCGATGCGCAGGCGATCGAAGAAGCCCCGGAGCCATGGCGTCGAGCCTTCGCCGACCCCGATGGTCTCGACCGACGGCGATTCGAGGAGCGAGATCTCGACGCCCCGCTTGCCGAGCGCGTCGGCAAGGATCAGCGCGGTCATCCAGCCTGCGGTGCCGCCGCCGATGATGGCGATGCTGCGGATCGGTACAGGCGCGGCCGGGCCCTGCTGCCGCGAGGCGGTGTCGTAGTACGAGTAGTTGAAGAGAGTCGCAGTCAAGGCGATCTCCGGGGCTTTCAGGCGGTCGCGTCCTCGGCACGGCTGCGGCCGTCGATCCAGGTGTCGATCACCCGGAACCGGTCGTCCATCAGCGCAAGGCTCGCGCGGTAACCCGGTGCGATTCTACCGAGTTCCGCCCCGAGGCCGAGGAATTCGGCCGGATAGCGGCTCGCCATCCGCGCCGCTTCCACCAGCGGCAGGCCGAGGAGCTCGACGGCGTTGCGTACGCTCGTCGCCATGTCCGTGTCGGACCCGGCGAGCGTGCCGTCTTCGTCGACCAGCACGCCGTCCGCGATCGAAATCGTGCGGCCCTGGAGCGTAAATGACTTCTCGTCCGCGCCGACGCTCGGCATCGCGTCCGTGACGAGCATGAAGCGGTCGTGGCGCTTGCAGCGCAGCGCGATCCTGAGGACCGCCGGATCGACGTGCCGGCCATCGACGATGATGCCGCACCAGCTGTCGGCGTCATCGAGCGCCGCCCCGACGACGCCCGGCGCGCGACCGGTGAGCTGCGACATGGCGTTGAAGAGATGCGTGAAGCCGGTGAGCCCGTGCTTGAGGGCCGTGCGGATTTCCTCATACGTGGCATTGGTGTGGCCGGCGGACACGACGACTCCGGCTGCGGTGAGCCTCGCGATCATGCTGGGCGTCGTCATTTCCGGCGCGAGCGTCACCAGTGTCCGCCCGCCCTTGAGCGAGGTGAGGAGGCCGATCGCGCCTTCGTCGAGTTCGCGTAGCTTCGCCGGATCGTGAACGCCCTTGCGTACGACGTTGAGGAACGGCCCTTCGATGTGGATGCCGAGCACGCCCGGCACCCGCGCCTCGATCGCCGCCCGCACGGCAGCGACGGCGCGCGCGACGATGTCGAGATCGTCGCTGATGAGCGTCGGCAGGAAACCGGTCGTGCCGAATTGCCGATGCGCGCGACCGATTTCGCGGATGGTGTCGATGCCCGGTTCGGCGTTGAAGAGCACGCCGCCGCCGCCGTTGACCTGCGTGTCGAGAAAGCCCGGTAACAGGAGATGGCCGGCGAGGTCGACGCGGCGCGCAGCCGTGACGCGCTTGTCCTTTTCCGGCAGCAGGGCCGCGATCCGGGGCCCGTCGAGGAGCACCGCCTGTCCCTCGATCATGCCGTCCTCAGCAAGGATGCGGCCGTTGACGAGCGCAACCGTCATCAGACCGTCTCCGTCACTTTGCTCAAGTGCGGCGGGCGATCCGGATTGCGCCCGCGCGTAATAGCGAGGGCATTCGCGAGGCGGTAGAACGACTGGATCATGAGGAGGGGCTCAATGGTCGCGTTCGCGCGCAGCGTCGGCAGGACGACGGCGCCTTCGGCTTCCGCTCCGGCAAGCATGAGATCGGCGCCCGCGTTCCTCAGATCGCGCGCGAGCTGCTCGATGCCTGCGTGCGTTTCGTCGTGCTGCGCGAACACCAGCACGGGAAAGCCCTTGCGCACGAGCGCCATGGGGCCATGGCGCAGCTCCGCGGCGCTGAAGGCTTCCGCATGCAGGCCGCAGGTCTCCTTGAACTTGAGCGCCGCTTCCTGAGCGATGCCGAGCCCGAGGCCCCGGCCGATCACGTAGAGATTGGTCGCCGACTGCAGCCGGGCGATCGCCGCGCTCCAGTCGAACCGCCAGGCGGCGTCGAGCAGCGTCGGCGCCTGTCCCAGCGCTTCCGACAGCGAGGGATCCCGGGTCCAGGCGGCGACCAGCTGGATGATCGTGGCGAGCGATGCGATGTAGGATTTCGTTGCCGCGACGCTCGCTTCCGGACCCGCGTGCAGCGCAATCGTGTGATGAGCGGCGCGCGACAGCGGCGAGTTGTCGGCATTCACCAGCGCCACGATGAGTGCGCCCGCGCTTTTCGCCGCGGCGACGGACGACAACAGGTCGGGACTCGCGCCGGACTGGGAGATCGCGAGGCACAGCACGCCGTCGAGATCCGCCTTCGCGGCGTAGACGGAGCTGATCGACGGCGCGGCGGAGGAGGCCAGCACGCCGACGCGGGTCTCGATCAGGTACTTCGCGAAGGTCGACGCATGGTCGGAACTGCCGCGGGCGACCGTTACGACGGCGCGCGGCGCCGCCTTGCGCAGCACTTCCCCGAGGCGTTCGATGGGCTCGCGGTTGCGCTCGAGCATCGAGCGGACGACGGCAGGCGCCTCGCCCGCCTCGTGGAACATGCACGTCTCGAGATTCACGCCGGCGCGCTGAGCTCGGCGACGAAGTCGTAGGTATCGCCGCGATACCAGGATTGCGAGAACTCCACTGCGCGCCCGTCCTTGAGGAAGCCGAGGCGCTCGACGAGGAGGCCCGCGTCCTTTTCATTCGCCCCGAGGAGTTCCGCCTGCTCGGCATTGAAGAGCATGGCGCGCAGGCGTTGCAGCGCGCGTACCGGACGATTGCCGCTCTTTTCGAGCGCTTCGTACAGCGAGGTCTCGACCGCGTCGAGCGACGAGAGGCACGACGCAAGCACCGTCGAATACTCCACGGCCATGGGCGCGTCGTCGGCGAAGCGGATGCGGTGGAAGCGATAGACCGGCGTGCCGGGACTCGATCGCAGTGACAAGGCTTCCTCCGGCGTCACCGTGCCCTCGGACCGGCGCAGCCAGACGCTGCGCGGTGTGCGGCCCCGCGCGCGCATGTCTTCGGAGAACGACGTGAGCTTCGAGAAATTCTTCTCGACGCGAGCGCAGACGAAGGTGCCGGAGCCTTGCCGGCGCACGAGCAGTCCCTCGTTCACGAGTCCGTCGATCGCCTTGCGCACGGTGATGCGCGAGACGGAAAGATCGGTGGCGAGATCGCGCTCGGGCGGTAGCGCGTCGTCCGGCGATACGAGGCGGCGCTCGATCGCATCTCGCAGCGAGCGCTGCAATTGCTGATAGAGAGGCTGACTGCTCGATCCATCGAGCGGGCGCAATTTCAGCGACAGGGAAGTCAATTCGCCTCTCCTCCAAGGTCCGACACGGGAGATATTACCAATATCATACCAGTTGTCACGCACAGCGTAATTGGTAGGGTCGTAACCTCTTGTTATAAAGGCTTCCCGATGGCTGTTGTGTAAATGGTACTAAACAGGGATAGCATTTCGTCACGACTGATACTATATTGGCACGCAATTGGTCCTGTAGACCGAGACACTGTGTTGTAGCGCCAACGATGCGCCAGCACGCCGCCAAAAGAGAGCCAGGGGGAAACGAGCCTATGAGAATCCACAGGTCGACGTTGGTAGGAACCGCGGTCGCCATCGCCCTGTTCGGGCAGAACAATCCGGCGCGCGCCGCTGATGATCCGAATGCGAAGCCGAACGACGTGCTCGAAGAAGTCGTCGTCTCGGGCATTCGCTACTCGGAGCAACAGTCGCTCGAGGCGAAGCGCAACTCGGACTCGCATGTCGAGGTCATCACGGCCGAAGACATCGGCAAGATGCCTGACAAGAACGTCGCCGACTCCCTGGCGCGCGTCACCGGCGTGACCACAAGTTCGGCGAGCGCCAATGAAGGCGGCTTCGACGAAAACGACCGCATCAGCATGCGCGGCACGAATCCGAGCCTCACCCAGACCCTCATCAACGGCCACAACGTCGCTTCCGGCGACTGGTTCGTGCTCAACCAGATCCAGCAGGTCGGCCGTAGCGTCAGCTACACCTTGCTGCCCTCGGAGCTCGTGAACACCATCGTGGTCCGCAAGAGCTCGGAAGCTTCGCTCGTCGAGGGCGGCGTTGCGGGTTCCGTCGACATCATCACGCGCCGGCCGCTCGACCTCAAAGAAAACGTCACGTTTACCGCGTCGGTCGGTCTCGTGTATGCGGAGCTGCCGGACAAGACCGATCCGCAGCTGAGTGCGCTCTTCGGCTGGAAGAACGACGCGAGCAATTTCGGCGTGATCGTTCAGGCCTTCGACGAGAAGCGCCACCTGCGCCGCGACGGCGTGGAACTCCTCGGTTACGAGCAGTTCGCGCCGACGAGCGTCGTCGTCCAGGGCTACGCTCCGGGCGGGCTCGCTGCGCATCCGGACCTTTCCGGTGTCTACTATCCGGCACTCGTCGGGGCCGCGCTTTTCGAGCAGGAGCGCGAACGCAAGGGCGGACTCGTCGACGTCCAGTTCAAGGCGAACGACAACCTGTCGTTCGACGGCCAGTTCTTCTACTCGAAGCTCGACGCGGGCAACTACAACCGCAACTACCTCCTGTGGCAGACGCACTTCGTCAACAAGGGCGGCCAGTTCGACGCGGGTGGCGTACCCATTGCGGGGTTCCAGGCGCCGGATCCCGGTTACACGATCACGAATGGCACATTGACGCAGGCGAACTTCTCGCCGGTCGCCGGAACGCTCTACGGCGTGTACGACCAGATCTCGCGGCCGGATGAGAGCGGCGACTCGAATTTCGGCAGCCTCGAGGCGGCCTGGCGTGCGAGCGACGCATTGACCTTCAACATGCAGCTCGGAACTTCGACGGGTCACGGCAAGACGCCGACTCAGAATGTGTCCGAAACGCAGCCTGGCACCGGCATGGGGGCCGGCTGGACCCTGAACGGGGTCGGCAACGCCCCGGACTTCAATCTTGGCGCGACCAACAATGAGGCGCCCGTGCAGCCCGGTGGCGCGCCGATCACGTTCGGCTGGATTTTCGGCGCGCAGTACATCGACGTGAAGGACCAGGAAGACTGGGCGCGCATCGACAGCAACTTCCAGGTGGACCATGGCGCCTGGACGGACCTCAAGTTCGGCGTGCGCTGGAACAAGCACGAGCGCGACTCGCAGAACGCGATCGCGCAGGGCCCGACCTTCGGCGGCGGCACCACCGGTGGCGGCGGCGTCGATACGGCGCATTACCCGACGAGCTTCATCAACTATCCGTCCAACTTCAATACGTTTGGCGGAAACTTCCCGAGTGACGTGTGGTATTGGACGCCGTCACAGCTCGCGGCCTACAACCTCTGGACGGGCACTACGGCGACAAGCGACGTGCAGCGCGATGCGATCCAGCGCATGTACTACCAGTACTGGTTCGGCGTGAAGGAAGACAACACGGCGGCCTACGCGCAGTTCGACTTCAAGGGCTCGAACTGGAGCGGCAACATCGGTCTGCGCTACGTGCAGACGAAGGAGGACGCGACGACCTATACGGCTTCGACGACCGCGAACAATCCGGATGCCATCACCGGGTCGCTCTTCGGACCGTTCGTCGCCATTCCGGTCAGTCACACGTACAACGATTTCCTGCCGAGCGCGAACCTCAAGGTCGACCTCTCCAAGGACCTCGTCGCACGCTTCGCGGTATCGAAGACGATGACGCGTGCGGATTACTCGGCGCTCGCCGGGTTTACGGATCTCACGCCGCCATCAACCGTGAACGGCACGGGCACGGGCACCGGCGGCAATCCGGACCTGAAGCCGATCCGTTCGACCAACGTCGATGCGGCGCTCGAGTGGTACTTCGCGAAGAACTCGCTGCTCGCGGGCAGCGTCTTCTACATGGACCTCGAGAACTACGTGAGCTTCGGCAGCGAGACGAAGAACTACTTCACCTTCAGCACGCTGTTCCCGACCGGCGCGGACGTTCCGTATCTGCTGACGGTGCCGGTCAATGCGAAGGGGCGGGTGCAGGGCTTCGAGCTCACGTACAAGCAGGCCTTCCTCGAGAACTTCGGTATCGACGCGAACTACACGTATGCGGACGGCAAGCAGACCTCGCTCGTCACGAACGGCGATGACCGGCTGGTCGGTACCTCGAAGAACACCTACAACCTGAGCGGCTATTACGAGAACGCGCACTTCAATGCACGGGTCACGTATACCTACCGGTCGGCGTTCTTCAGCGGCCTCGATCGCAACAGCGCGTTCTCCCAGGATGACATCGCCTCGCTCGCGGCGTCACTCGGGTACACGCTGAACGATCACCTGTCGTTCACGCTCGACGGGCAGAACCTGACCAACGAGACGCTCAAGTACTACTCGCTCAACAAGGACCAGCCGCGGGCCTTCTACAAGAACGGCGCGCAGTACTACTTCAACGTACGCTTCAAGTTCTGATCCGGCGCGGATAGGGATGCCTTAGAGGCACAAGACCCAAGGGCGGGGGAGGAAACTCCTCCGCCCTTCGTCTATGTTGGGGACCCTTCAAGGAGCCGCAGTGAAACCGATGCGTCAGCCCATCCTCATCGCCTGCACGCTGCTGATCGCCGGCTGCCAGTCGCTGCCCCCGGCACGGCCGCCCGTCAGGCCGTCACTCGCCGTCATTCCGGTTCCGGCGTCCGTGACGCGGCTGGAAGGCAGCTTCACCGTCTCCGTGGAAACGACGGTCCTCGGTGGCACGGATCCCGAAGCGCAATGGATCGCTCGATATTTCAGTGATCTCGTGCAGAAGAGCCGCGGTATCACTTTCAGCCTCAATTCGCGACCCGGCGCGCCCCTGATCGAATTTGCGCTCGATCCCAGGGCGGAGGGGTCGGATCCGGAAAGCTACACGCTCGTCATCGAGCCGAAGCGCATCCACGTGGCCGCGCACGATCGGCGAGGTCTTTTCTACGGCGCAATCACGCTGTGGCAGCTCGTGACGGCGACTGAGGGTGCCGCGGGCGAGGTAAAGCTCGGCGCCATGCGGATCGCGGACAGTCCCCGATTTCACTGGCGCGGCGTCATGCTCGATTCGGCGCGCCATTTTCAGCAGCCCGAGGAAATCGAACGCTTCCTCGACGGCATGGCGAGCACCAAGCTGAACGTCCTGCACTGGCACCTGACGGACGACCAGGGCTGGCGGCTCGAGATCAGGAAATATCCCCGCCTCACCGACGTCGGCGCCTGGCGCGTGCCGGCCGGCCATGCGGCGACTCAGGACATCGATGCGGCGACCGGCAAGCCGCGCCTCTACGGTGGGTTCTACTCCCAGGACACCGTGCGACACCTCGTCGACTATGCGGCGAAGCGCGGCATCACGATCGTGCCGGAGATTGAAATGCCGGGCCACGCGACGGCCGCGATCGTGGCGTACCCCGCGCTCGGCGTCACGGATGCGCCGCCGAAAGCCGTGCCTTCCGACTGGGGCATCTACGCGAATCTCTATAACGTCGACGAGCCGACGCTGAAATTCCTCGAAGATGTGCTCGATGAAGTCATGGTGCTCTTCCCGGGCGAGTACATCCATGTCGGCGGCGATGAAGCCGTCAAGACGCAATGGCAGTCCTCGCCGCGCGTGCAGGCGCGCATGCGTGAGCTCGGCATACCGAACGAAGCGGCGCTGCAGAGTTTTGTCGTGCACCGGATGGAGCGCCATCTCAGCGAGCGCGGCCGACGCCTCGTCGGCTGGGATGAAATCCTGGAAGGCGGTATCGCCCCGCATGCCACGGTCATGTCCTGGCGCGGCGTCGAAGGTGCGGTGACCGCCGCCCATGTGGGTCACGACACGGTGCTGTCGCCGTCGCCGACGCTCTATCTCGATCACGTGCAGAGCGATGCGTCGACCGAGCCGCCCGGCCGGGGCGGCGTGATCACAACGGAAGATCTCTATCGTTTCAATCCGCTGCCGGCGACCTTGAAGCCGGAAGAGGCGAGCCACGTCCTCGGCTTGCAGGCGGACCTCTGGACCGAGCACGTGCGCACGCCGGAGCGCGTCGAGTCGATGACGTTTCCGCGGGTCGCCGCGCTTGCGGAGGTGGGGTGGTCACCCGCCAACCGTCTCAACTGGCAGGGCTTCGTCGAGCGGATGGCGCCTCAATATTCCCGCTATCGTGCGCTCGGCATTCGCGCTTCGGACAGTCCGTTGTCGGCAACGGCCACGCGGGGCCGGAGTCCGGCAACGAACGCAACGCGCACGAGCCGCGACCTTCAGCTCTGCGGCGAGGCATTGCCGCTCGCGCTCGAGGACGACGGGCCGATCACGGGTCCGCGCGCCGTATTTCTCATCGATCTCATGAATCCCTGCTGGCGCTACACGGCAGTCGACCTCTCGCGGGGCGCGACGCTCACGGCCGCCGTCGGTCAATTGCCGTTCAATTTCCAGATCGGCGACGACGTCCACAAGATCCGCTTCGGCAAGCCGCTATCGCCCGCGGGTGAGCTTGAGGTAAGGCTCGATAACTGCCAGGGCGAGCGCATCGCCGTCCTCCCTCTCGCGCCGGCCGCGGCCAGCGATGCCGTAACGACGTTGCCGGGCGTCCGTCTCGAGCCGCGCGCCGGCACGCACGACCTTTGCCTCGCATTCACGCAGAATGGCGTCGACCCGATCTGGGCCATCGACTGGATTCGCGTCAGCGAATGACTGCCAAGCGATGCGGGAATTGAAACTCATGGCGCCCCTCGCGGGCTGGAGCACGCCGCTCGAGGAAGTGCCCGATGCGGCGTTTGCCGGTCGCCTGCTCGGCGACGGCCTCGCCATCGATCCGATCAATTCGACCTTGTACGCGCCCTGCGACGGTGAGGTGAGCGCCGTTCCGCCGTCGGGTCACGCCATCACGATTCGCACGGCAGCCGGCGCCGGGATCCTCCTGCACGTCGGCATCGATACGGTGAAACTTGGCGGGCGCGGCTTCACGCCGCGCGTACGAACCGGCGCGCGGGTGAAAGCCGGGGATCCGCTGCTCGATTTCGATCTGGATGCGCTGGCGCGTGCAGCGCCGAGTCTCATGACGCCCATCATTTTGCTGGACGGCGCGGGCTTCACGATCGTTCGCCGCAAGGTCGGTTGCACGGTCGCGGTCGGCGATGCCTTGTTCGATCTCGAGGGCACCGGAGCATCACCTGCCGCGACCGCAGGCGCGGGCGACGGTGCGCTCGAGCGGCGGCTCGTAATCGCGCTCGAATACGGGATCCATGCGCGGCCCGCCGCCACGCTCGCCAATGCCATCAAAGGGGCCGCCGCCGACGTGTCGCTCACGGTGAATGGCCGGTCGGCGAATGTGCGCAGCGCCGTCGCCCTGATGGCGCTCGGCGTGCGGCGGGGCGATGAAGTGACGCTTGCCGCGAGCGGAGCGCAGGCTCGCGCGGCACTCGATGCGCTCGAGAGTGCGCTCGCCAGCATTCACGAATCGCGCGGCGCGCCGCCAGCGCCGCGGGTCATCCCGCAAGCACAACCGGCGCGAGCGGAAGACGGTGTCATTCGCGGCGTCGTCGCGAGTCGCGGGTTCGCTGTCGGCCGTGCCGTCCACCTCAAGCGCCCGGAGCCGCGCGTCGACGAAGAGGGCGCCGGCGTCGACGCCGAGAAGCGCGCGCTCGCCGCGGCACGTGCAACGGTCAAAGCGCGTATCACCGACCTTGCGGCCACGGCTCAAAGCTCGACGCATGGCGTGCTGACGGCCCATCTCGCTTTTCTCGACGACACGACGTTGATCGAGCGCGCCGAGGTTTCGATCGCGCGCGGCAAGAGCGCGGGATTCTCCTGGCGGCTGGCCGTGAACGAAAGTGTCACTGCACTCCGGGCCGTTGACGATACGCGGATGCACGAACGCATCGATGATCTCAACGATCTCGCGGCGCAGGTCCTGCTCGCGCTCACAGGGGCGAGCACGGCTGTGTCACTCCCCGACGAGGCGATCGTGCTCGCCGACGAGCTGCTGCCGTCGCAGTTCGTCGCGCTGCCTGCGACCCAGCTCGCGGGCATTTGTGTCGGCGGTGGCGGGCCGACTTCGCATGTCGCGATTCTCGCGGCAGCGGCCGGCGTGCCAATGATCGTCGCGGCGGGCCCCGCCATCCTCGCCGTCCCGGACGGCACCGAGGTGGTGCTGGATGCAGAGGAGGGGCGCCTGCTCACGGTACCCACCGCTGAACAGCGGGAAGCGGCGAGGATTGCCTTGAACGCAACGCGCGCGCGCATCGCGACGGCGTTGGCGGATGCCGCGACCGAGTGTCGAATGGCCGACGGAGTCCGCATCGAGGTCCTGGCAAATGTCGGCTCGGCCGCGGACGCCCGTGCCGCGATGACGCAGGGCGCCGAGGGCTGTGGGCTCCTGCGCACCGAGTTTCTTTTCCTCGAGCGCCAGGATGCGCCTAGCGAGGACTATCAACATCAGCAATATCAAGAGATTGCATATATCTTCTCAGGTAAACTCCTGGTAATCCGCACGCTCGACGCGGGCGGCGACAAGCCGATTCGCTATTTGCCGATGCCGCCGGAAGAAAATCCTGCGCTCGGTCTGCGCGGTATCCGCACGAGCCTCTGGCGACCGGAGCTGCTGCGGACCCAGCTGCGGGCGCTACTGCGCGTGATGCCCCGCGGCCAGTGCCGCGTGCTGCTTCCGATGATCACCGAGGCGCGCGAAATCCGGGAAGTGCGCGCAATCCTCGCCGAGGAGCGGGCCTCGCTCGGCCTCGCGCAGACGCTTGCCCTTGGCATCATGATCGAAACACCGGCGGCTGCACTGACGGCGGCCACGCTCGCGGGCGAAGCGGACTTTCTTTCGATCGGCACGAATGACCTGACGCAGTACGCGCTCGCCATGGACCGGGGTCACCCGCAGCTCGCGAGTCAGCTCGACGCCCTGCATCCCGCCGTGCTGCGACTCATCGGGGCCACGGTCGATGGCGCGCGCAAGCACGGCCGACGCGTCTCGGTTTGCGGCGGCGTCGCGTCGGACGTGGCCGCCGCACCCGTGCTGATCGGGCTCGGAGTCGTTGCGTTGTCCGCCGTGCCCTCGAAGGTCGCCGAACTCAAGGCTTCGATTCGACCGCTCACGCTCGAAGGTTGCCGCGCTTTGGCGGAGCGGGCGCTCGAGCAGGATTCCGCGGCGGCGGTTCGCGCACTGATAGCCGGCAGGCTCAAGGCGGTTCCATGAAAGCGATGTTCTCGGGCGTGCAGCAGGTCGGGCGCGCACTGATGTTGCCGATCGCCGTGCTGCCCGTCGCTGGATTGCTGTTGCGCCTCGGCCAGCCGGATCTCCTGGATCTCGCGCCGATGGCGGCGGCGGGCAATGCGATCTTTGCCAACCTGGGGCTGCTCTTCGCGATTGGAGTTGCCGTGGGTCTCGCACGCGAGAACCACGGCGCGGCGGGTCTGGCGAGCGTCGTCGGTTATCTCGTCACCACGAAAGGCGCGGAGGTGCTGATCGGCGTGCCGGCCGACGCCATCGCCGGATTCACCGGCCAGGCCCAGGATCTCGCGGCCGCCGCGTACAAGGCGCACGAACTTGCCAAGCTCAGCGTGCCGGCGGGCATCCTCTCGGGACTCATCGCAGGCTGGCTTTATAACCGCTACAGCGACATTGAACTCCCGAGCTATCTCGCGTTCTTCGGCGGCCGGCGCTTCGTGCCGATCGCGAGCGGCGTGGTCGGGCTCGGCCTCGCCGCGCTTTTCGGGTGGGGCTGGCAAGGGCTCGAACACGGGATGGATGCGCTCAGCCGCTGGGTGCTCGGGTCGGGCGAGATCGGGCTGTTCGCCTACGGCGTGCTCAATCGCATCCTCATCATCACGGGCCTGCACCACGTCATCAACAACATTGCCTGGTTCCTGCTCGGCGACTACAACGGCGTCACCGGCGATCTCAAGCGCTTCTTCGCGGGCGATCCGAGCGCAGGCGCCTTCATGTCGGGTTTCTTCCCCGTGATGATGTTCGGCCTGCCGGCCGCCTGTCTTGCGATGTACCGGGCAGCGCGGCCCGAGCGGCGGCGAGCCGTGGGCGGCCTGCTGCTGTCGATGGCGCTCACCGCATTCCTCACCGGCGTCACGGAGCCGATCGAATTCACCTTCGTGTTCCTCGCGCCCGTGCTCTATGCCGTGCACGCGCTGCTGACGGGCGTGGCCATGGTCGTGATGAACCTGCTCGACGTGCACCTCGGCTTCAACTTCTCGGCCGGGCTCTTCGACTATGTGCTCGGCTACAGTCGCGCAACGCATCCACTGCTGCTGATTCCAATCGGCCTGGTGTATTCCGGCGTGTACTACGGCCTCTTCACGTACTGCATTCGCCGGTTCGACCTGAAGACGCCGGGCCGCGAAGCGGGCGAGGTCGCAGTCGTCGCCGCGGCGCTTCCGGCGCGCGGCGACGACCGTGCGCGAGCCTTCATCGCGGCGCTCGGCGGCGCGCGCAATCTCGCGTCGGTCGATGCCTGCATGACCCGCCTGCGGCTTGCGCTCGTCGACCCGGGAGCGGTGGACGGCGAAGCCCTGAAGCGCCTCGGCGTGCGCGGCACGGTGAAGCCTTCAGCCAGGGAACTGCAGGTCATTCTCGGGCCGATCGCCGACCAGGTGGCCGGCGAGATGCGCGCTGTGCTGCGCGCGGGATCGGCGGCTGACGCTTCGCCCGAGAAACTGCTCGCCGCGCTCGGCGGCGCGTCGAATATCCGCGACCTGGCGGTGTCGTCGACCCGTCTTTGCTTCACGGTTGCCGACGATGCAGCGGTCGCCGCCGATGCGCTCGGCCGGCTCGGCGTGCGGGGCGTTGCCCGTCCGATTGCGAATCGTGTCCACGTCATCGTCGGTGCCGACGCACAGTCGCTGCTGCAGCGGATCCAGCCGCTCCTCGCCTGAGAGCGGCTGACGCCGGAGCTCGAGCAGCGATTACACTAGCCCCCGAGCCGCCGCTGCGCGGTTGAAGTGGGGACCCGTTGAATCCCGTCATCGATGTCGAGAAGCTCGTCGACGAGCAGCGGCTCGGGCGCTTCAACCTCAATCTCTTCGTCTGGTCGTTCCTCGCGATGTTCGCGGACGGCTATGACCTCGCGGTGATGGCCTTCGCGACGCCCGAGCTCGTGCGCCTCTGGCACGTGCCGCCGGACTCGTTGCGGATGGCACTGGTCGCAAGCCTCATCGGCATCGTGTTCGGGGCGCTCCTCTTCGGCGTCATCGGTGACCGCTTTGGCCGCAAGCGCGCGATCGTGATCGGTTGCCTCGTGTACGGCCTCGCAAGCTTCGCGATCGTCCCGGCCGAGGACCTGACCCAGGTCGCATGGCTGCGCTTCCTCACGGGCATCGGCCTCGGCGGCGTCATGCCGAACACCATCGCGCTCAATTCGGAGCTTTCGCCCAGGCGCTGGCGGGCGACGCTCATCGTGCTGATGTTCGTCGGCATTACGCTGGGCGCCGTCGCTCCGGGCCTGGTGAGCGCGGGGCTCGTGGCCGGGCACGGCTGGACGATCCTGTTCCTGATCGGCGGCATGGCGCCGCTGGTGATCGCTGCGGGAGTGGCCCTCTATCTGCCCGAGTCCGTGAAGCTGCTGGCCCGGCAGCCCGACCGTCGCGCGACGCTCCTCAAGACAGCGCGCAGCCTGCGGCGCGACCTCGCGATTCCCGACGATGCCGTCTTCCAGGTGCAGCGGGCGGCAGAGCTCGCCGGTTCCGGGCTTCGGCAGATTTTCAGCGGCGGTCTGGCGCCGATCACGACGCTGCTCTGGGTGTTGTTCGCGGCAGCGCTGCTCAGCAACTTCTTCCTGAACGGCTGGCTGCCACTCATTTTCACCGGCAATGGGCTCACGGCTCACGAAGCGGCCGTCGCGACCACCTGGTATCACGTAGGCGCGGCGCTCGGCGGCATTGCCGTGAGCGTGGTGCTCGACCGCTTCGGCGTCATGATCATTGCCGTGCTCTTTGCCCTCGCCGGTCCCTGTGTCGCCGCCATCGGCTGGCCCGGCCATTCGTTCGCGATGCTCGCGTTGCTCGTTGCGCTGTCGGGCTTCACGGTCGTCGGTGCGATCTTCGGGATCAATGCGAGCGCGGGACTCCTGTACGCGACGGAATTCCGCTCGAAGGGCGTGGGCTGGGCCTTCGCGGTCGGGCGCGTCGGCTCGATTGCGGGCATTCTGATCGGCGGGGCACTCATCGCGCGCCACCTGCCTTTGCCGCAGCTGTTTCTCGCGCCGGCGGCGCCGATGGCCGTCGGCGCGTTCGCGGCGTTCGGGCTCGTCTATTTCTGCTACCGGCGCTTTCGGGGTTTCAAGCTCGACGACGTGCCCGCGTCATGACGGGGTTTTCAGGATGCTGATGACGCGCGGCTCCATGTTCTCCTTCAGCCCGAGAATCGAGTAGACACGGCCGATCCCGGATTCCTTCGCGCCACCGAAGGGTACCGTCGCCGAAGTGGCGCGGTGTTGATTGACCCAAGCCGTTCCGACCTCGAGCCTCGCCGCGATCTTCGCCGCCCGTTCCAGATCGCGACTCCAGACCGATCCGCTCAGTCCGTAGCGCGTATCGTTTGCCCGGCGAACCGCATCGTCGACGTCCGTGAATTTCATGACGGGAACGATCGGCCCGAATTGTTCCTCGCGCACCAGGCGGCTCGACTCGTCGACGTCCGCAACAATAGTCGGCGGAAAGAAATAGCCGTGTCCGGGCGGCACTTCGCCACCCGCCAGGATGCGGCCGCCGCGCCGCTTGCTGTCTTCGAGGATGGCGATCAGTTTCTCGTATTGCATGCGGTTCTGGATCGGCCCGAATTGCGTCTTCGGCTCGAGCCCATCCCCGATCCGGGCCGCTCGCGCTTCGCTCGCGAGCGCCTCGCAGAGCGCGTCGTGGATCCCCTCGTGCGCGTAGATGCGCTTGATCGCCATGCAGACCTGGCCACTGTTCACCATCGCGGCAAAGAACAGCTTGGGCGCGACGGCCTGGGGGTCGACGTCGTCGAGCACGATGGCGGCATCGTTGCCGCCGAGCTCGAGCGTCAGGCGCTTCAAGGTCGCGGCGGCGCTCGTCATGACCTTCTTGCCGGTGGCGGCCGAACCCGTGAAGGAGATCTTGTCGATGCCCGGATGGATGGTCATCCACTCGCCGAGGTCATCGCCTCCCGCGAGCACGTTGACGACGCCCGCCGGAAAAACCTCGCGCAGCAATTCACCCATGCGGAGCGTTGCGAGCGGCGTGTAGGGAGAGGGCTTCAGGATGACCGTGTTACCGGTGTAGAGCGCCGAGACCAGAGGGCCGGCCGCGAGATTGATCGGCGCGTTCCAGGGCGTGATGACGCCGACCACACCGAGGGGCCGGTAGGCGAGCTCGATGCGGCGTTCGGCGTCGTCCACCAGCACTTCGGGCACGATCGCGATCTTCGCCAGCCCCTCCGATTGCGATGCGGCCCGGCCGATCTCATCACGGGACTGCGAGACGGGTTTTCCCTGTTCGCGCGTCAGGAGCTCCGCCAGGGCCGGTTGTTCGGTGCGCAGAGCCGCGGCCCAGCGGTGAATCAGGGCGGCACGCTCCGCGAAGGCTCGCGCGCTCCAGGCGCCGAAGGCACGCCGAGCGGCGGTCACGGCTCGATCCAGTTCGCTGCGGCCGGCTCGCGGGCAGCGGGCAAAGATGGCGCCGGTCGCCGGATTGACGACTTCGAGCGTGGCCTTCGTGGTGACGGCTTCGCCGTCGATGGTCAGACGGAATGCGTCGTTCAAGTCATGCCTCCCAAGTCATGTCTCGAAGACATTGCCTCCGTCTATTACAGGCATCGCTTTGGCGGATGCCCAACCGTCGCTATGCACTCCCAGTCGAGCGCGATTCTGCTCGCGATGCGATTGTTTCGCTCATCCCCCGCTCGCTACGATACCCGACCCCGATGATCCCCACCTGCCAAGCCCCGGATCCGAATCCCCGCAAGCCCGCATTCAAGCCGCCCGCGGGCGCATGCGACGCGCACTGCCATATCTTCGGGCCCGGCGACCGCTATCCCTATGCGGCGGATCGGACCTATACGCCGCCCGATGCGCCCCTGTCGCGGTTCAAGGAACTGCAATCGCTCCTCGGGCTCGAGCGCGCGGTGCTCGTCAATGCGAGCTGCCACGGCACCGACAACCGGGTGATCGTGGATGCCATCGCCGGGAGCGGGGGACGCTACCGCGGCGTCGCGAATGCCGATGACAGCTTCACGGACAAGGACTTCGAAAAGCTGCACGCGGCCGGCTTTCGCGGCGTGCGCTTCAATTTCGTCAGGCACCTGGGCGGCATGCCGGAGATGGGCAAGTTCCATCGCATCGTCGCGCGCGTGCGGCCGCTCGGCTGGCACGTCGACCTGCATTTCGACGCCGGCGATCTCCTCGAGCATGCGGAGCTCCTGGCGAAACTTCCGGTGCCGTTTCTCATCGATCACATGGGCCGCGTGCCGACCCGGGCGGGCCTCGGACAGGAGCCGTTCCGCCGGCTACTGGACGTCGCGCGCAGCAATGAACGGTGCTGGGTGAAGATCAGCGGCGCCGAGCGCATTTCCAGTGCCGGGCCGCCGTTCACCGACGCCGTGCCGTTTGCCCAGGCGCTCATCGCCGCCGCACCGGACCGAATCCTCTGGGGCACCGACTGGCCACATCCCAATATCGCAAAGCACATGCCGGACGACGGCGATCTCGTCGATCTCGTGCCGCTCTTTGCGCCGGAGCAGGCGACGCAGCGGCGCATCCTGGTCGATAATCCGCAGCGGCTCTATGGATTCGGCGCTTAAATCCCGCGAGGCACCCAGTCGATGGCAGCAAAACGCAAGGCCGCTCCGGCACGCAAGGTCCGCAAGGAGCCGATCCAGGGGTTCGACGATGTCCCGGGAACGACGCTCTTCGACATGCAGCGGGCGCGCCAGGGCTATCACCTCAACATGTTCTGCATGAGCCTCATGAAGGCGGCGAACCGCGATGAATTCCGCGCGAACGAGGCGGCCTACCTCGAGAAGTTTCCGATGACGGCCGAACAGCGCGATGCGGTCCTCAAGCGCGACTGGAACCGCATGATCTGGAACGGCGGCAATATCTATTTCCTGTCGAAGCTTTTCTCGTCGGACGGGCTTTCCTTCCAGCATGTGGCCGCGCTCATGACGGGGTCCACGCAGCAGCAATACGCGGACATGATGCTGCACGGGGGCCGGTCGATCGAAGGCAACCGCAGCAAGTCGGAGCAACCCAAGCGTGGCTAAGGTCATTGCGAGCGTGAACTGTTCGCACGTGCCGGCGATCGGCGCGGCATTCGACCAGGGCAAGACGCAGACGCCGTACTGGAAACCGGTCTTCGACGGCTTCGACATTTCGAAGCGATGGATCGCGGACCTCAAGCCCGACGTCGTCATCCTCGTCTACAACGATCACGCGTCGGCGTTTTCACTCGAGATCATTCCGACGTTCGCACTCGGTTGTGCGGCGGAGTTTCCGCCAGCCGACGAGGGCTGGGGTCCGAGGCCCGTGCCGACCGTCTACGGACACCCCGAGTTCGCCTCGCACATCGCGCAATCCGTGATCCTCGACGAGTTCGACCTCACGGTCGTCAACAAGATGGCGGTGGATCACGGCCTGACCGTGCCGCTCTCGCTCCTGTTCGGCCAGCCGAAGGAATGGCCGTGCAAGATCATTCCACTGCCGGTGAACGTCGTCGTGTTCCCGCCGCCGACGGGCAACCGCTGCTACCACTTCGGCAAAGCGATCAAGAAGGCCGTCGAGTCGTATCACGAGGACCTGAAGGTCGTGATCTTCGGCACGGGCGGCATGTCGCACCAGCTGCAGGGCGCCCGCGCGGGCCTCATCAATTCGAAATTCGACGCGGCTTTCCTCGATAATCTGGTGAAGAACCCGAAGAAGGTCGCGAAGATCGAATTCCTGGAATACGTGCGCGAGGCGGGCTCGGAGGCGATCGAGCTCGTGATGTGGCTCATCTCGCGCGGCGCGCTCGACGATGAGGTGAAAGAGGTCTATCGCTTCTATCACGTGCCCTCGTCGAACACGGCCCTCGGCCATCTCATCCTCGAGAACAAGCCCTCGAAAAAGAGGAAATGGAAGCAATGAAGATCTGCATGGCAGGGCAGGGCGCCTTCGGGGTGAAGCACCTCGAGGCGATCCAGAAGATCCCGGGCATCGAGGCCGTGACGCTCGCCGGCGGCAGTGCGGAATCGACCGCGGAAGTCGCGGCCAAATTCAATATCCCGCACTGGTCGCTCGATCTGGGCGAGTGCCTGGCAAGGCCGGGCGTCGAGGCCGCGATCCTCACGACACCGACGCAGATGCACGCGAAGCAGGGCGAGCAGTGCCTGCGCGCCGGCAAGCACGTGATGATCGAGATTCCGATCGCGGACTCGCTCGCGGATTCCGAGCGGCTGGTGCGCGTGCAGAAGGAAACGGGGCTCGTCGCGATGGGCGGTCATACGCGCCGCTTCAATCCGAGCCATCAGTGGATCCACAAGCGGATCAAGGCCGGGGAGCTGAAAGTCCTGCAGATGGACGTGCAGACGTACTTCTTCCGCCGCACGAACATGAATGCGCTCGGCAAACCGCGCAGCTGGACGGATCACCTCCTGTGGCATCACGCCTGCCATACGGTGGACCTCTTCCAGTACCAGACCGGGGAGAAGGCCTCGCACTGCCATGCGCTGCAGGGACCCATGCACCCGACGCTCAAGATCGCCATGGACATGAGCATCCAGTTGAAAACGGCGGCCGGCGCGATCTGCACGCTGTCGCTCTCGTTCAACAATGACGGGCCGCTCGGCACGTTCTTCCGCTACATCTGCGACAACGGCACTTATATCGCGCGCTACGATGAACTCGTCGACGGCAAGAACAACCCGATCGACGTCTCCAAAGTGGACGTGTCGATGAACGGCATCGAGCTGCAGGACCGCGAGTTTTTCGCCGCGATTCGGGAGCAGCGCGAGCCGAACGCGAGTGTCGCGCAATGCCTGACCGCCATGCAGACGCTCGACCGCCTCGAGCGCAGCCTCAAGGAAAGCTGACCGGTGCCGGAGCTGACCGGTGCCGGTGTTGGATTAGTGGGGATTTGCTTGATCGGGTCGTGTCAGGAGTCGCCGTGGCAACACAAATCCCCAGTAATCCAACACCGGCACCGCTGAAGTTGGCACCGCTGAAGTTGCCGGCGCGGGAGATACCCGTGCCGACCACGGTGAGCGCCGAGGCGCGGACATTCCTGGCGACACCGCGGCCACCGTTTCCCGAATGGCCGGCGCTCGGCGATACCGCGGCCTGGCGTGAAGCGGTCGCGCGCTCGAATGCGATCTTTGCGCCGATTCACGAGGAGCACCGCCGGCAGTTCGACGGCACGCTCGAAGAGCGGAAGCTCGCCGGCTTCGCGCTCTATGAAGCGCGGCCAAACACCATTCCGGCGCGCAATCGCGACCGCGTCCTCCTGTTCCTGCATGGCGGCGCCTACGTGTTCGGTGGCGGCTCGCTCGCCGGAACCGGTGCACTGCCGATCGCCGGCGCGGCCGGCTATCGCACCTATTCACCCGACTACCGCATGCCGCCCGACCATCCGTTTCCGGCGGCGCTCGACGACGCCGTCGCGAGCTATCGTGAATTGCTGAAGTCGACGCCCGCGAACCGTATCGGCATCGTCGGCTTGTCGGCGGGCGGAGGCCTTGCCGCGGCCATGGTGCTGAAGGCGCGCGAGATCGGTTTGCCGTTGCCGGGCGCAGCGGTGCTGCTGACGCCCGAGGCGGATCTCACGGAGTCCGGCGATACCTTCGTGACCAATGTCGATCTCGATATCGTGCTCAAGAAGCCGATGATGCGCCTCAACCAGCTCTACGCGGCGAATGCCGATTTGAGGAATCCCTACCTGTCGCCGGTGTTCGGCGACTTCAGCAAAGGCTTCTGCCCGACGTTCCTGCAATCGGGCACGCGCGACCTGCTGCTTTCGAACACGGTGATCCTGCACCGGGCCCTGCGCCGCGCGAACATCGAGGCGGAGCTGCATGTGTGGGAGGCGATGCCGCACGCCGGTTTCTTCGGCGCTCCCGAAGATGCCGAGTTGCTGGCCGAGCAGCTGCGGTTCCTGGATCGCCATCTCGGCTGAGTTCCTGGATCGAAACCATGGCAACTGATGACTCCTTGCCGCTCGAGCTGCGTTCGGCGACCGAGCTGCTGTCGCTCCTGCGCACGCGCAAGCTGAGTGCCGTTGAACTCCTCGAGGGGCATCTCGCCCGAGTCGAGCGCTTCGACCGCGAATTCAATCTTGTCGTCGCACGCGATGTCGAAGGCGCCAGGCGCGCCGCGCGGCTAGCCGATGAAGCAACGGCGCGGGGTGATACGACCGGTCGCCTGCATGGTTTGCCGATGACGCTTAAGGATGTCTGGGAAGCGGAGGGCATGACCGCGACTTGCGGCTTCACGCATCTTGCGAACCACCGTCCCACCCGCGATGCGGACGCCGTCGCGCGCTTGCGCGACGAGGGTGCGGTGTTCTTCGGCAAGACCAATGTGCCGGTCGGCGCGGGCGATCATCAGTCCTACAACCCCGTCTACGGGCGATCGAATAATCCCTGGAATCCGGCGCGCACGGTCGGAGGATCCTCGGGCGGCGCGGCGGGCGCCGTCGCCGCGGGATTGACGGCGCTCGAACTCGGCAGCGACATCGGCGGTTCGATCCGTTGTCCAGCCCATTTCTGCGGGGTCTACGGACACAAGCCGAGCTTCGGGATCGTGCCGATGCGCGGCCATATTCCACCGATGCCGGACGGCCTCGCCGGCATCGAACTCGGCGTCGCGGGGCCGATCGCGCGCAGCGCCCAGGACCTCGAGCTGGCACTCGACGTGCTGGCGTCGCCCGGTGAACTCGAGCGTGGCGCACTTCGCATCGAGATCCCGCCGAGCCGCCAGGACAATCTTCGCCACTTCCGGGTTGCACTCTGGGCGGATTCCACCACGCTGGCTGTCGATGCGCGCTGTCTCGGAGCCATGGAAGAATACGCATCGGATCTGCGGCGCGCCGGCGTACACGTCGATGCGAAAGCGCGCCCGGATTTCGATCCGCGCGAAGTCCACAAGCTCTACATGGATGTCCTCTTCAGCATTTTCAGCGGTGGCATGCCGGAGGACGCGCTCCAGGCATTCCAGGATGCTGCCAAGGGACTCCCGCCGGGCGATGACAGTCATCCGGCGAGGATTGCGCGTGCGATCCGCATGAGCCATCACGAATTCATGCGCCTCGCCGAGGTCCGCGAGCGGCTCTTCCGAACGTGGCGCCGGTTCTTCGAGAGCTACGACCTGATGCTTTGTCCCATCATGCCGACCGTGGCGTTCCCACACGACACGTCGGGCGATGAGTTCGGACACGTCGCCCAGTACCATCGCACGACGCTGGTCGACGGAGTGCGACGTCCCTACCTCGATGGCTTGCAGTGGCCGGGCGTTGCGACCGTCGCGAACCTGCCGGCGACGGCGGTGCCCACGGGCCGGCTGATCGACGGTTTGCCCATGGGCTTGCAGGTGATCGGCCCGTATCTCGAAGATCGCACGCCGCTGCGCTTTGCGCAGCTCGCGGAGCAGGAGCTCGGCGGCTACGTGCCGCCGCCGGCGGTTCGGTAGGGAAATCCTTGGAACCCGCGACGACCGACCTCAAGCAGAGACCCTATTGGTGGGACACAGTCGCCACCGCAGCAGTGGAGACACCAACCCTGCCAACCAATGTGGATGTCGCCGTGATCGGCGGCGGGATCACCGGTCTGAGCGCGGCGCGCGTCCTTGCGAAGCGCGGCGTCACGGTCGCGGTCCTCGAAGCGCAAACGATCGGCTGGGGCGCAAGCTCCCGCAACGGAGGCATGGTGCTCACCGGCCTCAAGCTCGGGGCGGCGGCACTGACGGCACGTTACGGCGTTGAGCTTGCACGGCAGCTCTTCAAGGCTTCGCTTGATGCGGTCGATGCCGTCGAAGAGGTCGTGAAGCACGAGCGGATCGATTGCCAGTTTCGCCACGACGGGCATCTCGCGCTCGCGTCCAAGCCCGCTCACTACCAGCGCTTCAAGGAATCGGCCGACGTGCTCGCACGCGAGTTCGGGCATGAGGTTCGACTCGTGGCGGCGGCGGATCTCGGCGATGAAATCGGCTCGGGTGCCTATCACGGCGGGGTCATCGATCCGGCGAGCGGCAGCATCAATCCGGCGCAGTACGTGGCGGGGCTCGCGAGAGCGGCGCAGGCAGCGGGCGCCGTCCTGCAGGAAGCGACGCGCGTCAACGAAATCGGGCGGCTGGGATCGCGTTGGCAACTGTCGACGTCACGCGGACGGATCGAAGCCGCGAATGTGCTCGTTGCCACGAGCGGATACACGGGTGCGATCACTCCGGGCCTGCGCCGGCGGATCGTACCGCTCGGTTCCTACGTGATCGTGACGGAGCCGCTCCCCGAGGCACTGGCGCGTGAGCTCAGTCCGCGCAATCGCATGATGTACAGCTCGCGCCACTTCCTGCACTACTTCCGCTTGACACCGGACCGGCGCCTGCTCTTCGGTGGGCGCGCCCGCTTCGTGCCCGAGACCCCATCGACGGTCATTGAGAGCGCGGCGGTATTGCAGCGTGGGATGCTGGAAGTCTATCCGCAGCTCCGCGACGTGCGGGTGGAGTACGCCTGGGGTGGGACGCTCGATTTTGCATTCGACACCATGCCGCACGCGGGTCGCGCCGATGGTTGCTACTTCGCGCTCGGCTATGCCGGTCACGGCGTGGCGCTCGCGACTCTCCTCGGCGCCAAGGTCGGGGAGGCCATTGCCACGGGTGGCATCGATGCGAACGCTTTCGCGAGAATTTCGTTTCCGGGCGCGCCGCTTGGCCTTTACTGGGGGCAGCCCTGGTTCCTGCCGCTCGTCGCCGCCCGCTACAAGCTTCTCGATTGGATCGGTTAAGCGACCGGTGCGCCGGGACTCCCGCCCCGTCGCGAATTGGGCGTACGATGGCTGCGGCCCGAAATAATAAAACCCTGGGGAGTTCCGTCCATGACTGACCTGTCGCGCCGGATCCTTCTGGCTAATGCTGGCATTGCGCTCGGTCTCGGTGTGCTTGGGCTCTCGGCCTGTTCGCCCGAGAGCAAGGAAGCGGCCGCGCCCGCTCCCAAGGCGGAGGAACTCGCCGTGCTCGAATGGGCAGGCTACGACGCGCCGGATTTCTGGATCGATTTCAAGAATGCGCACAGCCAAGCGAAGGTGAGCTTCGAAATCGGCTCCTCGGACGCGGATGTCTATGGAAAAATGAAGGCCGGCACCAAGGCCGATGTCTTCCATGCGTACACGGGCTGGCTGCAGTTCTACGTCGACGAGGGCCTGGTCGAGGAGATCGACGTCTCCAGGCTCAAGAACTGGAGCAAGGTGCCGGAAAGCTTTCGTGCCATCGGCCGCTTGAACGGCAAACAATATTTCATCCCCTGGGATTGGGGCTTCACGTCCATCCTGTACCGGACGGACAAGGTGAAAGGCGGAATCGATTCCTGGAAGGCGCTCCTCGATCCGAAATACAAGGGCCACATCTCGACGTGGGACGACGGGCCCGGCATGGTGACGGTCTCGAGCTACATCCATCAGTACGACGAGACGGCCGTCACGCCGGAGCAGCTCGCCGCGATCAAGGCCGAGTGGATCAAGCAGCGCAGCCTCAACCTTTTCTACTGGGCGGGAGAGCCTGAGCTCATCGATTCGATGGCGAATGGCGACGTGTGGGTGGCGTATGCCTGGCAAGGAGCCTATGCGACGCTCCTCGGCAAAGGTGTGCCGGTCGCGTATGCCAACCCGAAAGAAGGCCGCAATTCCTGGGTCGGCATCTACGGTATCCGCAAGGGCACACCCAACCTCGAGCTTGCACTCCAGTTTCTCGACGACAAGCTCGCCAATGCCACGTCGACGAACGTCGTCAACCAGTTCTACTACGGCGCCTCGAACCAGGAAGTCATGAAGGCCATCACCGACCCGGCGCTGAAGCAGGCGTTCTCCGTCGACGACCCGACGATCCTGCAACGGACCAATTTCACGCCGAATCTCACGGCCAAGCAGCGCGATGACTGGACGGCGATGTGGACCGAGGTGAAAGCAGCGCCTTGAAGCCCTCACCCCAACCCTCTCCCGCACGCGGGAGAGGGCGACGGAGTGGGAGAGGGAGTCGGTAACGACTCGTGCGCGCGCGACGGGCCACTTTCTGGTCTTTGTATCTGCCGCCGGTTGCGTGGCTGGGTCTTTTCTTCATCGTCCCGCTCGTCCTCATGTTCGCGCTCAGCTTTCGCGCGGACCTGCACGGCGATCTCCTCGCTGCCTGGACGCCGACGCTCGAGCAGTACCAGACGATCTTCGCGGTCGGCAGTTACTGGCGGCTGCTCGCCATCTCGATCGTCATGGCGTTCTTCGTCGCCCTGGCTGCCGTGGCGCTCGCGTATCCGGTCGCCTACTTTCTCGTTTTCCGGGCGGGACGCGCGGCGACTTTCTGCCTCGTGCTCCTCATGATCCCGTTCTGGACGAGTTTCCTCTTGCGGGTGATGAGCTGGAAGTTCCTGCTCGGCTCGGAAGGCGTGATCAATTCGCTCCTTGCCTATCTCGGCGTGATCGGCGAGCCCCTCGGCGGTCTTATCTATAGCCGCAACGCGGTCGTCCTCACGCTGGTCTACGTCTGGATTCCGTTCGCGGCCCTGCCGATCTCGGCGGGCCTGCAGCGGATCGAACCGGAGCTCCTCGAGTCCGCGGCCGATCTCGGCGCGCGCCCGTGGCGCAGCTTCTGGGCGGTGACGTTTCCACTCAGCCTGCCGGGCGTACTCGCGGCTTTCTTCATGGTTTTCATTCCGACGGTGGGGGAGTACGTGACGCCACTCCTCATCGGCGGCAGTCGCGGCAGCATGTACGGCAATATCATCCAGGACTTCTTCACGAAGGCGGCGAATTGGCCGCGCGGTGCGGCGCTCTCCATGGTGATGCTGGTCGTGACCCTTGCGCTGGTCGCCATGGCTGCGCGCCTCGTCAACGTGCGGCGGTTGCTCGGATGACCGCGGGAACGCTGGCAGCGAGTGGGCCGCGCGGGCACAAGGGCCTGCCGATCTACTTCGGCGCGCTGATCGTCCTTCTCTACCTGCCGCTCGCCGTGCTGCTGCTGTTTTCGTTCAACGCCGGCACGAGTCTCTCGTTTCCCCTTGAGGAGCTGACGCTGCATTGGTACCAGCGTCTCTTCGATTCCCCCGAAGTACTGCGGGCGGCGCGCAACAGTATCGTCGTCGGAGTCGGCAGCGGGACGGCCGCTACCGTGCTCGGCACGGCGGTGGCACTGCTCCTCTCGCGGTTTCGTTTTCGCGGAGAATCTTTTCTCTTTTCGCTGGCGATGCTGCCGCTCGTCGTACCCGCGGTCGTGCTTGCGGTGGCGCTGCTGGTTTTGTTCCTCGCAGTCGGCATGGACCGGTCGCTCTGGACGGTGGCAATCGGCCATACCGTGGTCGCCTTGCCATTCGTCGTCCTCATCGTGACGGCGCGCCTCGCCGGTTTCGACCGCGATCTCGAGGACGCCGCCATGGATCTCGGCGCGACCTACGCCAGGGTGATCGGCCTCATCATCCTGCCGCTGATCGCGCCGGCGGTCGTCTCCGCCTGGCTGGTTGCGTTCACCGTCTCGCTCGATGAATTCGCTCTCGCACTGTTTCTTGCGGGCAACGAGCCGACCTTTCCCGTGTATCTTTTCAGTCAGCTGCGCTTCGCGAGCCGCTTGCCGGTGATGATCGCGCTCGCGGTGCTCCTGATGGCGGGAACGCTCGTTCTGGTGCTGCTCGCCGAATGGATCCGGCGGCGCGACTGGGGCCGCCAATCCCGCTGAGTGCGCCATCGTCCCGCCCCGGCGTACCATAGAGAGGAGCAGCGAGGTAACTCTCCATGAGCGCGCGCATCGACTCAAAGGGCAGCGACGTCAAGCGTCAGGTTTCGGCGGAAGAGTGGCGCGTGCGCGTCGACCTTGCCGCCTGCTACCGCATCGTCGCGCATTACGGCTGGGACGATCTCGTGTTCACGCATATCTCCGCACGCGTGCCGGGACCCGAGCATCACTTCCTGATCAATCCGTACGGCTACCTCTTCGATGAGATCACCGCGTCGAGCCTCGTGAAGGTCGATCTCTCGGGCCGCATCGTCATGCCGACGCCGTACTCCATCAATCCGGCCGGCTATATCATTCATAGCGCCGTGCACGAAGCACGGGCCGACGCTCAATGCGTGATTCACCTGCACACGAAGGCCGGCGTCGCGGTGTCATGTCAGGCTGGGGGGTTGCTGCCGATCTCTCAAATCGCGCTCTTCGCGCTGTCAGCGCTCGGCTATCACGACTACGAGGGCATCGCGCTCAATCCGGCGGAGAAGGTCCGGCTCGTGGCGGATCTCGGCAAGGGCGATTTCCTGATCCTGCGCAATCACGGCCTTCTCACCTGTGGCCGCAGCGTTTCGGAGGCGTTCCTCTTCATGTATTCGCTGCAGACGGCGTGCGAGATCCAGGTCGCCGCCCAGGCGGGCGGCGGGAAGCTCACGCCCGTGCCCCAACCGGTCGTCGAAGTGATCCGGGCGCAGGCGGAAGTGGTCCTTAAGAACATCGGCGCCGACATCGCCTGGCCGGGCGTGCTGCGCAAGCTCGACCGGCTGGACGGCTCGTTTCGCGAGTGAAAAAGGGGACAGATTTATTTTCCCGCGTTTCTCGCGCAAACGCCCAATAATGCAGAAAAATAAATCTGTCCCCTTTTTCCCGGGAAAATAAATCTGTCCCCTTTTTCGCTACCGGTCCAGGGCTTGCAGCATCGCGGGCGGGTAGCGGTCACCCTTGACGGGCGTGAGATCGAGGAGGGCACGCAGTCCCGCGAGTTCCGCGCCGGACAGGCGCACGTCGAGCGCGCCGAGATTGTCATTCAGATGGGCGCGGGTCTTCATCCCCGGAATCGGCAGGATGTCCTCACCCTGCGCGAGGACCCAGGCGATCGCGAGCTGGGCCGCCGTGCAGCCTTTCTTCGCGGCAAGCTCCTGGATGGCGCCCGCGACGCGCAGATTGTGTTCGCCGTTCGCGCCCTGGAAGCGCGGCTGGTGCTGGCGCACGTCGTCGGCCGGCAGGTCCTGGAGGCTCCTGAAATTGCCGGCGAGGAAGCCGCGGCCGAGCGGGCTGTACGCTACCAGGGAGACCTTGAGTTCACGGCAGGCGGGCAGCACGCTCGCTTCCGGGTCGCGGGTCCAGAGCGAGTATTCGCTTTGCACGGCCGCCACGGGATGCACTTTGCACGCACGTCGCAGCGTGTCAGCGCTGCATTCCGAAAGGCCGATGTGCCGGATCTTGCCAGCGGTCACCAGCCGGCCCAGGGCGCCGACCGACTCCTCGATCGGCACGGACTTGTCGATCCGGTGCAGGTAGAAGAGGTCGATATGGACAATGCCCAGCCGCTCGAGGCTGGCGTCGCAGGAGGCCACAATCGTCGCGGGCTGGTTGTCGACCCGCACGCTGCCGTCCGGACTGCGGCTCAGACCGCACTTCGTTGCAAGAAATACCCGGTCCCGGCGAGCCTTGAGCCGGGGCCCGACAAAGCGCTCGTTGTCGCCTTGCTGGTAGGTGGCCGCCGTATCGAAATGCGCGACGCCGCGTTCGATCGCCTCGGCGACGGTCGCCTCGGCCTCGGCGTCATCGCGGCCGCCATACCAGCCGACGAGACCCATGCAGCCGAAACCGAGAGCAGGGAGCTTCACGCCAGTTCCGCCGAGTGTGTGCAGTTGCATTATCATGGACCCCCCAAGCTTGCGTGCCCGGTTCACTCACAGTCGCGTCCGCCCCGCGCCCGGTCAATTATAGTTGCATCCAATGATCATCGACTGTCACGGCCACTACACGACGGCACCCGCCGAGCTGCAGAAATACCGCGACAGCCAGATTGCCGGCCTCAAGGATCCGACGCTCGCGCCGTCGGCACCGAACTTCCGGATTTCGGATGACGAAATCCGCGAGAGCCTCGAGCAGGCGCAGCTGAAGCTGCAGCGCGAACGGGGCACGGATCTCACGATCTTCTCGCCCCGCGCCTCGGCGATGGCGCATCACATCGGCAATGAAGTTACGAGCCTCAACTGGTCGAAGGCCTGCAACGACCTGATCTTCCGCGTGACCGGCCTCTACCCCGAAAACTTCGTCGGGGTCTGCCAGTTGCCGCAATCGCCCGGCGTGGCGCCCGGAAACAGTGCAAGGGAGCTCGAGCGTTGCGTGAAGGAGCTCGGCTTCATCGGCTGCAACCTGAATCCGGACCCGTCCGGCGGCCACTGGACCTCGCCGCCGCTCACCGACCGGCACTGGTATCCGCTTTACGAGAAGCTGGTCGAGCTCGACGTGCCTGCCATGGTGCACGTGAGTTCGTCGTGCAACGCGAATTTCCACGCGACCGGCGCGCACTATATCAATGCGGATACCACGGCCTTCATGCAGTTCCTGACGGCCGATCTTTTCAAGGACTTCCCGGCGCTGCGCTTCATCATTCCGCACGGTGGCGGGGCGGTCCCGTATCACTGGGGCCGTTACCGCGGCCTGGCGCAGGACCTGAAGCGCCCGCCGTTCTCGGAGCTCGTGCTGAAGAACGTCTACTTCGACACCTGTGTCTACCACCAGCCCGGCATCGAGCTCCTGTTCAAGGTCGTGCCGGTCGAGAATATCCTCTTTGGCTCGGAGATGGTCGGGGCGGTCCGGGGCATCGATCCCGAGACCGGCCAGTATTACGATGACACCAAGCGCTACATCGATGCGATGGCCCTGAGCGAGGCCGACCAGCGCCGGGTCTTCGAGGGCAATGCGCAGCGGGTGTATCCGCGGCTCGGCGCGAGGCTCAAAGCGAAAGGCGGCAAACCATGACCCAGCCCGTGATCTTCCTTACCCAGGCGCCGGGCGCGGCGGTCGCGGAGCCCGCGCGCTGGTCGCGTCGCGAATTCATCAAGCGCGTGATCGCTTCGGGCGCCGTGGCGTCCGCCGCGATCTACGTCTACGGCGGACTCTCCGGCTGCGCGCGCAAGGGCGCGGTCGCGGGGGGCGTCGAGCGGCTCGTCTCGATCAACGTCAATGGCGCCGTGCGCCGGGTCGACGTGCTGCCGCAGGAGACGCTCGCGATGACGCTGCGCTACAAGCTCGGGCTCACGGGCACCAAGCTCGGTTGCGACCGCTCCGAGTGCGGCGCCTGCACGGTGATGATCGACGACGTTTCGCACTACTCCTGCTCGACGCTCACGCATGCAGTGCGTGCACGCAAAGTGCTGACGATCGAAGGGCTTGAAGGCCCGGAGGGCAAGCTGCATCCGGTACAGAAGGCCTTCGTCGACGAACTCGGCCCGCAGTGCGGCTTCTGCACGCCGGGCCAGGTCATGGCCGCGGTCGCTTTGCTCAAAGTGAACCCCAAACCGACGCGTGAGGAAGCGCGCCACGCGATGTCCGGCAATCTCTGCCGCTGCGGTGCGTACGACAACTATCTCAATGCGGTGATGCGCGCCGCGGCGGAGTCCTGACATGGCCTACAAGCTCCTCGGCAAGGATTTCCTGCCGCACGACGTCGTCGCCAAGGTCACGGGCCGCGCCAAGTATTCCGAGGACTTCCGCGCGGAGGGCATGGTTTTCTGCCGGCTGCTGCTGAGCCCGATGCCGCATGCGCGCGTGAAAAACATCGACGCATCCGAAGCCCTCAAGATGGAAGGGGTGCTCGGCATCCTGACGCCGGACGACGTCACGCCGCAGCCCGAGCCGCTGCCACCCATTCTCGCCAAGGAGCCGATGTACGTCGGCCAGCCGATCGTCGCCGTCGCGGCCATCGATGAGACCACGGCGCAGGACGCGATCGAGAAGATCAAGGTCGACCTGGAGCCGCTGCCTTACACGGTCGATCCGTTACAGAGCCTCTTTCCCGGCGGCCCGAACGCGCGCTCCGATGCGAACGCCGGCTTTGCCGGATTTCCGCCGATTCCAGACACGCCGCTACAGGTCTTCAAATGGTCGGCCGCCGACTTTGCGAAGGCCGGCGATGCGCAATTGCCGGAAGGCAAGCCGCTCGAGGAGTGGTCCTACGGTGATGTCGAGGCGGGTTTCAAGCAGTCGAAGCTCGTGATCGACGAGACCTTCGTCACCGCCAGCATTTCCCATCACAGCATGGAGCCGCGCTCCTGCATGGCGTACTGGCAGAACGGCAAGTGCTTCGTGCACGGCTCCTCGCAGAGCCACACGTTCATCGTGCCGACGCTCGCGCGGCTCATCGGCATCAAGCCGGAAGAGGTCGTGCTGATCGCGGAGAATTGCGGCGGCGGCTTCGGCTCCAAGGCGAACGCCTATCCCGTCATGGCGATCCCGGCGCTCATGTCGAAGAAACTCGGCAAGCCCGTGATGATGCGCATCGGCCGCGCCGAGGAGTACTTCCTCGGCTCCGCGCGCAGCGGTTTCCAGGGACGCATCAAGCTCGGCTTCCGCGCGGACGGAAGGCTCCTCGCCGCGGATCTTTACATCGTGCAGGAGAGCGGCCCCCACACCGGCTTCTTCGACTACAAGACGGCCGGCGATGCGGTGTCGCTCATCTACCAGCCGGCGGCGATGCGCTGGCGCGGCGTGCCCGTGTACAGCAATACGCCGACGCGCACGGCGCAACGCGGCCCCGGCTACAACCAGATCATGTTCGCGACCGAGCCGCTCATCGATCGCGCCGCGCGCGAGCTCGGCATCGACCGGCTCGCGATTCGAAGGATGAACGATCCCGACAACGCATCGGTCTTCGGCCCGCGGCGCACGCCGGTGACGAGCTCCTACATCAAGGATGCGCTCGCCAAGGGCGCGGAACTCTTCAAGTGGGACGAGCGTAAAAAACGCAGCGGCAAGCGCACCGGTTCGAAGGTCACGGCGATCGCTGTCGGGCAGGCCTACCATCCTTCGGGGGCCACCGGCTTTGACGGGCTTGTCCGGATCACGCCGGATGGCAAGCTCCACATCCACACGGGCATCGGCAATCTCGGCACGTTCTCCCATTCCGGCACCGCGCGCATCGCCGCCGAAGTGCTGAAGTACGACTGGGAAAACGTCATCGTCGAGCGGGGCGACAGCCGCAGGAACCTCCCCTGGAACCTCGGCCAGTTCGGCAGCAACACCTCGTTCACCATGAGCCGCACGAACTTCGTGGCGGCGACGGATGCGGTCGCGAAGCTCAAGGAGATCGCGGCGAAGGACCTGGGTGGCGCGCCGGAGCACTATGAGATCGACGGCACGCAGGTGTTCCTGAAATCGAACCCTTCGAAGAGCCTGAGCTACGCCGCGGCCGCGCAGCGAGCCATCGATCTCGGCGGCAGATTCAGCGGCAAGGAAATGCCCGAGGACATCCATCCGATCACCCAGGCTTCGGTCACCGCGCTCGCGGGCACCGGGCTCATCGGTGTGTCGAAGGACAAGCTGCCGATCACCGGCGCGCCTTCGGCATTCGCCGCCTGCTTCGTCGAAATCGAGCTCGACGTGGAGACGGGCCAGCACCGCATCCTCGATTCGATCGGTATCGCGGATTGCGGCACCGTGATCCACCCGGCCGGTCTCGAGACGCAGATCAAGGGGGGCGCCGTTCAGGGCTTCAGCATGGCGACGCTCGAGCACATCGTGTACGACCCGCAGAACGGCCTGCCCGCGACCGTCGGCCTGCACCAGGCGAAACCGGCGACGTACCTGGACGTGCCGCTCGCCATGGCGGGACACGGCGTCGACAAGCCGGATCCCTGGAGTCCGCTCGGGACGAAGGGCATCGGTGAACCGCTCCTCGGCTGCGCCGCCGCGGCGCTCCTCTGCGCGATCTCCGAAGCGCTTGGCGGGCACGTGTTCAACCGCACGCCGGTATCGCCCGACATGATCGTGAATTTCACCGCCGGCCGCGCCCAGTCGCACAAGCCGCTGCAAGTCAATACGTTCTAGGAGCGCCCCGCATGTTGCGCGACATGATGCCGCAGTTCGAGCTCTACCAGCCGGTAACGCTCGAGAACGCGATGAGCCTGCTCAAGGAGCTCGACGAGAAATCCTGGATCCTCGCAGGAGGTTACGACAGCCTCGACTGGTTCAAGGACCGCGCCAAGCGCCCATCCGCGGTGGTCGACATCGGCGGCATCGAGAGCCTGAAGGGCATTAGGGAGACTGCCGACGGCCTCGAGATCGGGGCGCTGACGACGCTGACGGAGCTCGAACGGCATCCGCTCGTCAACGAGAAATACTCGCTCCTGGCGAGCGCCGCGCGCCATGTCGCGAGCCCGCAGATCCGCAACGGCGGCACCGTCGGCGGAAACCTGAGCCAGGACGCGCGCTGCTGGTACTACCGCTCGGGCGTCAATTGCTATCGCGCGGGCGGCAATTCCTGCTACGCCGATACGCCGCAGGGACAGAACCGCGAGCATTGCCTTTACGGCGCGAGCCGTTGCGTGGCGGTGTCGCCCTCCGATCTGGGCACCGCTGCCGTGGCGCTGGATGCGAAGATGGTGGTGCAGGGCGAAGCCGGCGAACGCGTCATTGCGGCCGAGGAGTTCTTCATCGGGCCCGCGACCGACATCACGCACATGACCTCGCTCAAGCACGGCGACATCCTGAAGTCCCTGCGACTGCCGAAGGCATGGGCGGGCGCGAAGTTCTATTTCGAGAAAGTCACCGACCGCAACACCTGGGACTTCGCGCTGGTGAGCGTTGCGGCGGCCTTGCAGCTCGACGGCAACACGATCCGCCAGGCGCGGATCGCGTGCGGCGCGGTTGAATGCGTGCCACGCCGATTGAAGGCCGTCGAGGAGACGGTGACGGGCCAGCCGAAGAACGAAGAGACCGCGACGCTGGCGGGCAAGACCGCGTCCCAGGGCGCGACGCCGCTCAACTTCAATCACTTCAAGATCCCGCTCATGGAAAATCTCGTGCGCCGCGCGATCCGGGATTCCTGATACTGCCATGGCGGGAATGGACTTCGCTCGCGTGAGCACCGATGCCTGGGGCCAACAGGTGCTCGAAGGCATTTCCTGGGACCTGCTGCCGGTCGCGGTCGCGATCGGCGCCGTCGTGATCATCGGGCACGCGATCTATCGCATGGTGCGCAAGGACCGATGAGCGACACGACCATCATCGATCCGGGGAGCCGCGTTCCGCGACACGCGGCCGTCGACCGGCTTTTTCACTGGCTGACCGCAGCGGCCGTGCTGACCTTGCTGGCCACCGGTATCCTGCCGGTCCTCGGCGTCCAGTTCTCCTGGGCGACCATCCACTGGATCACGGGCGTCGTGCTGGCGCTGGCGGTTCTCTTTCATCTGCTGCGCGCGACGTTCTGGCAGAAGTTGCGCTGCATGGGGATCGGGACCCGTGACGTTCGCGATACGGTGACGCACGCACTGCCCGGCAAGTACTCACTCGCGCAGAAGCTCATGCATCACGCGATGAGCCTCGTGGTGCTCACCGCCGTCGTGACGGGCCTTTGCATGCTGGCGAAAGTCGACACGCCGTGGTGGAAGCGCAACCCTTATTACTTCGCGGCGGATGCCTGGGGGACGATCTACGTGCTGCATGGCCTCGCAGCGCTCCTCGCAATCACGCTCATCATGATTCACGTCTACTTTTCACTTTTGCCGGAGAAGCGCATGTACCTGAGGGCCATGGGGTCCGGCTGGATCACCCGCGTCGAGCTCGCGGCCCATCACGACCCGGATCGCTGGCAGGGCCAGCGCGACCGCAAAGCATGACCAACCTCCCGGAACTCACGAGCCGGATCGAAACCATCGAGTCCGGCTACGAGTACCTGCTGGCCTATGCCGCGCAGGGACGTCAAAGTGATGAAGGCTCCGAGGTGCGCCGCTCGCTCGAAGACATGGCCGCGGCGCTCGATGGTCTCGGCGCGCTCGTCGTGAGCGCGGTGGGCGGCGTCGCCGTACATGGCCGGCCCGACACGGCGGAGTTCCTGGCCGCCGTCGGCCACGATGCAAGGCTCGCCCGCGGTGCCATCGGTCTCGTCATGAGCCGGCCGGCCATCAGTTCGCTCCTCGTCGACAATCTCAACGCCTCGGTGCACCTGCGGGCACTGCTGACGGATCTGTTTCTCGTCGATCAGGCGCTGAAATAGCGGGACCCCTGCGGTCCGCCCGACCACTGCGAATGGCGCAACGGCCGGCTGATCTGCCGCTAGCCCTTCTCGACGGCGATCTGGCTCGTGACTTTCACGAGGAGTGCTACGGGCGGCTCGAAGAAGGTCGCGCGCAGGCGGCCCTTTGAATCGACGAGATAGATCTGCGAGGTGTGCTGCATGTTGTAGTCGCCGGCGGCATTCAGCGGCGGTCCCTTGAAGAAGAGGGCCTGGAATTGCTCGGTGATGGCCTGGACCTTCGCCGGCTCGCCGGTGAGGCCGATGAAATCCTTCGAGAGCGGGGCAAGGTAGGCCTTCATCGCGGACGGCGAGTCACGCTCGCCGTCGATGCTGATCATGATGACCTGCACCCGCCGCATCGCCTTGTCCTTCGAGGCGTGCGCGCTCTTCAGGATCTGCAGCGTCGACGGACAGACGTCCGGGCAGTGCGCGAAGCCGAAAAAGACGAGGACGGGCTTGCCGCGCAGAGCGCTTAACTTCATCGCCCGGCCGTCCTGGTCCTCGAGCTCGAAATCCGCGAGGGTCCTCGGCTCACTCGCGAACTGCACGCGCCCGGAGGCCGGGGCTGGTGCCTGCGCCGCCGTCAGGCCTGCCGTGAGCGAGATGGCGATGGCGCAAAGCAGGAGCCTGGTCGCACGCACCGCGTTACGACTCATGCGGCTCTGCCATCAAGGTCCGAAGCCCGCCCGGAAGGCGACGAGCTGCATGATCCACCAGCCATTGCCTTGCGCGGTCGTCGCGCTGTAGCTGCCAGCGGTGGTTGCGACCCGATCTTCGAGCATGTTGCCGTCGTTGGTGATGACCCGCGAAGTGTACCCGGAGCCCGGTGTGTCCGTGAACGTTGCGACATAGTTGCCGCCCACCAGCAGGTCGTTGGCGCCGGTGGTCGTCACGGAGCCGCTGTTCGCGGTGGTCCCGGTGGCCGTGGCGGACGAGACGACATCGAGCGGATTGGTCGTTGCGACGCCGCTGTACTCGGCGATGCGGATATCCGGGTACACCGTCGCCTGGTTGAAGGTCACCGTCACCGAATTGGCATTGGCTGCCGCCGCGGTGATGTTCGACGCGTAGTAGATCGCAAGCGATGCCGTGCCGGAAACGCGGGTCGGGCCGACGGCCAGGCGGTAAGTGTTCCCGCGCGTATCCGTCACCGTCTGCACGTTGGTCGTGCCGTCGTTCCAGGCGACGACGACGACGTTGAGATTGCCCACACTCTGGGCCGTGGTGTAAGGCACCGTCACCGTCGTGCGTGACGCCGAACCCGGGGCGAGGAAATTGTCCTGCACGAAGGCGGGAATGAGCGGAGTGCCGGTGAGGAACGTCGACGCGGTTGCAACCGGCGAGTAGGGGCCCAGGTTCGCGGCCGCATCGGTCGCGCGCACCCGATAGCTGTAACTCGTCCCGAGCGTGAGGCCCGTGCTGCTGTAGCTCGTGGCGCTGATAGCGGCGATCTGGGCGAAGTCCGAGCAGCCGGCGCCGCCGCAACGCTCGACCAGGTAGGCCGTGACCGCGGTGTTGTCCGCAGCCGCCGGCCAGCTGAGATTGATCTGCGTCGTCGACGCGGCGGTCGCCGTCAATGAAGCCGGCGCCGTGGGCGCTTGCGTATCCGGCGGCGGAGCTTGTGTCGTTGCGACCGCCGTCGGCGAATAGGCGCCCGGATTCGCGGCGGCATCCGTCGCGCGCACGCGATACGTGTAGGCCGTATTGGTCGCGAGCCCCGTGTTGCTGTAAGTCAGGCTTGCGCTCGTTCCGACCTGCGCAAAATTGGAGCAACCCGCGCCGAGGCAGCGCTCGATCTGGTACCCGGTGACGCCAACGTTATCGGTCGCCGCGGGCCAGCTGAGGTTGATCTGGCTGGTCGAGATCGAGGCCGCCGTGAGCGAAGCGGGTGCGGTCGGCGGTGTCGTATCGGGTGACTGCGTCGTCGCGCTCGCAACCGGCGAGTAGGCCCCGAGATTCGACGCCGCGTCGGTCGCGCGCACCCGATAGGTGTAGCTCGTCCCGGCCGCAAGACCCGTGTTGTTGTAAGTCGTCGTGGCGTTTGTCGCGATCTGCGCGAAGGTCGAACAGCCCGCGCCCTGACAGCGCTCGATCTGGTAGTTCGTCACGGCGACGTTATCCGTTGCGGCGGCCCAGCTCAGGTTGATCTGGCTGGTCGATGCCGGCGTTGCGGTGAGCGTTGCCGGGGCGGTGGGCGCCTGGCTGTCGGTGGAAGTCCCGGAGAGGCCTGCCTTGAAGGCAGCCATTTGCATGATCCACCAGCCGCTGCCCTGCGTGCCCGTCGCGTTGTAGCTGCCGACGGCGGTCACGTTGCGGTCTTCCAGCAGGTTGCCGTCGGTCGTGATGACGCGCGAGGTGTAGCCGGAACCCGCGGCGTTCGTGAACGTCGCGATGTAGTTGCCGCCCACCAGGAGGTCATTGGCGTTGGTGGTCGTAACCGATCCGCTATTGGCCGTGGTGCCGGTACCCGTGGCGCCGATCGCGACATCGAGCGGGTCGGTCGTGGAGATGCCGCTGTACTCGGCGACGCGGACGTCCGGATAGACCGTCGCCGCATTGAAGGTCACGGTGACCGAATTGGCGTTGGCCGCCGACGCGGTGATGTTCGCGGCATAGTAGATGGCAAGCGATGCGGTGCCGGCGACCCTTGTCGGGCCGACTGCCAGCCGGTAAACGTGGCCGCGCGTATCGGTCACGGCCTGGACGCTGGTCGTGCCGTCATTCCAGGCGATCACGACGACGTTCAGATTGCCGGCGGTCTGGGCCGCGGCATAGGCCACGGTCACCGTCGTGCGTGCCGCGGATCCCGGCGCGAGGTAGTTGCGCTGGACGAACGCAGGCGTGAGCGGCGTGCCGCCCGATTGCGTGGCCGCGCTCGCCGTCGGCGAATAGTTGCCAAGGTTCGACGCGGCATCGGTCGCACGCACACGATAACCATAGGTGGTGGCCGCTGCGAGGCCGGTATTGCTGTAGCTCGTCGTTGCCGAGGTCGCAACCTGGGCGAAGCTCGAGCAACCCACGCCCTGGCAGCGCTCGATGAGATAGTTGGTGACGGCGACATTGTCGGTCGCCGCCGGCCAGCTCAGGTTGATCTGGCTCGCGGAGGCAGGTGTGGCCGTGAGCGAAGCGGGGGCCGAAGGCACGATCGTATCCGGCGTCGAGGCGCTCGCCGTCGGCGAGTAGGCGCCCTTGTTGCCGGCCGCATCGACGGCGCGCACGCGATAGCCATAGCTGGTTGCGCTCGTGAGTCCCGTGTTGCTGAAGCTCGTGACGGTCGCCGTACCGATGAGACCGAAGCTCGAGCAACCGGCGCCCTGGCAGCGCTCGATTTCATAGCCGGTCACGGCGGCGTTGTCGGTCGCCGCGGACCACGACAGGTTGATCTGCGTCCCGGAGACTGCGGACGCGGTGAGGCTTGCCGGTGCAGTCGGCGGCGCGGAATCGGCCGCGACGTTCCAGTTGAAAGTGGCGGATCCGCTGCTGAGCGAGGGGTCGGTGGCGTTGACCGTCGTGCTGTAGGCCGACGCGGTCGTCGGCGTTCCGGTGATCACACCGCTCGAGACGTTGATCGAAAGGCCGGCAGGAAGGCCCGTGGCGCTGTAGGTGAGCGCATCGCCGTTGCCGTCCGTCGCGGAGACGGCGAGCGTCGTCGAGACGCCGACGGTCGCGCTCTGCGTGCCCGGATTCGCGACGACCGGCGCCACGTTCGGGCTCGGGGCTGCCGGTTCCTGGCCGCCGATCTGCGACACGTATGCGACCAGCTTCGGCAGGTCCGTGTCGCTGACGGTCACATTGTTGTGCGCGCGAATGGCGTCGGTGAGCGTCGCCGCCGAGCCATCGTGCAGGTAGGGCGCGCTGCCCCAGGCATCGCGCAGCGTCGGTGTGTCGAGGCCGGTCAGCGGTCCGCCGAGGCGCTGGCCGCTCGAAGGTTTGATCGTGCCGATGTTCCGCAGCGTCGCGGCGCCGCTCTCGGTGAATGCCGTGCCGCTGTGGCAGGAGCCGCAGCCCGCGGTCTGGAAGATGGCCTTGCCGGCTATCGCATCGCTCGTGAGCGTGCCGTCCGGATTGCGGTTCGGGCTCGAAGCGAACGAATTGAGCGAGCCAAGATAGGCTGCCAGCGCGTCAAGATCCGCGCTGAGCCCGGCCTTGGGGTCGCCGAGCGGCTGGCTGCGCGTTCCCGCGTTGAAGTCCGCGTCGGCCATGAGGCCCGTGCCGCCTGACAGCGAGCGGATCTGCGCCTCGAAGTCCTGAACTTCGTTGAAGTTCGCGCTCCAGTGCAGGAACCCCTGGCCCATGCCGGCGCGGCCGCGCAGGGCGATGGTGTTGCGCAGGCCCTCGCCAAATCCGCCGAGATCCCACACACGGCCGTCCTGGCCGCCGTCGTTGTGGCAGGTGGCGCAGCTGAGGTATCGATCGCGGGCGAGCCGGGTATCGCGCGCATCGTAGAAAATCTGCTTGCCCTTCAGGACCTGCGCGGTCAGCTTTTCCGTGCCGACGGCCGACCAGGTGCCGAGCGCCTGCGCATTCCACTGGCCGTCGTTCACGAGCTTCGTGATGTCGAAAACGCTGATGCTTCGATCCATGAAGTTATTGACGTAAAGCTTTGATCCATCTGGAGAGACAACAAGGCCCTGGGGGGCCTGGCCGACGTCGATGCGGAAGATCTCGAGCTTGCCGTGCGCATCGACCACCGCGACTTCGCGGCTCGTTTCGAGGGCAACGAAGAGGTACACGCCGTAGCGGTCGTACGCCGCCGCGCTCGCGACGCTCGAATTGTCGTGATCGAGCCGTGCAGCGAAGTCTTCCGCGCCCGTCGCGAGATTGATGCGCGAGCTGATCGCCCGCACGGTGCTCTGGAAATTGAGGTTCTGCTGGTTGCGGAGCATGCCGCGCGCCACGTTGTCCTGCTTCGAGGGGACCCAGGCCGCGGTGCCGTCCGGCGAAATCGCGGCGGCCCCAAGGTAGTTCGGGAAGCCCGAGCCCTGATTCTCGAAGTCGGGTTTGGTGCTGGCCGCGAGCTCGAGCGTGTTGAGGACCGTCATGGCGCCGGCGTTGACGATGAGGACTTCGCCGCCGACGTTCACGCCGCCGACCTGCGTCTGCACGTTGAGCGTTTCCTCGCCCGGGAGGTGCGGCGTGACGAAGCGGGAAACGTAGACGGTGCCGCCGTCCGCGCTCACCGAGAGCTGTCTTGGATTCGCACCGACGGCGACACTTGCGACCTGCGTGCCGGTGGTGGCGTCGAGCTTCAGGAGCCGGCCGGTGCCTTCCAGCGCCACGTAGGCGTAGCCGCCGGTCGGTGCGAATGCGATGCCGAAGGGCTGCGAAGCGAAGGGCAGCGCGATCGTTCGGCTGAGCGTGAGCGTGTTGGCATTGATCGCGGAGATCGAGGCGGAGTACTTGTTGGTCACCCAGATCTCGCCGCCCGGCGATACCGCGAGCGTGCGCGGCGCGGTGCCGACCGCAATCTCCGCGAGCTTCGACTGCGTCACCGCGTCGAATGCGGTCACCGTGTCGTTGTCCTGGTTGACGACCCAGATGCGCGAGTTGCTGCCGCTGCGGGCTTCATAGGCGATGTTCGATGAAATCGCGGGCTTGTTCGCGGTCGCCGGCAGGTAGACCGTCTGTCCGAAGGTCTGCACCTGCGCAATGCCGCGATCGTCCGTCGCCGTGACCGTGACGTAGTAGACGCCCGGATTCGCGAAAGCATGGCTGACGCTGGCGGAGCTTGAATAGGCCGTCTCGGGCGTGCCGTCGTCGAAGAACCACTTGTATTTCGCATTGACCGCGTTCTGCGTGCTTGCGGTGTAGCTCGCAGTCGTATTCACGGCCCGCGGCGTCTGCGAGGGCATGGGGTTCAGGATCAGCGCCTGCTGATCGACGATCGTCCAGATGAAATTCGCGGAGCCCGACGCGTTGCTCGGGTCCGTCGCCGTGATCGCGACGTTGTAGGTGCCGGCCGTGGTGGGCGTGCCGGTGATCGTCGGGATGTTGACGCCGATCGCGAGGCCCGGCGGCAGACCGGTCGCGGAATAGGTGAGCGCGTTGCCGTCGGGATCGTTCGCCGTCACGGTGAACGTAAGCGGCGCATTGACCGCCGCCGTCGTCGCGCTGGCGTTTAACGACACAACCGGCTTCTGGTTTCCCGGAAAGAAGCCGAGATTAACGACCACATCCATCGAAGGCGGCGTGGTGGAGTTGTCTTTCCGGACTGGCGTGATGTGAACACCCGCCATCGGATCGGTGAACGTGCGGCCCACGACGACCGCCGCATCATTTT